>Ga0316217_10000853_pt1 | contig 41390 bp, 30 predicted proteins | sample 1anoAmetaG_FD_203633 | JGI IMG/M metagenome (GOLD analysis project Ga0316217, IMG submission 203633) | Freshwater microbial communities from Trout Bog Lake, Wisconsin, USA - 1anoA | ecosystem: Environmental > Aquatic > Freshwater > Lake > Hypolimnion/Profundal zone | place: USA: Wisconsin...
TGCTGCTGAGCATCCACGGCCTGGTCCGCGGCCAGCCGGAGCTGGGCCGGGACCCGGACACCGGCGGCCAGGTGCTCTACGTGCTGGAGCTGGCCCGGGCCCTGGCCCGGCATCCGGACGTGGCCCACGTGGACCTGCTGACCCGGCTGGTGAAGGACCCCGGCGTGCCGCCGGAGTATGCCTGCCCGGAGGAGCCCCTGGGGCCCCACGCCCGGATCCTCCGGCTGCCCTTCGGCCCGGCCCGCTACCTGCGCAAGGAACTGCTGTGGGACCACCTGGACTACCTGGTGGACAGTTTCCTGGCCCTGGCCAGGAGCCTGCCCAGGCTGCCGGACATCCTGCACAGCCACTACGGGGACGCCGGCTACGTGGCGCTGCGGCTGTCCAGCCTGCTGGGGATCCCGTTCATCCACTCCGGCCACTCCCTGGGCCGCTGCAAGCAGGCGCGCCTGCTGGAGGCCGGACGCAAGCCGGACCGGCTGGAGCGCACCTTCCACTTCGCCCGGCGGATCCAGGTGGAGGAGGATGTGCTGGCCCACGCCGCCCTGGTCATCGCCAGCACCCGCCAGGAAGTGGCCGAGCAGTACGGGATGTACTCCAGCTTCCAGCCCTCGCGGGCGGCGGTGCTGGCCCCGGGCACCGACACCTCCCGGTTCGCCCCGCCCGGCCGATCGACGCCCCTGCCCGCCGTGGCCGCCAAGGTGGACCGGTTCCTCAAGGACCCCGGCCTGCCCATGCTGCTCTGCATCGGCCGTCCGGTGCCGGGCAAGAACCTGCAGGGCCTGGTGCGGGCCTTCGGCGAGGATCCGGACCTGCGCCGGCGGGCCAACCTGGTGCTGGTGGCCGGCAACCGCCAGGACATCGCCGACCTGGACCGGGAGAGCCGCGACACCTGGAAGGAACTGCTGCTGGCCATCGACCGTCACGATCTGTACGGCCACGTGGCCATCCCCAAGGTCCACGACCCCTCCGACATCCCGGAGCTCTACCGGCTCGCCGCCTCGCGCCACGGCCTGTGCGTGAACCCGTCGTTCGCCGAGACCTTCGGCCTCACCCTGATCGAGGCCGCCGCCTCCGGGCTGCCCCTGGCGGTCACCGACGCCGGAGGTCCCGGGGACATCGTGGCCGCCTGCCGGAACGGGGTGCAGTTCGATCCCTGCGACCCCGGGGCCATCGCCGGCGCCCTGCTGGAGGCCCTGGGCAGCCGCCGGCGCTGGCGGGAATGGTCCCGCAACGGGCTCCGGGGGGTGCACGCCTGCTACACCTGGGAGGCCCACGTGGAGCGCTACCTGAAGGGGGTCCGGCGGATCCTGCGCAAGGGCCAGAAGCGCCGGCGCAAGGAGATGGCCGGAATCCGGGCCGGCGGCGCCTCGCCGTTCCTGCGGGCCGAGTTCGTGCTGGTCTGCCCCCTGGACGCGGTGCTGCTGGGCGACCCGCCGGCCCTGGAACGGCTCCTGGACTGGATCCGGGCCAACCGCTGCCGGATCTGCTTCGGCGTCGCCACCGGGCACGGCCGGGACAGCGCCCTGTGGCAGCTGCGCAAGGCCCGGATCGACCCCCCGGACCTGCTCATCGCCGGCGTCGGCACCGAGATCCTGTACGGCCCCGACTGGCGCCCGGACCCGGGCTGGGAGGGCCACATCGCCAAGGGCTGGCGCCGGGACGAGCTGGCCCGGGCGCTGCGGAGGCTGCCCGGGCTGCGGCCCCAGGCCCACCGGCTGCAGGGCCCGTACAAGCTCAGCTACCACGTCAACCCGGGCAAGCTGCCCGAACTGAGCGAGATCTACGCCATGCTGCACCAGCAGGGGCTGCGCGCCAAGCTGATCTACTCCCGCTCCAGCCTGCTGGACGTGCTGCCCCAGGGCGCCTCCAAGGGCCAGGCGCTGCGCTACCTGGCCATCAAGTGGGGGCTGCCGCTGGAGCGGTTCCTGGTGGCCGGGGCCAGCGGCAACGACTACGACATGCTCACCGGCGACACCCGGGGCATCGTGGTGGCCAACCACAGCCCCGAACTGGCCCGGCTGCAGGGCCGGGAGCGGATCCACTTCGCCGCCCGGTCCGCGGCGGACGGGGTGCTGGAGGGGCTGGAGCACTACCGGGCCTGAAGCGGGTGGAGCCGGAGCCCGGACAGGGCCAGCTCCGAGCTCTCCATGAACACGCCCAGGTTGCGCCCCAGGAACCGGGCGTCCACCAGCGACAGGCAGACCACCCCGTCCACCGACAGTTCGATGTAGCTCTTCCAGCGGATCAGCCGGAACGCGTGGCGCCGGTCGTCCACCGGGGTGAACTCGCCGCTCTGAAGGTTCTCGAAGATGTAGTTCTGGAACACCCGCTCTGGCAGCGCGCCCCAGACCTGGATCCGGGCCCGGCCGCGCTCGGTGTCCAGGAACACGAAGAACCCGTTGAGCTGGTCGTCCAGGCCGAACACCAGGCCGCAGCGGCCCTGCTGCCGGGTCTGCCAGGTCCCCTCCCAGATCCAAGAGCCGCTGTCGACGGTGGTGGTGAACACCTCGAAGCCGCTCCGGCAGCGCAAGCACAGCTCGTGGCCGGCGCCGTCCTGGCCGGCGGTGGGGTTGCCCAGCCAGGTGCGGAAGCAGTCCGTGGGCATGGACAGGGTTCCGGAAATCTTCTCCTGCCAGCGGTGGTAGCTCACCAGCTCCAGCTTGCCATCTTCGCGCCGGCGCAGTTCCTTGGGCGGCGGCAGCGAGCGGGTGCCGGTCTCCACCTTGGAGCCGGCCAGGTAGAAGCAGAAAAGCAGAACCCGGGCCCCGTCGCGCATGATCCGGGCGGCGTAGTTGCCGGGCGGCAGCAGCACGTTGTCGCGGCAGGCCCGGTACTCCCCGGTGAGCGTCTCGCTCCACCAGTAGTGCACCTCCACGTCCTCCCGGATCGAGCCGATCAGGTAGTGGGTCCCCCCCAGCTCCACCAGGCACGGGCACTCCACGTCGTCGTACATCCGCGGGAAGAACAGCGGCGGCTCGGTCACGAAGCCCTCCGGGGCCCGCCGCACCAGGCCCACGCAACCGCGCCGGCTGGGCATCCCCTCCCGGGTCCGGGCGCAGATCAGCAGCCAGTCCTGGCCGTCCCGCCTGAACAGGAACGGGTCCCGGAACGACACCCAGCCCCGGGCCGCCGCCCCGGGCAGCTCGTAGATCTCCCCCTCGGGCAGCAGCGGCAGGTTCTGGATGTTCTCCTTGCGCCAGCCCATCAGGTCCCGGGACACCGCCCGGCCGATGCGCTGGATGTAGCCGTTCTCGGCCTGGTGCAGCCCGGTGTAGAACATCTCGTACAGGCCCAGCGCGGGGTTGCGGGAGACGTGCATGGTCCAGAGCATGTCGTCGTCCCAGCTGCCCGGGTCGCCGGTGAAGATGGCGTTGCGGGTGCGCTCCCAGTCCATGCCGTCGGTGGACACGGCGTGGGCGATGTAGTCGTGGTTGGGCAGCACCAGGTGGAACAGGTGGTAGTTGTTGCCCCGCCGGATCACGTCGATGTCGCCGATCTCCCATTCCCGGAACCCGCGCGAGGTGTACATCGGCGCCCTCCCTAGCCCTGCCCCACGCGGCTGGCCACGTAGCCGGAGATGGCCTCCCGGACCGCCGCGGTCACCTGGGTGAACTCCACCCCCACCAGGCAGTAGCGCTGGCCCAGGCCGGCCCCTCCCTCGGTGCGGCCCAGCACCCACTTCACCCGGCCCTGCAGCACGCCCGGCGGCAGGTCGCCGTGCACGAAGTGGAACTCCAGCAGTTCAACCCCCTTGCTGACCGATCCGCACTGTTCCAGGGGCAGCCGCAGGCAGCAGCCCCCGGCGCTGAGATCGGTGAGCTCGGCCTCGGTGACCAGTTCGTCCTCGACCATGAACATGGCCTGGAAGCCTGCGCCCAGGCTCAGGCGGGGCGTCGAGCGGCGTTCCGCCGGGTCGGCGGGCGCTGAGCCGGCCCGGGCCTGGCCGGCGGCCTCGGGAACGTCGGGGACGGCCGCGGGAACGTCGGGGGCCGCCGCGGGTCCGGGCGCCGCCGCCTCCACAACGGGCGCCGGAGCTTCCGCCGCGGGATCCATCGCCTCCTCCGCCGGCGCCGCCACCCGCCGCTGCTTGACCGGGAGCGCCTCGGGAATGGGCGGGCAGCGCTGGGCCACCAGGCCGCGCAGGCTCCCGGCCACCGGCCCGGGCAGCTGGCCGAAGGCCCAGCCCAGCACCAGCCCGCCGGCGTCCGGCTCCAGGTAGACCACTTTGCCGGCGAGCTCCATGAGCGGCGGGCAGCGGGGCACCTTGTTCAGCCGGAGGGTCGCGAAGGCCTGGCCCGGCGTCACCAGGTTCACTCCCAGCACCATGCGCTTCTCGGTGCCGATGGCCAGGGCCTTCTCCACCCGGACCCGGGCGCCGCCCTCGGAGACGTTCTCCAGCGCGCTGAAGATCCCCACCCCGGCGAACAGGTCCTGGAGCGCGGTGAGGGTCGCCCCCTCCTTGGGGTTCAGCCGGGCCCGGGGGACCCGGCGCCGTTCCATCACCGCCAGCGCCTCCGGCAGTTCCAGCGCCAGCACCCCGGCCCGGGCTTCCAGCACCTTGGCCCCGCCGCCGATGCGCAGCCCCTCGTGGACCAGGGTGAAGGTCACCTTGGCGCCCTTGGCCAGCGGCAGGTCGGCCTTGGGCAGCAGCCGGAAGCTGCGGGCCGCCTCGTTCACGCTGTGCATGAAGGCCGAGGTGACCAGCCCGTGGCCGCCCTCCACGGTGAACCCGCTGCGCACCCGGAGCGCGTCCTCCAGGTAGGCCAGCACCTGGACGGCAGTCGCCGGATCCCCCTTGTTCTTGCCTAAACCGAAGATGGCCATTGTTTCGCTCGCGCACCGTGCAGCATGGCAGAATTTGGCTGCGAGGAAACGACCATGGATTCACCGGAGCGTATGAAGGATTTAGCAGACCTGGTGCGGGAGCACCGGCGCCGCTACTTCATCCTGGACCAGCCGGTCCTGTCCGACGCCGAGTACGACGCCCTGGAGCGGGAACTCCGGGAGATGGAGGCCCGCCATCCGGAGTGGGCCGATCCCAACAGCCCCACCCAGCGGGTGGGCGCCGCCCCCCTGGAGGCCTTCCCCAAGGCCCGGCACCGCACGCCCATGCTGAGCCTGGACAACACCTACTCCGAGCCCGAACTTCGCGAGTGGGAGGCCCGGGTGCTGAAGGGCCTGCCCGGCCTCAGCCCGGTGTTCGCCGGCGAGCTGAAGGTCGACGGCCTGTCCCTGTCCCTGCTCTACCAGGACCGGATCCTGGTCCAGGCCATCACCCGGGGCGACGGGGAGGCCGGCGAGGAGGTCACCGAGAACGCCCGCACCATCGCCGACATCCCGGTGCGGCTGCCGCCGGCGGCTCCGGAAGCCCTGGAGGTGCGCGGCGAGGTGTTCCTGTCCCGCATCCGCTGGCAGGAGCTGAACCGGGAGCGGGACCAGCGCGGCGAGCAGCGCTTCGCCAACCCGCGCAACGCCGCCGCCGGCACCATGAAGCAGCTGGACAGCCGGATCACCGCCGAGCGCCGGCTGAGCTTCCTGCCCTGGCAGCTGGTGGGGGCCCCGGCCCACGACCAGGCCATGGACCAGCTGGCCCGGTGGGGCTTCAACCGCATGCCGGCCCACGCCTCCGGCCCGTTCCAGGCCATCCTGGACTTCATCGAGGCCCAGCGCGAGGCCCGGCTGGCGCTGCCCTTCGACACCGACGGGGTGGTGATCAAGGTGGACCAGCTGGCGCTGCAGGAGCGGCTGGGCTTCACCGACCGGGTGCCGCGCTGGGCCATCGCCTTCAAGTATCCCGGGCTCCAGGCCACCACCACCCTGCTGGGCATCACCTGGCAGGTGAGCCGGGCCGGCAAGCTGACCCCGGTGGCCGAACTGGAGGCGGTGGAAGTGGCCGGCTCCACCGTCCGCCGGGCCACCCTGCACAACGCCGACGAACTCGAGCGGCTGGGGGTGCGGGTGGGCTGCCGGGTGTTCGTGGAAAAGGGCGGCGAGGTGATCCCCAAGGTGGTCTCGGTGGTCCCCGGCAGCATCCCCGAGGGCGCTCCGGCGCCCATGGTGCCCGACGCCTGCCCCGAATGCGGCGGCGAGGTGGGCAAGGATTCCGGCGAGGAGGTGGCCTGGCGCTGCCAGAACCCCGAGTGCCCGGCCAAGCTGGTGGCCCGGCTCGCCCACCTGGGCAGCCGGGTGGCCCTGGACATCGAGGGCCTGGGCGAGGCGCTGGTGGAGCAGGTGGTGGCCTCCGGGCGGTTCGCCCAGCCCTGGGAGATCTTCCGGCTGCTGGCCGAGCCGGCCCAGGGCCTGGCCTGGCTGGCCGGCCTGGAGCGCATGGGCGAGAAGAGCGCCCAGAACCTCATGGCCGGCCTCGAACTGGCCCGCAGAAAGCCCCTGTCCCGCTGGATCCACGCCCTGGGCATCCCCATGGTCGGCTCCCGCACCGCCGAGCTGCTGGCCGAGACCTTCCCCGGGCCCGGCCTGCGGCCGCTGTGGGACGCCGAGGAGGCCCGGCTGCTCACCGTGCCGGAAGTGGGTCCCAAGGTGGCCGCGGCCATCCAGGCCTTCGCCCGGCTGCACCCGGCCCTGCCCGAGCAGCTGGCCGGGCTGGGCATCGACCCCGCCCCGCCCCGGCCCCGGGACGTATCCGGACTGCCGCTGGCCGGCCAGGTGGCGGTGGTCACCGGCACCCTGCCCACCCTGAGCCGGGAGGAGGCCGAGGCCCTGCTCAAGGAACTGGGGGCCAAGGTCACCAGCGCCGTGTCGCCCAAGACCACCCTGCTGGTGGCCGGGGAGAAGGCCGGGTCCAAGCTGGCCAAGGCCGAGGCCCTGGGCATCCCGGTGCGGGACGAGGCCTGGCTGCTGGCCCAGAGGCCGTAGATGGGCCAGGAAAGTCGAGAACGGAAAATGGAATTTCTCACATCCTCCAGCGCCATCCCGGCCGCCGGTGCGCGTCCGGCTTACCCCCTGGAGCCCACTCCAAGCTATGCTGGGCCTTGAGCCCCGGGCCACGGCACCGGAGCGTGCCCCCAGCCCCGTCCCTGGAAGACCGCCATGACCCCTCGTCTCGACCGCATCGGCAAGTTTGAGCTCATGGAAAGCCTGGGCGAGGGCGGCCTGGGCCAGGTGTTCCTGGCCCGGGACACCATCATCGGCCGGGAGGTGGCGGTGAAGATCATCCGCCGGGCCTCCCTGGCGCCCCCGGACCCCCAGGGCCGGTTCCTGCGGGAAATCCAGGCCGCCAGCCGGCTCAGCCACCCCAACCTGGCGACCATCCACGAGTTCGGCGAAAAGGGCGGTTCGCTGTTCCTGGTGATGGACTACGTGCCCGGAGACGACCTGGCCACGGCGGTGCGGAGCGGCGCCATCCCGCCGAAGGACCTGCTGGAACTGCTGGCCCAGGTGTGCGACGGCCTGGCCTACGCCCATAACCGGGGCATGCTCCACCGCAACCTGAAGCCCTCCAATATCCGGATTGGCCGGGCCGCCGGCCGTCCCGCCCCCAAGCTGCTGGACTTCGCCTTGACCCGCATCGCGGCGGACGAGCCGGCCGCCGCCGCGGCCCACCTGGCCAGCCTGGCCTACGCCGCCCCGGAGACCTTCCACGGCGGCAAGGCCGATGGCCGGGCCGACCTGTTCTCGGTGGGGGTGCTGCTCTACGAGGCGCTCACGGGCGCCAACCCGTTCGCCGGCGATGGCGCCGCCGCCATCGCCCAGAAGGTCCACCACGAGGAGCCGCCGGCCCTCGACCCCGCGCGGTTCCCCGAGCTCAGCCCGGCCCTGCCGGACCTCCTGGCCCGGGCCCTGGCCAAGGACCCGGCCAGGCGCTTCCCCACCGCCGAGGCCATGGCCGAAGCCCTGCGAGCCGCCCGCAATCCAGGCTGGACCCCGGACCTGGACCCGCCCATGGCCGCGACGCCGGCCCGGCCGTTCATCGTGCCCGCCCGCGCCGAGCGGTCCCCCGGAGCCGGTTCCCGCAGGTTCCTGCCCTGGCTGGCAGCTCTGCTGACACTGCTGGTGCTGGGCGCCGGAACGGCCGCCGGCCTGAACCTGCGGGCCCGGCACCGGGCCGCCCAGCCACCCCCGCCGCCGCTGACGGTACCCTCGCCGCTCCAGCCGCCGGCGGTCCCCGAGCCTGCGCCGCCCGCGCCGGCCCAGGCGCCCGCCGCGCCCGCCCTGTCCCAGACACCTTCCGCGGCGGTCCCGGCGGCGGCCGCTCCGCCCGCGCCCCCCGTCCCCACTGCCCCCAAGGCCTTCACCAGCCTGGACCAGGCGGCCGCCGGCCTGGAGCACAATCCCCAGGCCGCCCTGGACTACCTGGAGCAGGCGGTCGCGGCGGATCCCGCCAACGAGCGGGCCGCCGCCCTGCGCATCGTCGCCCTCTACCGTCTGGCCCGCTACGGCCCATGCTCCAAGGCCATCCGCGACGCCCGGGAAGCCGGCCATCCGCTCTGGCCCATGGCCCTGCGCAATCCGCCGCTGCGGGAAATGCTGGAACAGGACGCCAAGCAGCCCCGCCTCACCAGGCGCAAGCCCACCCCGCCGCCCGATTCCGAGCAGACGAGCCAGCCTTAGCCCCGGGATCGGGCTGTTACCACCGGCTGGACCTCGGTGGCCCTAGCAACCGTAGCGGGGCCTGCCCCGCGACGGTTGCTAGCACCGGCTGGACCTCGCTGGCCCAGGCGACCGTTCCTGGCACAAGCAACCGTAGCGGGGCCTGCCCCGCGACGGTTGCTAGCGTTTGGTCATCTCCTCGGCTTCCTGCTTGATGACGGACCCGGCCTCGCCGGCCTTGCCCTTGAGCCGGTCCCAGGCCTCCCCGGCGTCATCCGCCAGGCCTTCGGCCTTGCCCTTGGCCCGCCGGCCCAGGGCCTTGAGGTCCTCCCGCAGTTCGGGGCCGGTCTTGGGGGTGTTGAGGGCCACCAGCAGCCCGCCCAGGGCGGCTCCGGCCAGGAACAGCGTCATCGATCCGCCGATGGAGCCCGCGTTGCTCTCATGCATGTTGATCTCCCGTGAAGACAGGTGGGTTCTTGGCTCGCCGGGACCGGGCCGCGCCGCCCGTCCCACCCCAGGAGTGCTTCCGGCCGGGGAATGGTTCGATCAGCCCTGGCCGGAATACAGCGCGGCGTAGCTGCGCGGCTCGACCTGGTCCGGGTCCAGGCCCAGTTCGGCCATGGCCGCGCCGATCTCCTCCCGCCCGCCTTCCAGCTCCATGAAGCAGCCGAACGGTGTCTCGTCCAGGCAGGCCTCCAGTGCGCCGCGGGTGTAGATGGCGCGGGTCTTGTCCATGGCCAGCACCGGCAGGTAGCCCAGTGCCCGCAGGATCGCCGCCATGGCCGCGGGATCAGCCACGCCGGTCTCCAGCTCGGGACGGATCTTCAGCTGCGGGTCGGCCACCCGCGGTCCCTTCCAGGTGAGCACGGCCCGCACGCCGTACTGGCGCAGCCGCAGCGCGCTGTCCCCGGCGAGCAGCTCGCCGGCCCGGTCCCAGAGCTGGTTGAGCTCCGGAGCGGCGGGATGGGCCAGGACGAACCCGGCCGCCAGCAGCCGCGGCGCCATCTGCGCGGTGGAAGGGATGCGCAGTTTCACTTCGATTTCCAGAGGTCCAGGATGTTTCATGTGAGTCCCCCCACGAATGATTGCATTATGTCCTGGGAGGTTCGAGCCAGCGGTGATCCCTAAACGATACCTTTTCGCCAGCATGTTCATCGCGGCGATGCTCATGCTGCTGGCATTCGTGCAGGCGCCCCGGTCCACCCGGGAAGGCGGAGCAATGGTCCCGGACACCGCCATCACCCTGTCCATGGAGAGTTTCGAGACCCTGGCCGAGTATCGCCTGCAGGACGGCTGGACCCCGCGCTTCCAGGGCGCCCAGGACCCGGACCAGGCCAAGGCCTGGCCCTTCGGCGGCGGCTTCGGCACCCCCTGGGAGCCGGCCTCGGCCTACCTGGCCGACCAGGGACTGGCCCTGAACGGCCCCCTGGGCAAGAGCGAAGTGGTACTTTGGCACGGCCTGGAATGGCGCCACTACCGGTTCGACTTCCCCATCGCCTCGGCCCGGCTGGATCCGGCCAAGGGCAACCGCCTGCTGGTCACGCTCAGGCTCTCCCCCAGGCGGTTCGAGACCCGGCTCCTGGAGGTCCCCGAAGGCCGGGTGCTGTGGGCCGCCGACAGCGGCCCCTGGAGCCGGTTCAGCTGGGACGGCCAGGCGGTGCTCCTGGGCCTGCGTCCGCCCGGGACCCAGCCGGGCCTGCTGCTCGCCACCCTGCCCGTGGACGGCGATCCGCCGCCCGCCACCCTGGCGCCCTGGGACGAGAAGGGCCTGCAACCGCCGCCCAGGGCCTGGCCCACCCGGCAGGAGCAGCTCTGGGACGACGGCAAGGACCTCCCCGGCGCCCGGGCCATGGTGCCCTGGCAGGCCGGGGCCCGGCTGTGGTTCCCGCGCCGGGACCGGCTCTGGGTCACCGCCGGCACGGCGTGGACCCTATGGAACCTGGAAGGCGGCCTGTGGCGCCGCGCCGCTGCCGGTCCCGGCGTGCTCTGCGCCCAGCCGCCGCTGCGCATGGGCCTGCTGCTGCCCGGGAAGAAGGATGCCGCCCCGGCGCGCAGGACCGGGCCCCTGGACCGGGCCGAGTGGGCCCCGGTGCCTGAGCAAACTCCGCCCTGGCCGGCCTGCGACCCGGCCTGGGCCTGGTGGTCCGAGGACCAGGCGGCCACCGCCTGGGGCCTGGACTGGGGCAGCTCCGCGCAGATGCCCCAGGAGCGCCAGCGGGACGCCCTGCTGCGCAACAAGCGCGCGGACTGGATCACCGCGCTCAACCTGAGGGCCTCGGTGCGCGGCTGGCTCCCGGACGGCCCCGAGGTGGCCCTGCGCGAAGCCACGGCCTCGGCCTGGGTCTGGGTCGGAGACCGGGCCATGCTGGTGCGGCTCCAGCCCAGCGGAAGGCTGGCCTCGGTGCGCAAGGCCCTGAAGGCCTCTTAGTTTCGGCCCAGGACATTCCGGTTTCTGTTAGCGTTAGCGCAGCCATCTCACCGTACTCTGGCATCCCGAGGTCCCCTATGCCCCGTCTTCTCCTCGTGGACGACAACCCCAGCATCCACAAGATCGCCGAGACGCTGCTCGCATCCAGCGATGTCCAGCTGGTCTCCTGCGGCTCCGGCGACCAGGCCCTGGCCCTGGTGCACCAGGGCGACCGCTTCGATGTGGCCCTGCTGGACATCTCCATGCTCGGCATGGACGGCTGGACCCTGCTCCAGCGCCTGCGGGAGCACGAGTCCACCGCGCTGCTGCCAGTGGCGATGATGGCCGGCGTGCTGGACATCGTCGACCCGGAGAAGCTCAGGCTGGCGCCGATCCAGGGCTTCCTGAAGAAGCCCGTGGAGCTCCGCGACCTGGGCGACCGGATCAGGCGTCTCCTGGAGACCCCCGTGGCGGCGCCCGATCCGGACGCCGACCTGCTGGTGCTGGAACCCGGCGACCTGCTGGCCGAAGCGCCGGAGAGCCCGGAATCTCCCGCGCCCGGGGAACTGGAGTTCCAGGCCGCGCCCGATACCCTGGAGTTCCAGTCCGCGCCCGAAACCCTGGAGTTCCAGGCCGCGCCCGAGTTCCTGGACGCCGAGGCGCCCGCCGCCGCCCTTCCCGAACCCCTGGACCTCGAGGAACTGGACCTGGAGTCCCTGCGCAACCTGCCTGCGCCCGCCGCCCCTGAGCTGGACGCGGAGCCGCCCGCCCAGACCGCCCCGGACGCGAGTGAACTGCTCACCGTCCCGGAATTCCTGCTTTCGGACACCCTCCCCGAGGCGGTGCCGGCCCCGCCCTCCGGCCCGGACCTGGAGGTCTTCGACGCCCTCGACGCCGCCGAGTTCCATTTCGCCGACGAGCCCGCCGACGAACATGCCACCGACCTGCCGGACCTGGGCCCCGCCGCGGACGAGGCCGCCCCCGCTGCCCTGCCCCCCGCGCCTTCGGGCCTCCTGGGCAGCGACGACCCCTTCGACTGGTCCGACGAGAGCGACAGCCTTGTGGGCCTGGCCCTGGGCGAGCGGGAGCCGTTCCCGACCCCCGCCTTCGAGTTCCAGCCTGCCGCCGAGGCCACCACCGTCGCCGACCTGCCGGAGCCCGCGCCCGAGGCCCGGGATTCCGGCACCGAGGCCGAACTCCCGCCCCTGCCCGGGCCCGCCAACGGCCTGGACCTGGCCGCCGCGCTCATCGCCGATCCCGTGGCCATGGACCGGCTGGCCGAGGCCCTGGTGGCGAGGCTGGGCGACAAGGCGCTGCGGGAGATCGCCTGGGAGATCATGCCGGAACTGGCCGAGCGCCTGCGCCGGAAGGAAGAGCCGTGATCACTGGCTTCAACAGCGATGTGCGCCACGGCAGCCGGCTGTTCCATGTCCAGACCGAGGACAAGGGCCTGCTGAACCCCAGGATCGAGACCCTGATCTACCTGGGCGGCGAGATCCTGGACAGCTACCGGGGCTCGTACGAGGATCTTGCGGCCGAGCTCCCGCTCCAGGAACTGGCCATCCAGGCCCGGATGGACGACCAGCACAGGTCCGTCATCCGGGACATCAAGAACGGCAAGTACGACACCACCCCCACCGACCCCGAAGCGGCGGAGCAGAAGGTCTTCACGGACCGGCCGCTGGACCAGGCCATCCTGGAGTACCTGGCCCACGAAGGCGAGACCGACACCATGGAACTGGTGCTGGAGCGGCCCATCCGGCCGGTGTTCGGCGCGCCGTTCGCGTTCACCATCCGCGCCAGGCTGTGCGTCAGCCAGATCCCGGTGCCTGCGGCCGACGTGACCGTGCGGCTGATCTCCACCTTCAAGAAGGCCACCACCCTGGCCACCGGCAGGACCGACCTCGACGGCGTGTTCGCCGGCCGGGTGGAGCTTCCCCCAAGCCAGCCCGGCCATTGCGCCGTGGTCATCAGCTGCGCCTCGGACTTCGGGAATGACGAACTCCGCGCCCTCATCACCGACTAGGGTCCGATACACTGTTGGTGAAGCGAAGATCCGGGAGGTTCCATGTCCGACATCCAATCACCATGCCTGCTCGACGCCAGGCAGGTGGAGGTCCATCTCCAGCGGCTCTGCCGGGAGATCGTGGCCGCCTTCGGCAACAACGAGTCGCTGGCCCTGGTGGGGATCCGCACCCGCGGGCTGTTCCTGGCCCAGCGCCTGGCGGCCATGCTCGAGAACATCCTGCAGAAGGAGATCCCCCTGGGCGCCCTGGACATCACCCTGTACCGGGACGACCTGTCGGAACTGGCCGGCAGCCCCATCGTGCGCCCCACCGAGATCCCGTTCACCCTCCGGGACCGCACCCTGGTGCTGGTGGACGACGTGCTGTTCACCGGCCGCACGGTGCGGGCGGCCATGGACGCCCTGCTGGACCACGGCCGGCCCGACCGGATCTGGCTGGCCGCCCTGGCCGACCGCGGCGGCCGGCAGCTGCCGATCCAGGCCGACTTCATGGGCATCAAGCTCGATGTCCCGCTGGACCGGCGGGTCTCGGTGAAGGTCCGGGAAGTGGACGGCGTCGACGGCGTGTTCCTGGAAGCGAGGACCTGACATGCCGAGCCAGCGCTACCTGTTCCCCCACCGCCACCTGCTGGGCATCCAGCCGCTCAGCACCCAGGACATCACCGCCATCCTCGACCAGGCCGTGGGCTTCGAGGAAGTCTGCGAACGGCCCGAGATCAAGATCGTCCCGGCCCTGCGCAAGCGCCTGATCGTCAACCTGTTCTTCGAGAACTCCACCCGCACCCGGAACAGCTTCGAGATCGCCGAGAAGCGCCTCTCGGCCGAGATCATCAACTTCGACGCCGACACCAGCTCGCTCAGCAAGGGCGAGACCCTGATCGACACCGCCCTGAACCTGGAGTCCATGCGTCCGGACCTGATCGTCATGCGCCACGCCGCCCCCGGCGCCCACGCGCTGCTGGCCCGGCACATGAAGGCGAGCATCGTCAACGCCGGCGACGGCGCCCACGAGCACCCCACCCAGGCCCTGCTGGACGCCTACTCCCTGCGCAAGCGGTTCGGCCGGCTCGAGGGCCTGCGCATCGCCATCGTCGGCGATATCCGCAACAGCCGAGTGGTCCGGTCCAACCTCTGGCTGCTCACCAAGATGGGCGCCCACGTGACCCTGGTCGGGCCGCCCACCCTGATCCCCGCGGGCATCCAGGACACCTGGCCCGGGGTCAAGATCACCCATGACCTGGACGCCGCGCTGCCGGAACAGGACGCCGTCATGACCCTGCGCTGCCAGTTCGAGCGCGGCACCGGCGCCTTCATCCCCAGCCAGGGCGAGTACGCCCGGTTCTTCCAGCTCAACGCCGCCCGCATGAAGCTCTGCCGGCCCGACGTGGCGGTGCTCCACCCCGGGCCCATCAACCGCGGCGTGGAGATCACCTCGGAAGTGGCCGACGGCCCCAACAGCCTGATCCTGCAGCAGGTCACCCACGGGGTGCCGGTGCGCATGGCGGTGCTCTTCCTCCTCTGCAACCCGCACGGCGAGCAAGTTCCTTGACCTTCCGAGAAAGCGAAACCATGATCCAAGGCCCCATCACCCTTCTCATCCTCGACGGCTTCGGCGACGGCCCCCGCAACGCCTTCGACGCCACCTTCGTCGCGGGCATGGCCCAGATGAGCGACCTGCGCCGGCGCTACGCCGCCACCCAGCTCCAGGCCGGGGGCGAAGGGGTAGGCCTGCCCGAGGGCCAGTTCGGCAACTCCGAAGTGGGCCACATGAACCTCGGCGCCGGCCGGGTGGTCTGGCAGGAACTCACCCGGATCGACGCGGCCATCCGCAAGGGCACCTTCCGGGACAACGCGGCCATGGCCGGCCTGCTGGCCGGGCTCAAGACCTCCGGCGGCCGGCTCCACCTCATGGGCCTGGTCTCCGACGGCGGCGTGCACAGCCACCAGAACCACCTGGTGGCCCTGGCCCAGTGGGCCCAGGCCGAGGGCGTCCCCACCACCATCCACGCCTTCCTGGACGGCCGCGACACCGAGCAGAAGAGCTCCGACGGCTACCTCCAGTGGCTGTCGTTCCAGCTGCGCAACTGCCCGCTGGTGACCATCGGCTCGCTCTGCGGCCGCTACACCGCCATGGACCGGGACAAGCGCTGGGACCGGGTGGAGCGGGCCTGGAAGCTGCTAGTGGACGGCGAGGGCGAGTTCCAGGCGGCCGACGCCCAGGAGGGCATCAAGGCGGCCTACGGCCGGGGCGAGACCGACGAGTTCGTCAGCCCCACCCGCACCGCCGCGTTCCAGCCGATCCAGGACGGCGACGGGATCATCTTCTTCAACTTCCGCGCCGACCGGGCCCGGGAGCTCTGCCACGCCCTGGTCATGCCCGGCTTCGACGGCTTCCCGCAGAAGCGCCGGCCCAGCGTGCGCCTGGTCACCTTCACCGCCTACGAGACCGACCTGGAGCCCTACGTGTCGGTGGCCTACCCGCCCCAGAACCTCGCCAACATCCTGGGCGAGCTGGTGGCCGCCCAGGGCTGGAAGCAGCTGCGCACCGCCGAGACCGAGAAGTACGCCCACGTGACCTACTTCTTCAACGGCGGCCGGGAGACCCCGTTCGAAGGCGAGGACCGGATCCTGGTGCCCTCGCCCAAGGTCGCCACCTACGAACTGCAGCCGGAGATGAGCGCCCACGAGGTGGTGCGCGGCCTGGTCAAGGCCATCGACGGCGGCCAGTACCGGCTGCTGGTGTGCAACCTGGCCAACCCCGACATGGTCGGCCACACCGGCGACCTCTCCGCCGCCGCCTCGGCCTGCGCCGTGGTGGACGACGCCATCCGCCAGATCGCCGCGGCCACCCTGGCCCGGGACGGCGCCCTGCTGATCACCGCCGACCACGGCAACTGCGAGTGCATGCGCGACGAGAAGGGCAACCCGCACACCGCCCACACCCTCAACCCGGTCCCGGCCGTGCTGGTGGCCGCCGGCTTCGAGGCCACCCAGCTGCGCGCCGGCGGCGCCCTGGCCGACGTGGCGCCGACCCTGCTCAAGCTCATGGGCGTCGCCCAGCCCGCCGAAATGGACGGGGCCAGCCTGTTCTGATCCGGCCCCACCGCTCCGAAGGGAGTCCGCTTGATCCTCCGCCGACCCACCCCGCCGCCCGCGGCGGCCCAGACCGGGCCGCTGCGGTTCTCCAGCCGCTGGGGGGTGGGCCGGATCGTGCTGCAGTACGCGGTGTTCGCCGGCCTGTGGATCCTGCTCTCCGACCGCGCCGTGCGCCTGGTGTTCCGCGACCCGGAGGCCATGATGGTGGCCAGTTCGCTCAAGGGCCTGGCCTTCGTCGCCATCACCTCGGCCCTGCTGTTCGCCAAGCTCAGCCACCACATGCGCCGGCTGGAAGCCTCCGAGCAGGTCCTGCGCGAGAGCAACCGGCGCCTGGAGCTGGCCACCGCCTCCGCCAGCCTGGGGGTCTGGGACCGGGACCTGGTGGCCCGGACCCTCACCTGGAACGACCGGATGTACGAGCTCTACGGCCTTCGGCGCGGGCCCGGCGTCCCGGACTACGACCGCTGGTACCAGGACATCGTCCACCCCGACGACCTGGCCGCCGCGGACGAGGGCGTGCGCGCGGCCCTGGCCGGGGAGAAGCCCTACGCCATCGATTTCCGGGTGGTCCACCCGGACGGGTCCGTCCACCACATCGCCTCCAACGGCCACGTGCTGCGCGACCGCCGGGGCCAGGCCGTCCGCATCATCGGCATCAACCGGGACCGCACCGCGCAGGTGCAGGCCGCCGAGGAGCAGCGCCGCCTGCAGACCGAGCTGCTGCACGCCGAGAAGCTGGAGAGCATCGGCAGCCTGGCCGGGGGCGTGGCCCACGACATGAACAACGTCCTGGCCGCCATCATGGGCATGGCCTCGGCGCTGCGCGCCGGCTGCGCCGACGACGCCCCGGCGGCCCGGCCCATGGACACCATCATCCGCGCCTGCACCCGGGGCCGGGACGTGGTCAAGAGCCTGCTCTACTTCGCCCGCAAGGACCTGGAGTCCCTGGGCCCCGTCAACCTCAACGCCCTGGCCGGCGAGATGGTCCAGCTGCTCAGCTACACCACCCTGAAGCGGGTGCGGGTCGCCACCGGCTTCCAGGAGCCCCTGGACCTGATCGAAGGCGATGCCGGCGCCCTGAGCCACGCCCTGATCAACCTGTGCGTCAACGCCGTGGACGCCATGCCCGACGGCGGCAGCCTCACCGTCTGGACCCGCCAGGTCGCCGGCGGAGCCGTGGAGATCGGCGTCCGCGACGGCGGCAGCGGCATGACCGAGGAGGTCATGCGCCGGTCCATCGAGCCGTTCTTCACCACCAAGCCCATGGGCAAGGGCACCGGCCTGGGCCTGGCCATGGTCTACGGCACGGTCAAGGCGCACAAGGGCGATTTCAGGATCCACAGCGAGCCGGGCCAGGGCACCGAGGTGGTGCTCAGCTTCCCGCCCCTGGGCCAGGCCGCGCCGGACGCCCCCGCCGCCCAGGGACCGGCCCAGGCCCCCCTGGGCCCGCTGCGGATCCTGCTGGTGGACGACGACGAGCTGATCCGGCTCTCGGTGGGCCCCATGCTCGCCGCCCTGGGCCACGCCGTGCACACCGCCCAGGCCGGGCAGGAGGCCCTGGACCGGCTCCAGGCGGGCCTGGAAGTGGACCTGGTGATCCTGGACATGAACATGCCCGGCCTGAACGGCGCCCAGACCCTGGCCCGGCTGCTGGAGATGCGGCCAGGGCAGGCGGTGCTCATGGCCACCGGCTACAGCGACGAGTCCATCGCCCCGCTGATGGAGGGCAGGGCAAACGTTTCGAGTCTGAGAAAACCCTTCAGTATCAACGAGATACGAGCCAAGCTGGAAACCCTTCCCGGACTCCGGCAGGTTCATGCCTAGGCCGGCGCGAATCCCTTCCACACCCCGTCCAGCGCCCGCGCCACCTGCACGAACAGCCCGAACTTGCGGTCGTAGGCCGCCCGGGTCCCAGGATCCGGCTCCAGCCGCTGCCTGACCCGCACCATGTGCCGGGCCGCGGTCTGCAGGTCGGGATACCGCCCGGAGGCCACGGCCGCGGCCATGGCGCAGCCCAGGGCGCCCAGTTCCCGGGTGTCGATGATCTCCACCGGCAGGCCCATCACGTCGGCGAACATCTGCGACCAGGTGCGGTTGTTCACCGCCCCCCCGGCCAGCCGGATGGCCCCGGGGCGGTCCCGGCTGGCCAGCAGCCGCTCGATGTGCACCCGGTGGCTGAACACGATGCCCTCCAGCACCGCACGGATCACCTGGGCACGGGTATGGCCGCTCTCCAGCCCGATGAAGCAGGCCTTGGCCTGGGGATTGTCGTTGGAGCCGTAGAGGAACGGCAGGAACAGGATCGACTGGTCGCCGGGCCCCACCGAGGCGGCCATCTCCTCGGCCAGGGCGTGGATCCCCACCCCCCGTTCCCGCGCCAGGTGCTGCTCGCTGTCCAGGAACAGCCCGGTGAACCACTCGTTGTTGCTCGCCGAGGTCGGGCTGGATTCCTCGATCAGGTAGTAGCCCGGCAGGCAGAACAGCGAGTTCATCTTGATCGATTTGTCCAGCACCGGCTGCCGGGACAGGTACTCGTTGATCCCCCAGGTCCCGGCGATGACGCACAGGTTCCGCTCGTCGGTCACGTCCATGGCCACCGCGCAGGCGTCGATGTCGAACATGCCGGCGGCCACCGGGGTCCCCTCCCGCAGGCCGGTGCGGGCCGCGGTCTCGGCGCTGATCCGGCCGCACACCTCGGTGGCGTGGCAGAGCGGCGGCAGCTTTTCGAACATGTCCTCCACTCCGAAGTCCCGCAGCAGCTCCCGGTCGAACCGGGCTTCGGCCAGGTTCATCAGGCTGCTCCCGGAATAGTCGGTGATCTCGGCCCGGGCCTCGCCGGTGAGCCGGAAGCGCACGTAGTCCTTCACCTCGAACACCCACTGGACCCGCTCCAGCACCTCGGGGTGGTGGTCCTGGAACCACCGCCACAGGGCCACCGGCTGGCAGGCCAGGGGCGTCTGCATGGATTTCGGGAACACCCGGGCGGCGGTCCCGTCCCGTTCCCACTGTTCCGGGTAGCGCCAGGCCCGGGCATCGGTGGAGACGATGCCGTTCCAGGCCGGGCGGCCGTCGCTGCCCCAGAGGTAGAGCCCCTTGCCGTGCCCGGTGCAGGCGATTCCGCCGATCTGCTCCGGGGCCAGGCCGGAAAGGGCAAGGGCCTCGCGGATCACCAGGAGGTTGGCCAGCCACAGGGCCTCCATGTCCCGCTCGGTGTGGCCCGGGGCCGGCCGCAGCATCGGCACCGTGGCCGAGGCCGCGGCGAGCTCCCGCCCCGCCGCGTCGAAGATCACGGCCTTGGTCACGCTGCCGCCGTTGTCGATGCCCATGAAATGCGTGGTCATGGCGCTCCCCGCTCCAGTTCGTGGTTTCAGAGGCCGGCTTCGAAGGCCCGCACCCGGGTGAACCGGGCGTCCATGGGCACCCGCTGGACGGCGCTGGCGCCCTTGAGGACGAGCACGCCCTCCTCGGCCTCCACCGCCTTCACCCCTTCCCGCAGCAGGGCCGGCTCCAGCTCCACCAGCGCCGTGGCGTAGCAGAGCTTGCGCTCCCCGCCCGGCGGAACCGTCAAGGTGGTGGCCCGGCCCAGCAGTTCCGGATGCTCGCGGGCATAGGCCAGGCCGCTGGCGTAGGCCCCCACTGCGTTCTCGGTGCCCAGGCAGAAGGTCCGGTCGCTGCCTCCCTCCTCCAGGGCCCAGGGGGTGAAGGGCCGGCCGCCGTACTGCATCCAGAGGTCATTGAAGCTCAGGGCCACCTCGCCTTCGGGCAGCCCGGCCTGGCCGGGGAAGAAGCAGACGTAGGCCAGCCCCAGCTCCGGGTTGACCACGCAGCTCCAGCCCAGGGCCAGATGGGCCGGGATGGCGCCGGTGACGAAATCGGTGGCGCCGATCATCCCGGGCACTTCGGTGAGGTCCGCGGTTCCGCCGGCGCGCAGCGGCGCCTGGGCCAGGTCGCTGAACAGGGCGCCCTGGAGCAGGCGTCCGGTGGCGTCGAACTCGGTGCCCTCAGGCGCGGCCTGGAACCGGTCGGCGGCCAGGCTGATCCGGCATCCGGCCTGCAGGAACGGCGCCCCAGCCGTATTGTGGCGGGTGAGGTTGATGGCGAGCGGCCGGGACCCGGCGTTCCTGACCCGGATCACCGAATAGTAGGCGGGCTGGCCGTCCAGGACCAGGTCGCACTTGCTCCAGGCCAGCGGCATGGCCGGCTCGGGGCTGGCCAGGGTGGCGCGGGCGAAGGCCAGGCCAGCTTCCGGTACGACCCCCAGGCCGGTGAGGGCCCAGGCCTCGTTGGCCGCCCAGCCGTGGGGCGGCAGTTCCACCCCGTCCACGGTGCACGGAGCGCCGAAATTGGGGCTGCACGGGAAGTCGCCGGCGATCAGGTAGAGCAGCTTCACCTTCCAGTAGCCGGCGTGCTCGGCCGGATCGTAGGACCGGCCGGAGTTGTCCCGGAACGCCGGGGTCCAGTGGGCGTTGACCGCCCCCTGGCCCCGCTTCAGGCTGAATTCAGGCATCATGCCGCCCAGGGCGTCGATCACCGCCCGCACCTGGTCGTTCTCGAGGTTCACGGCCTGCCGGCCCAGGTAGCTGATGGTCTGTGCTTTCATGACGCAGGCTCCGGATCGCCGGCGTTGGGGCCGAAATGTTTCAGCAGCACCAGCGGCTCGGTCTTACTGTAGTTGACCACCTTCACGCCGTTCCGGGCGGCTGTTTCCGACACAAAATATTCATCCGAACTCAAACCGCCGAACCTGAGCATGACCGCTGTCTCGGCTTCGTAGCCGCCGAAGCTCCCGTGGCCCTGGGTGAGGATGCAGCCGTAGGCCGCCTGGTCCCGGATCACCGCGGCGCGGCCCGGGAACACGGTGAGCTCCTTGGCGGCGATGTAGCCGGTGCCGTAGACCACCCACTTCTCCGCATGGTCCTCGTCCTCGCTGGCCGTCACCGGCGGCCGGAAGTAGTGCTTCCGGTAGTGCGGGTCCACGTTCCGCTCCCAGTCCATCAGGCCGACGACGTAGTCCAGGTCGCGCTTGCGCTCCTCGGGGCAGTTCTCCACCAGGAACTCGTAGGGGTAGATCTCGTCCGCCACCACGTTCTCGTAGACCGAATTGACGTCGGAGTTCCACTGGGGCTCGTAGGTCAGGCAGGATCCCGGCGCATGCACCACCCCCGGCGGGGTGTACCAGCCGGTGCCCAGCTCGATCCGGTACGCCCTGGACAACTCGGTGATGCGGGTGTCGCCGGCTTCCCAGCGGGCCAGCCGGGCCTTGACCTCGTCCCGGGTCACGTCCGGATCGAAGCCGAAGTAGGTGTGGGGGAACTGGCCGGGATGGTTGTTCAGCTGGGGCGGGAAGTAGTACGCCTCGGGCTTGCCCTTGCGGCCGACCTTGCGCGCGTCCTCCTCCCGCAGGTGCAGATGGTGGAACAGCGGCGCGTCGTAGTCGAAGAACTTGGAATACATGGGCCAGGTGCCGAACTGGTCCTGCAGTTCCTGGCCGATGATCTGCGCGCCCAGGGCCGACACCGCGTCACGGAACAGGAACAGGCCGTCCCGGGTTCCGGTGAGATCCACGTAGCTCATGCCCTCGTCGGCCGGCGCCAGGGGACCGTTCATGGCGGCGATGACGGAGGAGAACCAGCGCTCCTTGATGGAGCCCCGGGCCGTGCCCAGCGGATAGTAGTCGTCCGGATGGAGGCGCAACCTCCTGCCCGCGCTGGAAAAGCGGCGGGGCACGAACACGGGGGCCAGACGCAGGATGCCCGCGTGCCGGTCGAAGGCTTCCAGCAGGCTTGCCAAGTTGCTCATGGAAATTCCTCCAGGTTGGGGTTCATGAAACCTTGACTGATAACGTTGCCACCCAGGGCTCCGGCCTTCCCGCCCCGCGCGCTCCGGGGCGGGCCGTCAGATCCGCTGGACCGTATCGCGGATGACCAGGCTCGGGGACAGCACGAACTTGCGGACCGGCAGCCGCGGGTCGGCGATGCGGTCGATCAGCAGTTCCACCGCCTTCTCGCACAGTTCCTTGTAGGGCTGCTGGATGGTGGTCAGGGAAGGGAAGATCATCCGGCTGGTCTTGATGTCGTCCATGCCCATCAGCGAGATCTGCTGGGGGATCTGGACCCCGAGCCGCTTCAGTTCGTGCATGGCGCCGATGGCCAGGTGGTCGCTTTCCGCCCACAGGCCGGTGAACTCCCGGCAGTGCTCCAGCAGCGAGCGCACCGCGGTGATCCCGGTCTCGTAGCCGAAATCCTCGCCCACCACGGAATCCACTTCCAGGCCCTTGCTCTGGTAGAAGTCCCGGAAACCCTCGAACCGCTCCCGGCTGAGCCTGACCGGCGTCGGCCCCTGCAGGCAGGAGACGGTCCGGTGGCCCATGGAATACAGGTAGCGGGCCGCCATCTGGCCCGCCTCGTAGTTGCCCACGATCACGTGGTCGACCTCTTCGCCCTGGAGCAGGCGGTCGATCCCCACCACCGGAATGCCCCGTCCGCTCAGGGTCCTGAGCGCCGAGCTGGCGTCGGACACCTGGGAGATGATGATCCCGTCGACGTTCAGGCCGATCAGGTTCTCCAGCACCCGCTCCTCCACCTTGGGATCCTCCCGGGTGTTGCCCAGGATCATGGTGAAGCCCCGGGCCACGCAGGCTTCCTCCACATGGCAGATGAAGGTGGCGAAGGTCTCGTGCAGGATCTCCGGGACGATCAGCCCCAGCAGCCGGCCGCTGCGGGTGCGCAGCCCGCGGGCCAGCAGGTTGGGCCGGTAGCCGAGCGCCTCCACCGCCTCGAGCACCCGCCGGCGAGTCGCCTCGTCGACCGGGCCGGTGCCGCGCATGACCCGGGAGACGGTGCTGGGGGAAACGCCCGCTTGCCGGGCGACATCGATGACAGAAGACAATGGGGCATTCCTTATCTCGATACTATCCGAAGAGAGCCCGGCGGATCGCGCCGCCCGCCGGGCCGGGACCTGCTACATGAACTTGGCGAGGTTGGTCTTGGTGACCAGCTGGAAGGGGATGAAGGTGGTCTTGGCAAAGGTCTTGCCCTTGGCCAGATTGTAGGCGGCTTCCACGGCGCCGGCGCCCTGGCCCCGGGCGTCCTGGAATACAGTGGCGACCATCTTCGACTGCTGCACCGACTTCAGCGCATCGGGAATGGCATCGATGCCGATGACCGGAATCTGCGCCTGCTTGTTGGCGGCTTCGATCGCCTTGAAGGCGCCCAGGGCCATTTCGTCGTTCTGGGCCACCACCGCGTTGATCTGCTTGCCGGTCTGCATCCAGTTTTCCATCAGGGCCATGGCCTGGGCGCGGTCCCAGTTGGCGGTCTGCTCGAACAGCACCTTGATCCCGGGGTTCAGCTTGAGGATGTTCTTGTTGCCGATGGTGCGCTGCACCTCGGCCGAGTGGCCGTTGGGCCCGTGGATGATGACGATGTTGCCCTTGCCCTTGAGCATGTCGGCGATGTACTTCATCTCGATCTGGCCGGCGTCGATGTCGTCGGAGCCGACGAAGGCGGTGGCCTTGTCGACGTTCACCACCTGGGCGTTGACCACCACGATGGGGATGCCGGCGGCGTTGGCCTTTTCCACGGCCGGGGCGCAGCCTTCCTTGTCGAACGGGTTCAGGATGATGGCGTTGACCTTCTGGGCGATGAAGTTCTCCACCTGGGCGATCTGGGTCTCAGCCTGGCCCTGGCCGTCATTCTCCAGCAGGACGACGCCCAGGGCCTTGGCCTTGGCCTTGGCGGCGTCGGCGATGCCGAGGATGAATTCGTTCTGCATGTTCTGGTAGGTGATCCCGATCCTCACCTGCTGGGCGGGGAGCCGGGTGGCTCCACACAGCAGGCATCCCGTGGCCAGGACCGTCAGCAGCTTGTTCATGTTCCGTCCCTCCTTTGAGGTGTTTTTGGGCTGATGTTTCCCCGGCGGGAAGACGCCTTCCCGCTGGAAACAACTGATAAAATTGGATTTGACTACTTCACTTGCTTGTTCTTCTGGTCCAGCAGGACCGCGACGATGATGATCACGCCCTTGATGATTTGCTGGTAATACGAAGAGACATTGAGCAGATCCAGACCATTGCTCATGAAGCCGATGATCATGGCCCCGATGATGGTCCCGGGGATGCTGCCCACGCCGCCGGACAGGCTGGTGCCGCCGATGACCACCGCCGCGATGGCGTCCAGTTCGTAGCCGAGTCCGGCCACGGGCGAACCGGTCATGACCCGGGAGGACAGCACGACCCCGGCGAACCCGGCGAACAGGCCGGCCAGGGTATACACCGCGATGATGATCCGGTGCACGTTCACCCCGGAGACCCGGGCGGCCTGCTCATTGCCGCCGATCGCGTAGACGTGCCGGCCGAACTTGGTGTAGGCCAGCAGGAAATGCCCTGCCAGGACCACCAGCAGGAAGAAGTAGACCGGCGCCGGGATCTTCAGGAAGTAGCCGCCGCCGATCCACTTGTAGGTGTCGGTAAGGTTGATGATGGGGCGGCCGCCGGAGAACACCAGGGCGGCGCCCCGGACGATGGTCATCATGCCCAGGGTCACGATGAACGGGGCGATGTTGCCCTTGGCGATCGAGAAGCCGTTGATGAACCCGGCCAGGGCGCCGAAGCACAGCCCCGCCACCACCGGGACCAGGATCGGGTAGCCGCCCGGGTGGGCGAAGGAGGTGGCCACCACCGCGGACACGGCGACGATGGCCCCCACCGAGAGATCGATCCCGCCGGTGATGATGACGAAGGTCATCCCCACGGCGATGATCCCGTTCAGCGAGGTCTGGCGCAGCACGTTCAGGACGTTCTGCACCGACAGGAACGACGCGGAACTGAATGAGAGGATGGCGAACAGGACCGCGAAGGCGATGTAGATCCCGTATTTCGCCAGAATCCCCCGGACCGGCAGGTTCGGCGCGCCGGCTTGACTCGTGGCCTGGATCGCTGTGGTTCGGCTCATTGCACCTGGCTCCTTTGTCCTGTGGCACAGACCATGATTGCTTCCTGGTTCAGGTCCTTGCGGGCGAACTCCCCAGTCAGCCGCCCTTCGTGGAGCACCAGCACCCGGTCGCTCATTCCCATGATTTCCGGCAGTTCCGAGGAGATCATCAGGATCGCCTTGCCCTCCTTGGCCAGGGCGACGATGATCCGGTGGATCTCCGCCTTGGCCGCCACGTCAATGCCCCGGGTCGGCTCGTCCAGGATGATGATCTCGGGGTCGGCGAGGATCCACTTGGCGATGACCACCTTCTGCTGGTTGCCGCCGCTCAGGGTATTGGCGATCTGGCCCTGGCTGTAGGCCTTGATGTTGAACCGCTGGATCTGCCGCTGGCAGGCCTGCTCCTCCTCCCCGCTCTGGACCACGCCGCCGCGGCAGTAGCGGGCCAGGCTGACCAGGGTCACGTTGTGCCTGACGCTGTCCTTGAGGTTGAGCCCGAAGCGCTTCCGGTCCTCGGAGACCAGGGCCATGCGGTGGCCGATGGCGTCCTTGGCCGAGCCGATCCGCACCGCCTGGCCGTGGATCTTGACGGTGCCCCGGGAAGCCTTGCGCAGCCCGAACAGGGTTTCCACAAGCTCCGTGCGCCCGGCCCCCATCAGCCCGGAGATGCCCAGGATCTCCCCCTGCCGCAGGCAGAAGCTGATGTCCTTGACCTTGTCCGACTGGCAGAGCCCCTGGACCTCCAGCACCACCGGACCCGGTTCCACCGCCTCCTTGGGGAACAGATCGCTGATCTCCCGCCCGACCATCATGGATATCAGGGTCGAGCGGTCCAGCTCCCGGGTCGGCCGGGTGCCGATGCACTGCCCGTCCCGGAGCACCGTGATCTCGTCCGAGATCTGGTACAGCTCGTCGATCTTGTGGGAGATGTAGATGACCGACTTGCCCCTGGCCGTGAGGGTCCGGATGATGCCGAACAGCTTCTCCACCTCCCGGCCGGTGATGGCTGAGGTCGGCTCGTCCATGATGATCAGGTCGGCGTTGCAGGAGATGGCCTTGACGATCTCCAGCATCTGCCGCTCGGCCACATTGAGGGTGGCCACGACCGTGTCCGGATCGATGTCGACCCCGATCTCCTTGAAGCACTGGACCGTCATCCGGTTCATCAGCGTCCGGTTGACGATGCCCAGCAGCGGCCCCAGCACCGGATAGACGGGCTCCCGGCCCACGAACACGTTCTCAGCGATGGTCATCCCGGGAATGGGGTTCAGTTCCTGGTGGATCATGGATATCCCATGGCGCAGCGCCTCGCCGGGGTTGTTTATGGCAACCTTGCCGCCCTGGAACCAGATTTCGCCGGAATCCATGCGGTACATGCCGATGAGCACCTTCATCAGGGTGGACTTGCCGGCGCCGTTCTCGCCGATGAGGGCATGGACGGAACCCCTGGCCACCTTCAGGGAGACCTCCCGCAGGGCGTGGACGCCGGGGAAGGACTTGGTGATGTTCCTCATTTCCAACAGGAACGGCCCATTTTCGACAGGACTTACTGCGACCATGAAGACCCTCGTGGTTCGGGTGGGTGCTCAAACTCTCGATGGCAACGTTGTCATTGAACTCTGAAACCCGCCTCCATCCGTGTCAAGATTTTTTTTCTCGATTTTTCGGGTGCCTCCACACGGCCGGTGGGGCCAGCGCCGGCGCCCGGGTCCAGCCGCGAAGCAGAGGCCGTCCGGCCGATCCCTTCCTGGGCAAGTCCGGGATCCCCAGTGGCCGGAGGTTTGACAAAGACGATCAACCGCTTCTACATTCAGTTCATATGGAACGGAGTCCGGGCGGCCATGACGGCGGGCGGGCCCGGTCCGGCGGAAGGAGATCCGGCATGAGTCTAGGCGATCTGAAAGAGGCGGTGCTGCAGGCCAATCTCAGCCTTCCCCGGCACGGGCTGGCGCTGTTCACCTGGGGCAACGCCTCGGGCATCGACCGGGAGCGGGGGCTGGTGGTGATCAAGCCGTCCGGGGTCGAGTACGCGGGCATGACCGCCGACGACCTGGTGGTGGTGGATCTGGAGGGCCGCACGGTGGAGGGCCGCTTCAAGCCGTCCTCGGACCTGGCCACCCATCTGGCGCTGTTCCAGGCCTTCCCCAGCATCGGCGGGGTGATCCACACCCATTCCGCCCACGCCACCGCCTGGGCCCAGGCCGGCGCGGCCATCCCGGCGGAGGGCACCACCCACGCCGACTACTTCCACGGCCCGGTGCCCTGCACCCGCACGCTGCGCCCGGAGGAGATCGCCGGCGCCTACGAACTGGAGACCGGCAAGGTGATCATCGAGACCTTCCGGGCCCAGGGGATCGATCCGGCGTCCATGCCCGCGGTCCTCGTGTCCGGCCACGGCCCGTTCACCTGGGGCCGGGACGTGCTGGAAGCCGCCCACAACGCGGTGGTGCTGGAGGAGGTGGCCCGCATCGCCATCCTGTCCCGGTCTGCCGGCGCCCCCCAGGGGATCTCCCGGCAGCTGCTGGACAAGCACTTCCTGCGCAAGCACGGGGCGGGGGCGTACTACGGCCAGTCAAAGTGACGGGCCTGGCGCCATGGCCGACAGCCTGCGGAACATGGCGTCCAGGTCTTGCATGGAGAACGGCTTGCTGATGCTCAGGGCCCGGCCGCTGCGGGCCAGGAGCGCTTCGGTGCCCGAGTCCAGGTAGCCGGTGGCCAGCAGCACCGGCAGTTCCGGGCGCAGCGCCCGCAGCTGCTGCAGCGTCTCGATGCCGTTCATCCCCGGCATGTTCAGGTCCAGGATCACCAGGTCCACCTCCAGCCCCTCGCGCAGGCGCGCCAGCGCCTCCTGGCCGCCGGTGGCGGTCTCGACCCGGTGGCCCTGGTGCTCCAGCATCACCGGGATGGAGGCCAGGATCAGCTCGTCGTCGTCCACCTGCAGGATCCGCAGCGGACCGGTTCCCGGGGCGGCCGGATGGGCCTCGGCGGCCGGGCGGGACGGCTGCGGGGCCGCCGGCAGCCGCAGCAGCACGGTGGTGCCCTCGCCCACCCGGCTCTGGATGCTCACCGCGCCGCCGTGGGCCTTGAGCGTGGCGTAGACCATCGACAGGCCCAGCCCGGTCCCCTTGCCGATGGCCTTGGTGGTGAAGAACGGCTCCAGGGCCCGGGCCAGAACTTCGGGCGGCATGCCCTTGCCGGTGTCCTGCACCGAGAGTCCGATCTGGTCGCCGGGCAGGCTCCAGGTGCGCAGGGTGAGGGTGCCCTTGCCGTCCATGGCGTCCATGGCGTCCATGGCGTTGACGCAGAGGTTCATGAGGGCGCCGCCCAGGGCGCCCCGCTCGCCCATCACCGGCGCCAGCGGCTCCTCCAGGTCCACCATCAGGGTGACCTTCTGCAGGGTGGTCCGGCCCAGCAGGTCCATCTCCTCCCGGACCAGCTCGTTCAGGTCCAGCGGTTCCGGCTCCTCAAGGTGCTTGCGGACGAAGTTGGTGAGGCCCTTCACCAGGTCCCGGCCACGGTTGGCAGCCCGCTCGATGACATCCAGCTCCGGCGCCAGGCCAGGGTCCCCGGCATGCTTGAGCTTGAGGGTCTGGACGATGGCCTGGACCGCGCCCAGCACGTTGTTCATGTCGTGGGCGATGCCGCCGGCCAGGCCGCCGATGCTCTCCAGCTTCTGGGCGTGGTGCAGCTCCAGCTCCAGCTGGCGCTGCAGCTGCTCCACCCGCTTCCATTCGGTCATGTCGGAGACGGTCTCCACCACGCCGATGATCTCCCCGGCACTGCCGCGCATGGGGGCGTGCACCGCGGTAGCCCAGCCTGAACGGCCGGTGGCCGGTACGGTCCATGGGAAGGGCGGAGTGGCCGCGGTTTCGCCGTCCAGCCCCTTGCGGATGCCGCGGAGGATGCCGGCCTCCTCGGCGAAGCCGAACACCTCGCCCGGAAGCTTGCCCAGCACATCCTGGGCCGGCACCCCGGTCAGCCGGTCCATGAAGGGGTTCCAGAGCAGGTAGCGGCCCTCCAGGTCATAGACGATGATGCCCTCGTTGGCGGACGAGATGATCTGGTCGTTGAAGGTCAGCGCCGTGCGCAGCTCGTCCTCCGCCCGCCGGCGGTCGGTGATGTCCTCGAACACCGCGGAGGCGCCCAGGAACCGCCCGGCGCCGTCGTAGATCGGCGAGGCGTTCACCTCCAGCAGGCGGGGCACCCGGTCCGGGCGGACGATGGGGCAGAGGTAGCGGTTGCCCAGGCCTTCGCGCCGCCTGGCGGTCTCCTCCCGCACCAGGTCGGCACCGGCCGGATCCAGGAACTCCACCAGGGACCGGCCCACCAGTGTCCCGGGCGCCACCCCGAAGATCTTCTCCGCCGCCGGGTTGGCGAACAGGAACTGTTCCTCCGCGTCCACGTGGCCGAACCCTTCGTTGATGGCCTGGAGCAGGCTCAGGTGCCGGGCGTCGCTCTGGGCCGACCGGAGCCGCTCCACCTCCTTGTCCCGGATCTCCTCCCGCAGCTGGTTCACCGCCCGGGACAGGCGCAGGGTGCGCTCCTCGACCTCCCGCGCCAGCTGCTCCCGGTGGCTTTCCAGGCCGGCGTTGGCCGCCTTGAGCTGGTCCACCAGGCCGGCGTTCTCCAGGGAAGCGCGCAGGGCGTCGCCGGCCCACCGGCAGGCCTTGGCCGAGGCGAAGACCATCAGGGCCGTGTAGGCGAAGCCCAGGGCCCCCACCGCCCGCAGCATGGCCAGGGGAGAGGCCAGCAGGTGGACGGAGGCGGGCAGGATCAGCGGAAGCAGGAACAGCACGTAGGCTTCGTGGATGGGCGAAAGGAAGACGACGCCGCCCCCAGCCATGCCGGTCAGGACCAGGGTGAGGAAAAGCTGCTCCACGGGCTCCGCCGGGAACATGCGCCAGCCCAGGAATCCCCAGAGCAGCCCCTGGGCCGCGGCGCCGAGGACCAGCCGGGCCAGCAGCGGCCTGGGCCGGTCCTGGTCCCGGGGCCGGCTCCGGTAGCCCATGGCGTCGGCGAAGCGCAGGGCCCCCATGGCCAGGCTGGCCAGCCCCCACAGCAGCATCGCGCCCCGGCCCCGGCTGGCGGGCAGGAGCAGGGTCAGCAGGCTGGACACGGCGACGCTCAGGACGATGCCAGTCGGCAGCCGGGCGTACATGAGGGCAATCCGCCGCTGCAGGATCAGGGTCTCCATCCCCGGACCGGGCCGCCAGGCGCCCGACGGGGCCTGGCGGACCCGCTTCCGGATCGCCGCGAATGCGGCCAAGACTGCGGCCATGACAACCTCTCCCAGACCCTTGAAGGATTATAGCTTTTCGAGCATACCCGGAGTCGGCGGGGCGTTGGCGAGACGAGTCCCATCGGGGGAGCCGGGCTCGGCTCGCGGCCAAGGGAATGAAAGGCATATCTACATTAATAATCAGAAACTTATGCCTTAATTTTCCGGGATCCGCAGGGACACTCTGTCTATGCTGGGGGCCATGCGAAACCTGACCCCCACCCTGCTCTGCTCCACCCTGCTCCTGGCGCCGGCCTGCGCCAGCGCCGGCCGGTTCTCCCCGGCGGCCGGCGCGTCGCTGCCGGAGGCGCTGGAAGACTCGGCCGTCACCCGCCACACGATCACCCTGGCCGGCCGGGCCATCCCCTACACCGCCACCGCCGGACACCTCTCGGCCACCGCCCCCGGCGGGGACGCGCCCGAGGCGGCCTTCTTCTACGTGGCCTACACCGCCGACGGCCAGGACCCGGCCACCCGGCCCCTGACCTTCTGCTACAACGGCGGCCCGGGGTCGTCTTCGGTGTGGCTGCACCTGGGCTCGTTCGGGCCCCGGCGGCTGGTGACCGGCGATCCCGCCACCACCGCCCCGGTCCCCTTCCCGATGGTGGACAACCCCGACTGCCTGCTGGACACCACCGACCTGGTGTTCGTGGACGCGGTGGGCACCGGCCTGTCCGAGGCGGTGGCCCCCAACACCAACCAGACCTTCTGGGGGGTGGACGCCGACGCCGCGGCGTTCCGGGACTTCATCCGCCGCTACCTGGCCGTGAACCGGCGCCAGGGCTCGCCCATCTACCTGTTCGGGGAATCCTACGGCACCCCCCGCAGCGCGGTGCTGGCCAATCTCCTGGCCGCGCCGGACAGCGGCGTCCACCCGGCCGGGGTGGTCCTGCAGTCCTCGATCCTCGACTACAACGCCGACGGCGCCGCGGCGGCGGAGACCAGCTGCGCCGGCTTCCTCCCCACCTACGCCGCGGTGGGGGCCTGGTACCGGCTGGACACCCCGGAACCCGCCGAGCTGACCGCCTTCGCCCATCGGATGCGGTGCTTCACCGCCGGGACCTACGCGCCGGCGGTGAAGGCCTGGCTGGCCGACGGCACCACCCTGCCCCAGGCAGTGCTGGCCCGGCTCCAGGACACCACCGGCCTGTCCCGGGACCAGTGGAACCAGCAGCCCAACCTCCAGCCCGACGCCGTGCAGTCCGGCCTGCTGCCGGGCATCCTGCTCGGCCGCTATGACGCGCGGGTGTCGGCGCCGGTGGGCAGCCCCCTGGCCAGCCAGGGCGACCCCTCCAGCACCTTCATCGCCGAGTCCTTCACCGACGCCATCGCCGGCTACCTGTCCGGGTTCCTGGGCTACGCCGGCGGCGCGGGCTACACGGTCTCGGGCGAGGCCATCGACAGCTGGGACTTCTCCCACGACGGCCTGGCCCTGCCCGACACCGTCCCCGACCTGGCCGCGGCCCTGGAGCGCAGCCCCGGGATGAAGATCCTGTCGCTCAACGGCTACCATGACCTGGCCACCCCGTTCTACCAGACCGAGCTGGACCTGGCCCGGCTGGGCGAGCAGAGGGAACTGCAGATCCGGCACTACGCCGGCGGCCACATGGTCTACCTGGACGACACCTCGCGGCCCCAGGAGAAGGCCGACCTGGCCGCCTTCTTCCAGGCCGCCCCGGGCTGGGCCGAAGCCCCGGAGCGCCCGGTGCCGGCGCCCGGCCCGGCCCGGCCGGCCGTGGTGGAGTCCTGGGCCGGGCGCCCGGCGCCCGGGCCCAACCCCCTGGTGGATCCCTATGTGCCTCCCGGCAAGCGGCATCCCTCGCCCGGCACCGCCACCACCGGCGCCGCCCTGCGGGCCCAGGTGGAACGGAAACTGAATTCTCCGAGTACAAGATAAACTTCTCGTCTTTTCCAGAATCGCGCCTAGCATCGTTCCAGCCGCCCGCAGGGGGAGGCCTTGGAACGGTGGAGGTTGCGACATGGCGAACGGAACCCGGCAGCCAGGAATGGGCGATCCCGTGGGGGGCCAGGCTCCCCCGCCGGCGGCCACGGCGCTGAGCGAATCCCAGCAGGCCGCCATCCTCCGCCTGCAGAAGGACGAGAACGTCATCCCCGCGCCCATCTGGCTGTCCCGCCAGGCCTACCTGGCCAACGACGCCATCGAGCGGGCCCACGCCGAGCGCGATCCCGACGAGTTCTGGGCCGACCAGGCCAAGCTGGTGGACTGGCTGGAGCCGTACCAGACCGTCAGCCAGTTCGACCTTCCCCGGCACCAGTGGTTCGTCGGCGGCAAGCTCAACGTCACCCTCAACTGCATCGACCGCCACGTCTACTCCGAGCGGCGCAACAAGGCCGCGCTGATCTGGGTCGGCGAGGACGGCGAGGAGCAGACCTACACCTACGGCCGGCTCTACCGGGAGGTCAACCGCCTGGCCAACACCCTCAAGCGCCTGGGCCTGGAGAAGGGCGACCGGGTGATCATCTACATGCCCATGACCCCCGAGGGGGTGATCTCCATGCTCGCCTGCGCCCGCATGGGCGCGATCCACTCCGTGGTCTACGCCGGCATGGGCACCCAGGCCCTGCGCGCCCGCATCGAGGACTGCCAGGCCCGGATCGTCATCTGCTCGGACTACACCTTCCGCCGCGGCAAGAAGGTGCCGCTCAAGCCCACCGTGGACGAGGCGGTGCGCGACCTGATCTTCGTGGACCACGTGATCGTGCACCGGCGCGGCTCCCGCCCGGGCGACACGCCGTATACCTTCGAGTCCGAGCGCGAGCACGACTTCTACGACATCCAGGAGGCCCGGGGCATCCATTTCCCGCCCGAGCCCATGGACGCCGAGGACCCGCTGTTCATCCTCTACACCTCCGGCACCACCGGCACCCCCAAGGGCGTGGTGCACAGCACCGGCGGCTACCTGGTGGGCGTGACCTACCTGGCCAAGGCCTTCTACCAGATCACCGACCGGGACATCTACTGGAGCACCTCCGACATCGGCTGGATCGTCGGCCACTCCTTCATCGTCTACGGGCCGCTGTCCTGCGGCGCCACGGTGTTCTGCCGGGAGGGCGTGCCCGACTACCCCAGCGCCGACGTGACCTGGGAACTGTGCGAGCGGTTCGGGGTGAACATCATGTTCACCGCGCCCACCGCCGTGCGCATGTGGATGAGCCATGGCCCCGAGGCCCCCTCCAGGTACGACCTGACCCGGCTGCGGCTGATCGCCTGCGCCGGCGAGCCGCTCAATCCCGAGGCCCACGCCTGGGCCCAGAAATACCTGGCCGGCCAGAGCAACGGCATGGTGGTGGACAACTGGTGGCAGACCGAGATCGCCGCGCCGGTGCTGGGCACCCTGCCCACCTTCGACGGCCGCCCGGGCAAGGTCGGCAAGGCCATGCCCGGCGTCTCGGCCGAAGTGGTGGACGCCGCCGGCAACCCGGTGCCCGACGGCCACGGCGGCCTGCTCATCCTGCGCAAGCCCCTGCCCTACATGATGCGCACCATCTGGAACGACCATCCCCGCTACGAGCGCTACTGGCAGCAGATCCCCGGCGGCGTCTACACCGCCGGCGACATCGCCGTGCGCGACCGGGACGGCTACTTCGCCGTGCTGGGCCGTTCCGACGACGTCATGAACGTGGCCGGGCACCGCATCGGCACCGCCGACGTGGAAGGCGCCCTGGCCCGGCATCCCGCCGTGGCCGAAGCCGCCGTGGTCGGCCTGCCCGACCCGCTCAAGGGCGAGCGGATCAAGGCCTTCGTGGTGCTGCGTCCCGGCATCGAGCCGGGCCACGGCCTGATCGCCTCGCTCAAGGACCACGTCCGCCAGGACCTGGGCCCCATCGCGACGCCGTCCGAGATCGAGATCCGCGCCTCCCTGCCCAAGACCCGCTCCGGCAAGATCGTCCGGCGATACCTGAAGGCGCTGGAGATGGGCGAAGATCCGGGGGACCTGTCCACGCTCGCGGATTGAGCCGGGGGCTGGCGGCAGGGCAGGGTGTCCATTCGATTCAAGGAACGGTTCAAACCCGTTCCTTGAATCTGGTTGATAGACACAAGACAATCCTTTTTCACCGCTTAAGCAGCAGTGACTACTGTTGTTAATCCTACAGAACAGTTGCCAATTGGTCAGAAAATCGTATTGTTTTTTCTGACAGCATCCGCATCCGGGACCTGCCTTGATTGCGTGTCACACCTGAAATCCCAGGCAGCCCCTTGCAGGAGACGCCCAAAAGCAGGATCATTCCTCCTTCAGAAATGACTCCGAGGGCATCCTGAATTCAATTTACATGATAATTCCATTGAAAAATAAGGATTTCAAAGAATGACAAACCACTTGTCTTTGTCTGAAATTTCTAGTACTTTTTCTGACATGACTCCCCGGCCGAAGGTTCCTCATCCTGCCGCCTCGACCGAAACGGCGATACTGCGCCGCGTGCGTCGCTCCAAGGCGTGTGTCGGATTCAAACCTGCTGATTTTATGGATCTAGCTTCTCGCGAGGCCGTGGACAAAGCCCTCTCCCGCCTGGTAGCCAAAGGGTTGCTCCACCGGCCGGGAAGGGGAGTCTATCTATTGCCCCAGGTACACCCGATCCTCGGCCCACTATTACCGACCCCGACCGCCATCACGAAGGCCCTGCAGAATTTTGGATACAAGCTCAGGCTGCAGCCCACCGGCGCCTATGCAGCCAACCAGTTGGGACTGACCGAGCAGGTCCCCACCAGGGTAGCTTTCCTCACCGATGGCGCGTCCAGAGTGTTCCGAGTCGGCACCATCGAGATCCTCCTGCGCCATACGACACCCAGGAACATGGCCACCGCCGGTCGTATCAGTGGCCTGGTCATCCAGGCCCTGCGGCATCTGGGCAAGGACGAGGTGGAACCGAAGATTCTGGAGAAGTTGCGCCGACGTCTGACCGTAGAGGACAAGGCCTGCCTGCACCAGGATGTGCGGCTGGCCCCGGCATGGATCGCGAGGATCATGCAGGGCCTGGCCGAGGATTGAAATGCAGAAGTTTCTTCGGCAGGATGCATCCACCCGGTTGGCGGTTCTCGAGCAGACGGCTGCCCGGAAGCACATCGATCTGGTCGCAGTGGAGAAGGACTTCTGGGTCTGCTGGACCTTGGGACAGTTGTTCTCCCTGCCGGGGATCGGTGATGCCCTGACCTTCAAAGGCGGCACGTCCCTGTCCAAGGTCTGGGGCTTGATCGAGCGGTTTTCTGAGGACATTGACCTGGTCCTGGATAAGCAGTGGCTCGGCATCACCCCCGAAAATGACCCGGAGTTGGCCGCCAACAACTCGCAACTCAAAAATCGGCTCCACATCGCCGAGAGGATGAGTTCCACGAAAATCTGCGGTCCGCTTCGGGAGGCTCTGGAGGCTTCCATCCGGCGCGCCCTCCCCGCCGATCTGTCCGGCTGGTTGCTGGAGGTCGATCCTGATGACGAGAAGCGCCAGACCTTGCTGTTCCATTTTCCACGTATGGGCGCCCGGACCTCCGGCTACCTGCTGGAAGAGGTAAAGATCGAAATCGGCACCCGGAGTGACCCCATCCCTTCCCGATTATGCAGGATCCGCGCGGAGGTCGCCGAGGCGTACCCCCAACTCTTCGACCAGCCCTGGGTGGAAGTTCGCTCAGTGGAACCTGTTCGCACCTTCCTGGAAAAGGTGGCCCTGCTGCATGAAGCAGGATTCAAATCAGCGGTGGGGAAGCCTCGGCCTGCCAGGTTGGCTCGGCACTATTACGATATCGCCAAGCTGATCCATGCGGGGATCGGCGATATCGCCCTTGGCCGCCACCCGCTGTTCGAGAAGGTCCTCGCCAACCGCATGGTCTATTTCAAGATCACCGGCCTTGATTACCGGCAAGTTCTCCGGGAAGGGGTTCGGATCCTGCCGGAAAGTCCTTACATGGATGCCTGGGCCAGGGATTACGAAAAAATGGGCAAGGAGATGTTCTACGGGGCACCACCATCCTGGCCGGAAGTGATGCGGGCAGTGGGCGCCTGGGAGTTGGCGTTCAATCATGTCTGCCTTGAAGCGGTTGAGCGCTAATGAGCGGATCGCTTCCGGGAACTTCCGGATTCTTCCGGGAACGACGGACGCGGGCACCGAGGTAGGTTGGGTAAATATTCAAACTAAAGGAATAAGACCGATAGACTGCCATCCGATCCTGGTCCTCGATGCTTCCAAAGTCGCTTCCGGATACTTCCGGATTGGCAAGTTGCCAATCATCACGCAACCAGACTCATCTCAGTCAGACCCGGCCCGGCACCTGCCCGAATCCCCCGCTCAAACCCGCTCCAGCGCCTGCTCCAGATCTGCGATGAGATCCTCCAGGTCCTCGATCCCCACCGAATACCGCACCAGCCCGTCCGACACCCCCCCCGCCAGCCGCGCGGCGGCGCCCATGCTGGCATGGGTCATGGAGGCCGGGTGGCAGATCAGGGTCTCCACCCCGCCCAGGGACACCGCCAGGGCCGCCAGCTTGACCGAGTCCATGAGCCGGGCCCCGGCCTCCACCCCGCCCTTGACCCCGAACGAGATCATGGCGCCGGGGCCGGCCATCTGCCGCTGGACCAGCTCGTACTGGGGATGGGCCGGCAGGCCCAGGTAGCTCACCCACTCCACCTTGGGATGCCGCTCCAGCCACGGGGCGATGGCCATGGCGTTGGCCTGGGCCCGCTCCATGCGGATCGCCAGGGTCTTCAGGCCGCGGCTGACCAGGGAGGCCTGGTGCGGGTCCATGCTGCAGCCCATGATCACCACCATGGCCCGCAGCTGCTTGTGCAGGGCCTCGGTGGCCGCCACCAGGATGCCGCCCACCACGTCGGCGTGGCCGTTGATGAACTTGGTCACCGAATGCAGCACCACGTCCGCCCCCAGCTCCAGCGGCCGCTGCAGGTACGGGCTGGCGAAGGTGTTGTCCACCACCAGCAGCGCCCCGGTCCCGTGGGCGATTCCGGCCACCGCCCGCAGATCGGTCACCAGCATGGCCGGGTTGGAGGGGGTCTCCACGTAGACCATCCGGGTCTCGGGCCGCAGCGCCCGGCTCAGGGCGTCCAGGTCGGTGGTGTCGACGAAGCTGGAGGCCACCCCGAACCGGGCCATGTGCTTCTCCATGAGCACCCGGGACGGCCCGTAGACCGAGGCGGTGCTCACCATGTGGTCGCCCTGGCCGAGCAGGGCCATGTAGGCGGTGGACACCGCGCCCATGCCCGAGGCGGTGGCGGTGGCGCCGAAGCCGCCCTCCAGCTGGGCCACGTTCTGCTCCAGGGCGCAGGTGGTGGGGTTGCCGATCCGGCTGTAGATGAAGCCCTCGGCGTTGCCGGCGAACCGGTCGGCCCCCTCTTTGGCGTTGCGGAAGGCGAAGGTGGAGGTCTGGTAGATCGGGGTGGTGACGCTGCCCAGGGGATCGTCGGGGATGCCCGCATGCACCAGCCTGGTGTTGAAACCCATCCCGCGTGTGTCCATGTGGATCTCCCTGGCAGAGATTCTGCCCCAGGCGGCTCCGGTGCGGAGCCATGAATTGCATGGGCGTTCAACTTGCAATTAGTAACATGGTTGTCTCAACCGCATGGGACAATCGCGGGTCGGACCCTTGCGCCATTCCTTCCATCCCGTATCCGGATCCCATCAATGTTCAACCAGATATTAGAAAGCGTCTGGGGGCAGGCCAACGCCCTCTTCTTTCCGTTCCGGCGCCGGCGCTACATGGACCTGGTGGTGGTCATGGCCGGGCTGGCCATCCTGTTCGGCCTGGTGACCCTGGGCCGCCAGTGGACCGGCGTGCACCGGCCGGTGGTGGAGATCAACCTGTCGCCCTGGGCCCTGCCCAAGTACACCTTCTTCTCCATGATGCGCGGCCTGGCCGCCTACGCGATCTCGCTGGCCTTCACCCTGGTCTACGCCTTCTGGGCCGCCAAGGACGCCCGGGCCGAGAAGCTGCTGATCCCGATCCTGGACATCCTGCAGAGCATCCCGGTGCTGGGCTTCATGCCCGGGCTGGTGCTGGCCCTGGTGGGCCTGTTCCCCCACAGCAACCTGGGTCTGGAGCTGGCCGCGGTGATCATGATCTTCACCGGGCAGGCCTGGAACATGACCTTCAGCCTCTACCACTCCTTCAAGTCGGTGCCCCAGGAGTTCCAGGAGGCCGGCACCGTCTACGGCTTCAGCTGGTGGGAGCGGCTGAAGTGGATCGAACTGCCGTTCGGCACCACCGGGCTGGTGTGGAACAGCATGATGAGCATGGCCGGCGGCTGGTTCTTCCTGATGATCACCGAGGCCTTCCAGCTGGGCGACCAGGATTTCCGCCTGCCCGGGCTGGGCTCCTACATGAGCGTGGCGGTGGAGAAGGGCAATACCGCGGCCATGATCTACGCCGTCCTGGCCATGATCGTCATGATCGTCTTCCTGGACCAGCTGCTCTGGCGCCCGGTGGTGGTGCTGGCCCAGCGGTTCCGGATCGAGGACACCAGCCAGGGCGACGCCCCCCGCAGCTGGCTGCTGCGGGTGCTGCGGCGCTCCCGGCTGATCCGCCTCTGGGAGGCCCGCAGGACCCACCGCCGGCACGTGGTGGCCCCTTCCGAAGTCCGGAAGCCGGAGCCCGCGCCGAAGGCCCGCAAGGCCCCGGCGGGCTACCGCTGGCTGGCCAACATCGCCCTGGTCCTGCTGGCCGGACTGATCGTCTGGGGGGCGGTGGCGCTGGTGGTGTTCCTGGCCGCAGTCTCCCGGGGCGAATGGGCCACCCTGGCCAAGGCCGGCGGGCTCACCCTGTCCCGGGTGCTGGTCTCCACGATCCTGGGCACCATCTGGGCGGTGCCCGCGGGCCTGGCCATCGGGCTCTCCTACCGGCTGTCGCGGATCTTCCAGCCCATCGTCCAGGTGGCCGCGTCCTTCCCCGCGCCCATGCTGTTCCCCGTGGTGATCCTGGCCCTGGCCCGGTTGGGTATCGGCCTGAACTACGGCTGCGTGGTGCTGATGCTGCTGGGCACCCAGTGGTACATCCTGTTCAACGTCATCGCCGGCGCCATGGCCATCCCCAGCGACCTGAAGGAGGCCGCCACCAGCTTCCACCTGACCCCCTGGCAGAAGCTCACCGGGCTCTACCTGCCGGCCTCCTTCCCGTACCTGGTGACCGGCTGGGTGACCGCCGCCGGCGGCGCCTGGAACACCAGCATCGTGGCCGAATACTACAACCTCAACGGTTCGCTGCTGAGCACCTTCGGCCTGGGCGCCACCATCAGCAAGGCGGCCTACGACCGCAACCTGACCCTGCTGGCCGCCAGCTGCCTGCTCATGTCGGCGATCGTGGTCAGCTTCAACCGGCTGGTCTGGAAGCGCTGCTACAAGCTGGCGTTCACCCGCTATTCCCTGGACAAGTGAGGCAGACATGGATGTCAAGACCCCGAAGACCGACACCACCATCCTGGAGCTGAAGGGCGTGCAGAAGTCCTTCGACCGGGGCACCGGCAAGCCGCTGCGGGTGCTGGAGGACATCAACCTGGCCATCAAGAGCAACGAGTTCGTCTGCCTCATCGGCCCCTCCGGCTGCGGCAAGTCCACGATCATGCGGATCTTCGCCGGGCTGATCGCCCCGACCAAAGGCCAGGTGTTCTTCCACGGCGAGCCCCAGGAGGGCCTGCTGGACAACGTCGCCATCGTGTTCCAGGCCTTCGCCCTCTACCCCTGGATGACCGTGGAGGCCAACGTCGAGAACGTCCTGCGGGCCAAGGGCCTCAGCCCGGCCGAGGTCAAGGAGAAGACCAACCACGCCATCCAGATGGTCGGCCTGGAGGGCTTCGAGGAGGCCTACCCGAGGGAGCTGTCCGGCGGCATGAAGCAGCGGGTGGGCATGGCCCGGGCCCTGTCAGTGGATCCGGAGATCCTGTTCATGGACGAGCCGTTCAGCTCGGTGGACGCCCTCACCGCAGAGGGCCTGCGGGCCGAGGTGCTGGACATCTGGGACGACCGCGAGCGCAACCCGTCCTCCATCCTCATGGTCAGCCACGATATCCCCGAAGTGGCGTTCCTGGCCGACCGGGTCGTGGTGCTCTCGGCCAATCCCGGCCGGATCCGCACCATCGTCGAGAACCCCCTGCCCCGGCCCCGGGACACCCGTTCCCCCGAGTTCCTGCGCCTGGTGGACCAGCTGCACGACATCATCACCAGCGCTGAGCTGCCCGACATCCAGGTGAGCACCGTGGCGCCCTCGGTGGCCGCCGATATCGTCGAGCCCCTGCCCAGCGCCCAGTACGCCGACATGCTCGGCCTGCTGGAGTTCCTGGACGCCCAGGGCGGGGTCTGCGACCTGTTCCAGGTGGTCGCCCACACCCACGTGCCCTTCGAGAAGGTGCTCACCACCGTCAAGGGGCTGGAGATGCTGGAGCTGGTGGAGACCCCCAAGCGCAGCGTCGAGCTCACCGCCCTGGGCCGGGAGTTCGTCCGGGCCGGCATGGACGAGCGCAAGGTGATCTGGCAGCGGCAGCTGCTCGACCTCAAGCTGTTCCGGGTGGTGAAGGAGCTGCTGGAGCTGCGCGAGGGCGAACTGTCCCGGGAAGAACTGGTCCAGGAGATCACCGGCCGGCTGCCCATGGAGGATCCCGAGACCACCTTCGAGACCATCGTCGCCTGGGGGCGGTTCGGCGAACTGTTCGCCTATCACAAGCACCGGGGCGTCCTGACCTTCGAGTAGGGGGGTGGCGGGCGGAGCGGGCGGGTTCCTCCATTGGCTGCTGCCGGGGAAGGCTCGCTGCGCTCGGCCTTCCCGGCAGCGGGGCGGCGGGATTGATGGTGCGTGGTTCATTGGCGGGGTTGCGGTGGAAAAGAAATACTCCGGGGATGGCCTGGAAATCTCGGAAACGAAGTGGACCGGGACATCCCAGCAACCCAGATTCAACACTTCGGCCAAGTACGACACCAGGGAAGGCAAGGGGAACTACTTCCTGTCCTTCGCCTTCTAGCCATGCGGCGCTAGCCCGGGTTCCGCACTCGCTTCGCAAAAATCGGCTTCCGAGGCCCTGCGGTCCTCGTAAGTCGATTGTTTGCGGTACCCCATTCGAAAAAGTGCCAAAATAGTCACTAAAAATATTTTTAAAT
>Ga0316217_10000855_pt1 | contig 41346 bp, 30 predicted proteins | sample 1anoAmetaG_FD_203633 | JGI IMG/M metagenome (GOLD analysis project Ga0316217, IMG submission 203633) | Freshwater microbial communities from Trout Bog Lake, Wisconsin, USA - 1anoA | ecosystem: Environmental > Aquatic > Freshwater > Lake > Hypolimnion/Profundal zone | place: USA: Wisconsin...
CCGCAAGGCCCAGCGCAAGTGCTGGCGCCGGTGGTTCCCGCCAGTGCCATCCCCTCCGTGGATGGGATCGACCCGATCAATGTCGATGGGATCGACTATCCCAACCAGACCGCCGAGGTTCCGGCAAGCTTGCTGGCACAATTCCCCGGGATGCCGCCCAGTTTCACGATCGTTTGCGATATCGCCGACGGCTGGGGCCACAGCTATGGCACGCCGATCAAACGCTATTTTAATGCCCGGGTTTGGAACGATCAGCAGGGGCTGAATACGTACATGCAGCAGATCGATCAGTTGCGGCAGCAGTTGGCACAGTTGCTGCGCACCATGCGCGGCCTGAGTGCCCAGGAAAACATCACGCCCCTGGCCAACACCCTCACCGATACGCAAACCGATCCGCAGGGCGTTCACGAACAGATACCCGTGCTGCCACGGCTGAATCCCTCCCAGGTGACCGCCTCCGCCAAACTCAAGGCCGCGGTGACGCTCTATAACAAGCACGGCGCGGCCTACACCGGCGCGGTGCGCGGCTTGGCCGGGGCGCTGGTCAACTGGGTGGAATATTTCGACCAGTTCACCAGGCCCTTTGCCCAAGCCACCTGGCATGGCAACGTCAACGCCATGCGCAAGCAGGTCTTGAAAGCGCTTGGCACGGCCAAGAATTTCATGGTGCTGGCGACCTACGGCCTGCACCCCATTCCCAATTGGGCGGTGCAGGGAATGCAAATCAGCGCTGAATCGGCCATTCAAGACCGCATCGTGCGGATGAACATCAACCAGGTGGCTAACGCCATGCTCAATTCGCTGATGAAAAGCAATCCCAATGGCTTAGGTAGCGGTTTTCTCGATCCCACCGGGTTGAATTCGGTTCTGCAAGCCGGTTATAGCGCCCAGGCGTCGCAGGCGGCTTTTGCCATGGTGAACGCCACGGCGGCACAAGTAGCGCCGATTATCGCCACCGAATGGGTTGGACGCCCTTGGCCTTATGAGATCACGCCGCCAACCACGTTTGTGCCGCCGGCACAAGGCATGACCACGCCCGACCGCCAGACTTATTTCACCGTGCTGACCGCGGCGCAGCCGACCGACCAGACTTCGCCGAAGTTGTTCCTGAAAACGTTGATGGGCAATCCCGCGGCACCCAACCTGCTGGCGCACGCCCAGGCGGAATCGTTCAACTGGATGGAATTCAACGGTGCTTATGGCGGCAATGAACGCTTCGATCAGGTTACTTGGGATAACGATGTGGAATTTGTCGGTTCCCCGCAGCCGTGGCGGCTCTGCACCATCGGCGGCTGGAACTGGAACCCGCGACTGGCCGTCGCCGACGCCCTGGCACCTGCCATCGCCAATAGCCCCGAGCTGGAAACGTATTTCCAACAGTCCGGTGTAACCGGCGATGACCCGACGTCGATCCAAACCCTCACGCTGCATTGATATGCGCATAAGAAATGATCCAACCTCACGCGGCCTTTGTCATTCGGCATTCGGCAATCGGCATTCGGCATTGTCCCGCCGTGGCACGGCGGAAATCGAACTGCTGATCAGTTGCCCGCTGCTGATCTTCATGGTGCTGCTATCGGCCGGCTTGATGAAAATCGGCGTCGCCCGGCTGGATTCCAACCGCCAGGCAATGTTCGAGGCTTACGAAAACGCCACCATTGATGCCAACCCGCAATATACCGGCGACCCGGCGATGCCGCCGATTAACGGGTTCGGTCCCAACAATCCTGCCCTGGCCAACCGCGTGCAGGATCCCAAAGTGATCGAACAGGCGACGGTGCTGCCCAACCGCGGCGACACCTTTACCGCCACCGTGAACGCCAGTGCCGCGATGATCAGCCCGGCATGGAATTACAGCGGCTATCCCGTCGGCCAAGCCGATCAACAGCCGGAAGAACAGTGGTTTCAGAATTACGTGAATGAATCGCACACGGCGGTGCAAACCTCGCTGAAATTATCCCCGGCGTGGACGCCGTAGTGGCAATGAAGTTACGCCACCACACCAGACTTTCCCCCTTCCCATTGGCCATCCTGCTTTGCCCGCTGCTGGCCGCGGCACAGGTGAATTACACTTGGAACAATGTCGTGCTTGGCGGCGGTGGCGCCGTCGCGGGAATTGTGCTGCATCCGAAAGTGGCGGATTTGGCGTATATCCACACCGATGTGGGCGGGCCGTACCGTTGGAACGCAGCCGATTCGCGCTGGGTGCCGCTGCTGGAAGATATCGGAGCGAACGAATGGAATTTGTATGGTGTCGATAGCATAGCCATCGATCCCTCGGAAACCAGCGGCAACACCGTTTATATATCCACCGGCAAATACACCACGGCGTGGGCCAAGCCGCCGGGAATGGTGATGAAATCCACCGATCGCGGTACCACCTGGCAGCGGACAACGCTGACGCCGACCGGCGGCAGTAATGGCGACCAGGATTGCGGGGAACGCCTGGCGGTCGATCCGCAGAATGGCCAGCATGTCGTGTACGCCTCGCGCTTGCAGGGATTGTGCGAGAGTTTTGACGGTGCGCAAACCTGGCATGTGGTGGAGGCGGCACCGCACGGTGCAACACTGAAAGGCCAGGGGTTGGCTTTCGTGGTGTTCGATGCCGGTTCGGGCAGCGTTGGCGATCCGCCGCGCACCAAGGTTGTCTATGTTGGCGCTGCCAAGCAAGGCGTCAGTCGCAGCATGGATGGCGGCATAACCTGGCAATTGCTGCATGGTGGCCCGCCGGACGTTCGCAAAGCGGCCATCAGTTCCGATGGCAAACTATTCGTCTCCCATGCCGCCGGCGTGGCCAAATTCGCCGATGAAGACTGGACCGACATAACACCGACCAAAGGCGGTGCCTGCGGCATCGCCGTCGATCCGGCTAATCCCGATCACCTGCTCACCACCATCGGCGGCAGCCACCAAGCGAAAATCTTCCGCTCCACCGACGGCGGCAAAACATGGGCTGACGTGACCGGCATCCGCAATCCGACGATCAATTGGTGGCCAAGCTGGCACTGGTTTTCCAGCCCTTTTTGCGTGGCCTTCGATCCCTGCCATGCCGGCCAAGCCTGGGTGACCGACTGGTATGGCGTCTACCGCACGGAAGATATCACCGCCAACCCGGTGCGCTGGACCAACCTGGTGGCCGGCGATGAGGAAGTCGTCATCATCGGCGCACTGCTGGCACCGGCCGGCGGAAAATATCGGCTGTTCAGCGGCATGGCCGACGTGGGCGGATTCGACCATGAATCGCTGACCGAGGCACCGGCGGTGAATATCTGGAAAAAGGGCCTGCCCGATGGTCTGGCCCGCACCGGCATCGCCATACAGGCGGCCAATCCGCTTTTCCTGGCGACCGTGGGCACGCATAATTGGTCTTCGCCGGGAACTGGCGCTTACTCGCTGGATGGCGGGGAGAGTTGGAAAGCATTTCCTTCGCTGCCGTACAAAGATATTCGCGGCGGGCGCGTGGCGCTGCCCGGCTCCGCTCAACGTATTCTCTGGGCACCGCAAATTGGCCAGCCGTATTACACGGATGATCTTGGCGTCACTTGGACGCCGGTGAAATGTGCTGACAGCCTGGCCGGCACCGCGCACGGCAAGGATATTTTCGTTTACGACCAGCCGCTGGCGGTTGATGCCGCCGATGCCAGTCGCATCTATCTTTACCACGGCGGCAAGCTCTATCGCAGCATTGATGCCGGTGCGAATTTCACCCTGCTCTGCACTAATGTGCCCGATGATTGGAATGACAAGCTGGTCACCTCCGGCACCCCCGGCGATGTCTGGCTGGCGGCGGGCAATAAAGGCTTGTTCCGCTATCAAGCCGGCGGCACCTTTGCCGCGGTGGCCGGCGTCAGCGCCGCCGATTTGTTCTGCTTCGGCAAAGCGCCCACGGGAGCAACCTTTCCGGCCATGTTCCTCAAAGGATGCGTGGGCGGCGAAAACGGTTATTTCCGTTCGGATGATCAAGCCGCGCATTGGCTGCGCATCGACATGGCCGGCCATCGCATCGGCAATGACCCCAATACCATGGCCGGCGATTGTCGCGAATTCGGCGGCGTATTCGTCGGCACCAATGGGCGCGGCATCTACTACGGCCACCCGGCCAACTAACCATCACGTATATATCAATTGTGCCGTCGCCACGCAATTGGCTTGCGGCACCAGGCGAATCCAATGGGCGCTCAACCCGGGGGGAAATACATGCACCGCATAACCTTTCGCGCCCACATCTATCGTTGTGTAGCGGTGAAAATGGCCGTGCCCGGCAAAATCCAGTTCGATGTCAAATCGCACCGGATTGCCGTACTGATGCTGCACGTGCAGACATTTGTGTTCAAAGCCGGTCATCAGGTAGGGGTCGCTCGGCACGTCGGCTTTCACGGCTTCTTCCCACCACGGCCCGCCCCAGCCCTTGGGTTTGCCGAAATTCCACAGATCATCGGTTTTGCCAAACCACAAGCCGCTTTGCGGCTCGGCGGTGACGAGATTGCCGCCGGCATCAGCGCTGGCGTTGTCCGATCCCAGCACCAACATGCCTTGCCAGGAACAGAAATCGGGGATAACCCACAGGTGCGTGGCAATCGGCCGCACGCCCCAGACGCGCCCGTCGTAGGCATGGGGCGACATCTCATAGAACATGCCGTGACAATCCACCAGCAGCCGCTCGTGTTCCACCGAGCGAATGCGAGGCCATTCGGTTTGCCACTTATGATCGAAACAATGTGAGGCCTTGGGAAGCCGATAGCGTGTCCATTTATCGTTCTCACCGGTATGCACGCTCAGGATGGCCGAGGCCTGATCCCAACCGAGAGCAAACGTAGTCTGGCCAAAACTAAGAATGCCGCCGAAACCAACGAATGGCTTGCGTTCCAGCACGGTCCAAGCGCCGGTGCCTTTCCATTCGGCCAAGCGGCCCTGCGAACGCACACCGCGAAAATCGGCGTCCATGTACTCGTTGCTGCAAACCATCAGCCGGCCGGAATGAGTGAAGCAATCCTTGAAATGCACCAGACCTTCCGACTCCGTGTCCAGCTCTTTTTGCAGATCGCCAATCTGGCGGCATTCCAGTGTGCGCACATTAAGCTCGAACAGTTCGCCCTCCATACCCAGCACGTAAACCAGATTGGCCGGATCGGTCAGATGCGGCGAAGTGCCGCAGAGCCGGATATCGACCAGCGATGCCACCGTGCGGACATTGTGAGCCGCATCAATCATATGCGGACCGATCACGATCTGGTTGGAGGGGTGATGCACCATGCGATTGGCATAAGTTCCATCGACCGCCTGCGGATGCTTGCGCATGGTAAAATCGCGTTCGATCACGCGCAAGCCGGTGCCGGTGCCGGTGCCGCGGCGGTGCGAACTGTAGTTCAGCACATAGAGTTTACCGGCCCACGGCATCAAGCAGCCAATGCCGATTTCCGAGCGCGGCGGGCCAAGATCGGCCACCTGCGCCAACTGGGGAATCACACCAGAAATAGTCGTCACACTCATCTTCGTTCTCCGTTAAAACCACAATCGCTAGGTGTAGTGCAACAACGCCGTAAGCGTAGCGTTGCTTGCGGACACCAATCGAACCCAATGCGCACTGAAACCATCGGGAAAAACATGGTGGGCATAGCCGTTGGCGTCCACCGCTAGATTGGCATAGGCACACCAGCTTTGGTTGCCGATGAAATCAATTTCCACGCACACGCGCGTGGCGGCGTCGGATTCGCACCTGATATGCAATACCTTCTTGTCGAACCCGGTCATCAGATACGGCGCCGAAGCCTCGCCGGCTTTTACCGGCGTCTTCCACCAGGGACCGCCCCAGCCCTTGGGTTTGCCCCAACTCCATAAATCCTCGATATGCCCAAACCAGAAATTGGATTGCGGCTCGCCGACCGACCAATCGTTGCCCACCGGGCTTACCTGATTGTCTCCCATGACCAGCAAGCCGGCAAAGCTACAAAAATCCGGCACCACGCGGAGGTGCGAACACACGGGCCGCACGCCCCACAGCTTGCCTTCCAGCAGCCAGCCGGACAGTTCGTAGAACATACCGCTGGCATCCAGCAGATAACGCTCGTGCTCCACTTCGCGCAAGCGCGGCCACTCAGTTTGCCAGCAATGCTCGAAGGTCTGTGAAGCTTTGGGCAGGCGAAATTCCGTCCATTTGCCGTTGACCAGCACCATCATGATGACGCTGGCGCGGTCCCAGCCCAAGGCAAAAATATTCTGGCCGAAATTCTCGCGCCCGGTGACTTCATTAAAAGGCGTGGTGCGAATGATCGTCCATTGCTTGCCGTCCCATTCAGCCAGGCGGCCGCTGGCCCATTCGCCGGCGTGGTCCTGGTCAAAGTAGCTGTTGTTGGCAACCAGCACACGGCCTTGGCCGGTATGGCAGGCCTTGAAATGCGGCTGGGGCAGATGCTGCGGCACACGATCGGCGGCTTTGCCGGTAATATCGGGAATGCGTTCGGTCCACAACTTAAGCTCGTAGGTGAGATTGCAAAGCTCTTTAACTTCCAGCGTGTGCAGATCAAGTTCAAAAAATGGCCCTTCCATGGAAAGGACATACACCTTGTTTTCCGGATCGGTCAGATGCCGGCAGGTGCCCGCCAAGCGGTACTCGGCGAGCTTTTTGCTGGTACGCACCTGGCCTTGGCCATCGATAATGTGCGGGCCAATGATGATGGAGTCACTGGGACCGTGCATAAAGCGGTTGCAAAAAGTGCCGGTGACACTTTCGGGGTGGCGCGCGATGTGGAGGTCTTTGTCGATGCAATAGAGGCCGGCGCCGTGGCCACGGTGGGCGACGTAGCTAACCGCCCAAAGCTTGCCCGCCCAGGGCATCAGGGCACCGATGCCCAGTTCGTTGCGCGGTTTGCCAGATCCAGCCTGGATGGCATAGGCAGGAAAAACACCACTAATTTGCACGGACGCGGCACTCATAATCCATCTCCAATGAGACTAACACCGATCGGCTCTCCTCCACATACTTCATCATCAACTTCGCCCGCCGCCAACGGCAATTTCCAGCGCCGTTTGCTGAAGCCGTGGAACCAGTTGGGTTGCCTGCCGGGCCGTGATCTGCCCGGAGACAGCCACTGCCGCCGTCGCCGACTTTAGCGGGCCAATGGGCACCGCCAGCGTGGCTTCCCCCGGGTTGCCAACCCAGGCGTAGCCCTCCCGGCGCACACGTTGCATCTCCCGTTGGATCAGACGCGTTTGCGCGCCATAAAGCGCTTTGATTGCCGCATCGTCCGTTGCCGCCAGCAACACCCGGCCAATGCTTGATCGCTCCGCAGGGTAAAGCCCCGCGCGGCCAATGCCTTCCGCCAGCGGCCGGCCCGGAGCCACATGCAGCAGATAGGCCACCTGCTTTTGCCAGCGCACCCCGATGGCCACGGTATATTGCGGCAAGCGGCGGCGCAGCGCCTCCAGCGGGGTCACGGCACTGGCGATCAGGTGCGAACCAAACAAAGCCGTGGCCGCCAGCACATGCAAACCAGGCCCGGGCCGATAGAAACGGTCGCCCCCCTGCTCCAGCACGCCGATGCCCGCGAGGGTTTTGAGCAGGCGATTGACGCGCGTCGGCTCCATGCCCAGCATCCGGCCCAAGGGGCGCGAGCCGACGCCCTGGCCCGCGGCGCTCACGGCTTGCAGCACCTGAAGTCCGTCGATCAACGATTGATTCGGTTGCGCCGGCAGCATGGTGCTAATATAGCATCGCGCTGCGCCCTGTCAATGCCGCGGGCCGCACACCACGCCATACACCATCAGCGCACGCCCCACGTCCTGGCCAAAAGCCCGCGCCGTTTGGGCATTGACCTCCACGCCACCCGCCTGGGCATACGGCAGTTCAAGCACCGTCGCCAACGTCACCGCCGGCAGCGACATCGCCCACTGGTGGCAGCTTAATTGGTTCCCATAGTTTGCCCGCGTGTTCCAATCCCGGCCAAACGGTAAATCGTTGGCCGGATCGTACGGCAACGGCCCGCGCAAACTTGCCCGCAAGGCCCGCGCGAACGCTTGCTGCTGTTCCCACCCGTGCGATTCCTCGACGCCCGGTTGGTAAATCAACTCGTTGATCCCGCCGTAAATCCACGGGCAGTGCATATCCAGCAGCAACATCGGCGCCGTGCCCACCCATCCCGCCGCCAAGTCCTGCAACGCCCGCGTCTCGGGATAAATGCTCTGCGGCCCGTAGTCCCGGTTATGGTCGTGCGGCTGGCGATTCTTCCCTTGATCCCCATCCTCCACGCCATCTTTATCCACAAACGGCACCAAGAGCAGCTCGACATGCTCCCCCCACCACCGGCCCACTTGGTCATCGGCCAACGCCGCCTGGATAATTCCTTCCACGGCATAACTGGCCATCATCTCGCAGGCATGATGCCGCGCTGTCACCAGCACGCGAAGTCGCCGGTTACTCCGCCCGACGCGCAGCATTTCCACCGCCCGCCCCTTGCGGCTGCGACACAACACCCCGAGTTCCACGCCTTGGCGTCCGCGGAATGCCGCCACCATGCGTTCCCAATGTGCCTGCGTATACGGCATTCCCATCGAGAAGCACAGGTCGTTCTCTTCCGCGCCAAACCGATAGGTAAAGGCCTTCCTGCCGTCCGGGTCTTTCCCGAGCCACTGCCAGGTGATCCCCTGGTCACGCGACAGCGCCGGCCCTCGTGCCGCCAGCGGCTCTTGCGCGGTGAACACAAATCGCACCGTCCGGCTTGTCGCCCCCTGCACCCGGAAACACCAGTAAAACCAATTTCCCGCGGTATCCCGCAAGTCCGGATGCAGATAGACGGTATCGCCATCGATCCGCTCCAGGCAGATGTTCCCGCCGGGCATATCGGCATCGAGCTGCATCACTCTGGCAAGACTCATCGCAACGCTCCGTTGGCACTACGAATAGCAGCGCACCGATTGCAAGGTAGCCGGAACACCCGCGCCGTTCATTTCCAGGATGTCGATGTGCAACGCAGCCGTCCGCACCGGCTGGGGCAGCTCGATGATGTTGCGCGCCTGATGGTTCTCCTGGCATTCGTGCAGCACGGTGCCATCGGCGGCACGCACGCGGTAGCGCTTCACCCCATAGGGCGAAACGTTATCCGGGTGCGGCCAAAACGCCGATTCTATCGAGTGATCAAAATCGTTGTCGAAACAGAGGACGATGCGGCGGATGGATTGGGGCTGCGGCCACGCAAGGGTGAGGCTAGGGGCGGGATCGTTGGCGACGGCAATCCAAGCGTTGGGCGCGTTGGTGGGCCGATCCACGCCGTTGGTCACCTGCTGCGGGCCGAACACGTCCAGCGGCGGATGAAGACGCAGCGCGAAATTCTGGTCCTCCGGCCGGCGGCGCGGGGAAAACACGGGGAACTCTTCCCCGCCCCGCTCTTTGCCGGCATGAGGATAAATCGTCGTATCGCCGGCGGCGGGCGGCGCGGTAGGCGTGCCTTCATCGCGCCGATGCTCCACCGCCAGCAATCCGGTCACCAGCGCGCGGGAACCATGCACGGCAAGGTGCGGATGCTTGGCCACACACACAAACACGTAACGCGCTTCCGCCACGCTCACCGCGAAATCCAGCTTGGCGGCCACTTGCGCGCCGGCCGGCAGGGAAAGCGATTGCGTAGCCAAGATTACATCGGGCGTGTGATGATCCAACCGGCTGGTGGTGCGAAGCTCAAAACTGGCCGTGCAAGGCTCGGCTACGGCCAAATCCAGCGTGATAGTTGGCACCGGCCCGGCAGCGATAGGAAACATCTGGGCCAGTGTCTTATTCGCTGGCCACACGCTGCCGTCGGCGGGCAGCTCGGCAAGCTTAAGTTGACTGGAAGCGGTAATGCGGGCCCCGGCAGCCAAATCCTCGGGATCTTCCAGCCGTTCGCCCCACAAATGCTGGCCAGTACGCAGCAACTCGCGGCGGAGGGTTTGCACCTTGGCGGGATCGGCCGATAGCTGCGCGGGGGTGATATTCCACTGGCGGCACAGCGCCGCGGCTACGGCAACCGCCTGGCCGCCGTGGGCGCAGGTGGCCATCACCCGCGTCGAACCAAACGCCACATGCGACGTGCTGATAATCCGCCCGGCGAAAAACAGATTTCGCACGTTGCGGCTGTAATAACAGCGGAAGGGAATTTGGTACGGCCCTTTAGAGTGTAGATGCAGTGAGCCGGCAATCTTGGCGAACACGCCATCGGCCGGATGCAGATCGATTGACCAGCCGCCAAACGCCACCGCATCCGCATGGATCGGCCGTTTAACGACATCGCGCTGACAGAGCATGTACGGCCCCTCGAAGCGGCGGCTCTCACGCTTGCCGGGAATCTGGCCCACCCACTCCAAAGTGAGATTGGCGGCCTCGGGAAACTTACCGGAGTTCTTGATGTAGTCCCACACGCCATAAACCACGCGCCACAGTTCCCACTTGATAGTCTCGGTATCATGCACGGTATCTAACCGGCCGCCATATTCCATCCACCATAATTTGCAGCCATGCTCTTTCGTATTGAACTGGCGATAGCGCGGGATGCGTTCGGGAATGTTGGGCAGTGCGTAACTGGGCGGGACGAATTGGACCGGGTGACCGGCATCCTTGCTATAGAAATACATCGAGTGTCCCAGCAAATGGCCAAAGTCGCCTCTGGGGGCAAAGCCTTCGTCAAACTCGTCCGCGTTTTCCGCGCCCATACGGAACGCGGCGCCGGCCATAAAGCCCAGCACGCCATCGCCGGAGGCATCGACAAACAGCGGCGCTGCGGCACGGTACATGGTGCTGTTTTGCGCACAGAACCCGCGCACCCAGGCGATGCGATCCGCATCATCGGCCGCTTTGCCGCATTCAAAAACGGCGGTGTTCAGCAGCAACGTGATGCGTGGTTCCTGGACCACTTTCTCCAGAAGCACGGTATCGAAGATGAGCGTGTTGCCATCGGGATTGCGATAGTGGTTTTCGGTGAGGATTTCGTCGATGACACCGCCCTCGCGTGCCCAGCGATTGTTGGATCCCATGTGGCAAGTAGCGCCCAGCGTCCACAAGCGGACTTCGCTGGAAGCGTTACCACCCAGGACCGGACGGTCCTGAAACAGCACGACTTTCAGCCCTAGCCGCGCCGCGGTGATGGCGGCACAAGTGCCCGCCAGTCCCCCGCCGACCACGACTAAGTCAACCTGCAACTCCACACTTTTGAGAGTCCGTGATAATTCGCCATCTATCTTCAACATCGTTCTTAATATGCCGACACCGGCATCCTTTATTAGTAGGCCGATAGCTTAGCGATTTTGCCGCGAATAGCAACGGCCGGGGCCGCCGCCGCGCCGGCATTGCCGGAGCGAGACAATCGATTGCATTTTGCCCATAGGCAAGAGACTCAAGCTCTGTTAGCTTGCGACTCTGATGTACCAGTGGGTGGTATATCGAACAGTTCGGTGTGGGGTGAAGTGAGTAAGGACATTTTTGGAAAGGAAGAAACCATGTCCCAGATTCGGTTTAACCGTCGTGCCGCGCGGCGCGGCGCTGGCAGATGTTACTTGGAGCGGCTCGAATCGCGGAGATTACTCTCCGCCAACGTGACCGCTTCCGTCGCCAATGGTGAGCTGTACCTGCAAGGTGATTATCTCAGCGACAGCGTGGTCATTGACCAAGCTGGGCTGACGAGTACACAATTGCGGGTATCGTCCGGGGATGGTTTGACGACCATCAACGGCAAAACCAGCCCCAGCGTTTTCAGTGGTGTCAGCAGCGTGGTCGTCAACACCGGCGCCGGTAATGACACCGTGACCATCAAGAATGCCACCATCAGCGCCGGCGTGCAGTTCAGCGACCCCAGCGGCAATCAAGTCCTCACACTCAATAATGACACAATTGCCGGCAACTTCTCCGTCACCACCGATGGCGGCGTCAACAATATCCTCATCGAAGGAGGCACAACCATCACCGGCAACGTGACGGTCAACGCCGGGGCGGTATTCAACAGCCAAGGCTATTGCGGGAGTTGGAGCTATGCCAACACCGAGGAGATATTCACCCTCACCGGCAACTCCGCGATCGACAACAACCTCATCATCACCAACGCCGGTGGCAACACCGTCACCAGCATCCAAGCCGGCAGCCTGGTGGGTGGGAACGTCACCGTGACCAACACCGGCAGTTCCGACGGCCAATCATCCTGCTATGACTACTGCGGCCAATGCGGGACGACCACCAGTTCCGGCGACACGTTCACGCTCGGCAACTCCACGGTCGATGGCAACGTCAGCCTCACCAACAACAGTGCCGACAACCAGACGGACCTCGAAGATTCGATCATCCTCGGTAGCCTGACACTCGCCAACAGCGGCAACTTCAGCAGCGCTTGCAACACCTATTGTGACACCAGCGTGGATGCCACCGACGTTTTCACCCTTGACGGGTCATCGGTTGGCGGTAACGTCGCGCTGAGCAATGTCAGCAACAACGTCACCACCACGATCAACGCCTCCAGCCTGCTCGGGAGTGTGACCGTGACCAACACCGGCGGATCGTCTTGCCAGAGCAGTGATTCCTCTTGCCAAAGCAGCGATTGCTACGGCCAATGCGGCGGCACCTATAGCCAATGCAGCTACTCCTACGGTGGATGCGGCGGCTCTCACGGCCAGTGTGGTTACTCGTATAGCCAATGTGGCAATTCTTACAGCCAATGCGGTAGCTCATTCGGCCAATGCAGCGATTGCTGCGGGTCTTGCACCACCGGCAATAGCACCAGCCCAACCCCGACCGGGGACGTTTTCACATTGACCGCTTCGACGGTGCTGGGCAGCGTCGCGCTGAACAACGGCAGCAGCTATGCCGACACCAGCATTGGTAGTTCGGTCGTCCTGGGCAACTTGACGGTCGGCAATACCGTGAGTTCCGCCAGCCAAAGCAGCGGCGGCTGTAGCAAATTCACCGCTTGCGGCAGTTCCTGCGGCAAATGCAGCTTCTCCTGTGGCCAATCCTGCCATAGCAGCACGTCATCGGCCAATAGCGATGACATCTTCACCATGACTGCTTCCAGTGTCAGCGGTAATCTCACGATTGCCAACCCCAGTGGCACCAGCAGCATTACTATCAATGGCAGCGCGGTGATTGTTAACACCGCGATCGTCAATGGCACCGGTATCGCCACAATGAATGTCATTGGCAACAGCACGTTTGTCGGCAACGTTAACGTCACCGCCGGCAACGGGACGGTCACCGTGGACTTTACCACCGGGAGCACCGTGATCGGGAATGCCACCTTTAATGTCCCGGCTGGAGCAACCCTCACGATCACTCCCAGCCAGGTTGGAGGCACATTAACCACCTGATCAGCTACAACTTCCGACCCAGGGAATGCTCGCCGGCGAGCATTCCCTTTTTGTTGCGCTACGGAAGATGCTGGAGAGCGATGGCGCGGCGCTGGCCGTGAAATGCGGACGTGGCAAAACGTCCGGCGAGTGGGCAGGTCCAGGCGGCACACCCCGCTTCTTACGGCCTATGCGCCATTTGCGCGCATTGTTTTTTGCTGTAAGTGCTTATTTCTAAAGGACTTACCTGTGAAAATTGCATTTTCGGATGAATTTTTCAAATCAGGCAACGTTGCTCAATTTAATCGACAAAACACCATTTACATGCATATTTAAGTTGTTGAGTACGTTTCGATACCCCGAGATTTGTGCCATGTTCAGGGTACTTTTGTCAACTTTCCCGGGAGTTTGCCGGGGGTTTGCCAGGGGTTTCCGGGGGGTTTGGGGTAGGTTTCCCGGCCTTAAACTCATCTGGAGGCCTCTCGACCCCCTCTGGAACGCTCGAAGAGGCCACCAAAAGGCCCGAAGGTGCCACCAAACCGCGCCCCAAGGCCCCCCCAAAGTGCCCCAAGATTGAGTCGCCAAAAACATGCGCCGAAGACGCAACCATAACTCACAAAAACGCCCGCCAATTGCGTCAATCGCCGGTGCGGTGTGAAATTGCAACTGGCGGCATCTCCCGGCCCCGCCGTCGGCCGAAGCCGACGCTTGCCTTCGGGGCGTGGTGGCCAAACCTGACAACGGGTGGGCGAGTGCGTCCACCGCGCGGCTTGTTGTGCCGGTCCAATGAAGAGAAGGATAAAGGCAGCACAACTCGATTTGGTGATCCGCCCGGCGCAAAAGAAACGGCCGCGCCGCCACGTTGGACGGTTTGGCCGCGCCTTGCCTGGTTATCGAGGGATCTTACTGCACTAGATAGGCGGTATGGCTAGCCGTCGCGCCGGAACCGGTATTGACGTTCAGCGTGCCGTTGCCAACCACGTTCACGGTGTTGCAGATTAACTCGGTGCCTACCGACTTGGCGTTACCGGCGAAAGACAGTGCGGCGGCCGGCAAATACACCGTGCCGGTGTTGCTGATGTTGGCATTGCCGGCAAACGAGTCAGCGCTGCTGTCGCCGCGGTCTTCATAAATGCTGATCCCGGCGTAGGTACCGGAAGACATGGGGGCGTATTGAAAATCACCGTTGCCGGCCATGGAGATACCGCCGGTATGGAGATAGATCAGGCAACCGGCGCTGGCGTTGAGGCTGGCGTTACCCGTGAGCGTAATCCCACCATCAATATAGTAGATGCCGCCGGTCAAGGTCATGGAACTGTTACCGCTCAGGGAAATCCCGCTGCCATAGTAACCTGGCGCGCCCCCGCTGGCCGCGGCCGGCTTGGTTGGCGGCGCCAGCGCCGCCAGGGGGTCGGGCATGACCGGCTGATTCAATTTCACGGTTCCGGAAGGATCGTCGCCGCTGGCGCCGGTATCGTTGCCGGTGATGTCCAACTGCGTGGCGCTAATCGCGGCATTTCCGGCCGCGACCAGGGCGTTGCTGCTGTTGGAGTCGATCACCACGTCGCCATTGGTTACGCTGATGCTGGCATTGCCGACCAGTGTGGTCGAGCTTCCCGAAGGCGCCAGCACGAGCAGGCCGACGTTGCTGCTGGTTTCGGTCATCGCCACCGCCGAACGGACCACGTTGGACGTTTTGATGCCGAAGATCGGGCCGAAAAGGAGATTCAGCGGCCCGGCTGCGGAACCCTGGTTACGCCGCGCTGTGACCTGCACGGCATTATAGGGTGTAGCGCTGGCGGTGAAGGCGTTGGTGCTGGTGTTGAAATTGCCCAGCACCACGTCTGTGGCGGAATTAAGCTGCACCGCCGCCCCACCGGCGCGGTTGTCGGCGGCAGTGTTCACCGCATCGGTGACCGCCTGGCTGGAATTGAACGACACCTCTTGTGCCCCGGCCAGGGCGGCGGCATCGGCGGCGTTTTGCAGTTGCGCCGCCGTCCAGTAAACGTACGCCGTATCGGCGGCCAAACCAAACAGCAGCAGCAGAACCCAGAGAATCACCGCGGTAAAAACAATGACCACGCCGCGCTGGCGATATCGCGTCGCCACCGCCGCACTTGATCGCACGAAAACACCACTATTGCGTCTAATAAGCATGGCTAATCCTTCTCCCGCAAAGGGAGTTAGGTGTTCAGCAGCGGTGCTGCCGAACACTCCAATTTAAGTGCCTACTTACCCACCCACGAGACAGATGCAAATATACGCCCGAACTTACCAAGGCGTCTACTGGCAATTTGGTAGGTTTAATTGGTGTTTGAGCTTGGTTGAAGCGGTGGGCTGGAGTCCGTGCGCAGCCAAGGCGCTGACTTGGACACTGCTTATAGCGATTTCATCGGGGAACTCTAGCACACCTTCATTGCACAAGGTAGGCGGTATGGCTGGTGGGCTGAAGCGTGGTGTAGTCGATATTGACCGCGACGTGGCCATTGGTGCTCAGGGTGTCACAGATTAGTTGACTCCCCAAAGTGCCGGGGTTTCCCCCTAAGCTGACGGCGGCGGCCGGAAGATACATCCGGCCGTTGACACTGTCGGCACTGCCTTTGCCTTGCATCGAAACGGCACTGCTGTTGCTGCGGTCTTCATAAACGCTGATGCCGGCATAGGTGCCGGTGGTCATCGGCGCCAAGATCAAGGTGGTATTACCGGCGGTGGAGATGCCGCCGGTATGGAGGTAGATCAAACAGCCGGCACTGGCATCGAGCGTCGAGTTGCCGCCCAAGCTGATGCCGCCATCGACCCAGTAGATGCCTGCGGCCAAGGTGCCGCCGGATAGACCATTCTTATACCAACCCGGCTGCGAACCGGTGGTTGAGGTGAAACTGGTTGTCGGCTGAGCAGGGGCAGCCAGGCCGGCCAGGGGATCGGCAACGACAGGATACTTCAGATTGAGCGCTCCCGAGGAATAGACACCGCTGGCGGCGGTATCGTTGCCGTTGATGTTCAACTGCGGGGCGGAAATCGTGGGCGATCCGGACCACGAGAGGGCGGAACTACTGTTTGAATCCACCACGATGCTGCCGTTGGTAACCGAGATGCTGCCTGACGAACCACTCATACTCAGCGCCGGGCTGGCGGTTGGGTCCAGCAGGATGATGCCCGCGTCCGGTCCGGTGTCTGTCACCGCGATGGCCGTGCGCGAGACATTCGAGGTCGCAATCCCCACGATGGGGCCAAAGATGAGATTGAGCGGCCCGGCCGGGGAGCCTTGGGTTCGGCGCGCGGTGACCTGTACGGCGTTGGCCGGGATGCCGTTGGCGGTGAACGCGCCGGTACTGAGGTTGTAGGTGCCGATCACCACATCCGGATTGGAGGGTTGGGTGGTGACTTGCACGGCGGCGCCACCGGCGCGGTTGGCCAAGGCCGTGGTATAGGCGGCGGTGAGCGCCGTATTTTGGCTGTCCACCAGGTGTTCAGCGCCGGCCAAAGCGGCGGCATCGGCGGCGTTTTGCAGTTGATGCGCCGTCCAATAAACGTAGCCCGTATCCGATGCCAGGCCAATCAGGCCAAGCAGCACCGGCAGGATGATCGCGACATAAACAATGAGCGTGCCGCGACGACGATATTGATGCGGAACCAATCCACGCATAACAAACCCAATCTTTTCCTCACCGGCCTCTCCGCGCAAGGTCAATTGCCACCGGGCGGCGGCGGCGAGGCGGTGTCAGCGGTGGTGTTATCCAGTTTCTTATGTTCGGCGAATTCAATCTTGTGGCGCTGCTCGTCGGCCTGGGCCAGGGCCGTGGAACGCTGGTATTCCAGTTTGGCACGCGGATTATCGTGCCGGGCCTCGCACAGCACGGCCAGGTTGTAATGGGCATCGGCGGGCGACAGGACAAGCAAATAGAGTTCCAGCGCCTCGTCATAGCGGCCCAGCAAACCCAGGGCCGTGGCCATGTTGGAACGGTAACGGTGCTCATCCGGCGCTAAGCCAGAAGCGCAAGTAAACGCCGTCAGCGCGGCCGCGGGATCGCCATTGATCAACTGGCACATGCCCAGATCGTTGATGAGAATCGGTTCCGTAGGCGCTTGCTTTAGCCCGGCGTTAATGACTTGGATCGCCTTGTCGATGCGGCGTTGCCGCATCTGCAATTCCGCCAGGGCGCAATAAGCGGGCAGGAAATGCGCGTCGGCGGCGATGGCGCGGTTGAGCACCACTTCGGCCTCGGCATCGCGGCTTTGTGCCGCCAGGATTTTGGCCAGCGCGTACATGGTCTTGGCGGTGGGCTTGCGCTTGGCGCCTTTCTCAAAATCCTCGTCGGCGGCGGTGTCCTGGGTGCGGACTTTCGCCGCCGGCTGCGAGACGCAACCATACAGGCCAAACAAGAGCGATAAAGTGATGGCAAGGGATAAGCGGCTCATTGTCCGGTTCCTCCGGAAGTTGGCGCGCCGGACGATGTGCCGGTTCCCGTGCCACCGGAAGTGCTGCTGCTACTACTGCCGCCGCCACCGGCACTGCCGGATTCCGATTCATACGACCCTTCCGGCATCGATTTGGACATGACGTGGGCGGCATCGTTACCGCTGATGCCCTGGCCACCGGGCGGGGCATCGGCAATTTGCACCGTGGCCGGGTCGATCCCACCGGCTTGCAGCCAATCTTTCACCGCGATGATCCGCGCGGCATAGAGCGCATCGGGCGCCTCGCCACGGCGGACGCTCAGCATCCCGCCGCCGTGGGCCTTATAGTGCGTGATCAGCACCGCCAGATCGCGTTTGCCCAAGTCGTTGAGTTCCGCGCCGCCTTCGCCAAAGTGATAGGCATACAGCGTGTGTTGCACGATGATCGCGGTGCGGATTCCCGAATCGTTGATGGAATCAACGATCATCATATCCGTGATTTGGCTCGAAGGCTGGGTGGTGGCTTCGGGTTTGTTCTCGGCACAGCCGACGGCAAACAAACCCGCCAGACAAGTCACAATAGTCGCATATCGCATACGTGGACCTCCAAAAAATCCCTTGGTAAACAGGTTTAACCGTTAAAAGCTCCGAACAGCGAGATAAACGCCGGCCCGGCCATGATGAGCACGGCGGCCGGGAAGATAAACACGATCATGGGGAACATGAGTTTGATGGCCATTTTTTCCGCCAATTCCTGGGCGCGCTGGCTGCGGGTTTCGCGCATGGAGGTGGCGAAATTGCGCAGTGGATCGGTAATGCCTGAGCCAAAGCGTTCCGATTGTACCAGCACGGCCACCAGCGAGGATAGCTCCTCCGCGCCGGTGCGTTGGGCCATGTGCCGCATGGCCACCGCCCGCGACCCGCCCAGGTGGATTTCCAAATTGGTCAGGGCCATTTCGTCGGCCAGGGTTTGGCTGACGCCGCGGATTTCATCGGTGACTTCGTTCCAGGCCATATCCAGGCCCATGCCGGCGGAGACGCAGATTTCCAGCAGGTCGATGGCGTCGGGCAAATGGCGGCGGATTTCGTTGCAGCGCCGCGAGCGGCGTATGCCCACCACCATGTTGGGGATGAACGACAGGCCCACCGAGGCACACAGCAACAGCAGCAGTTTGCTGTCGGCTTCCATTGCCGAGGTTAGGAACAGCACCGCCGTCCCCAGCAGTCCGGCCAGCAGCAGCAAGGCTTTGGTGCCAAGGAAAATCACGGAAGCCTGGTTGCCATAATAGCCGGCCTGGGTCAACCGCTCGCGCAGCAGCACCGAGGTGCGGCCGGAAGACACCGCCTTACCGATATTCTGCAAAGCATCGACATAGCGTGGCACGCCGGTGGGCGGGGTCATTGCCAGGCTGGCCGTGCCCGAGACGCCGGTCACCACCGTCATCCGCGACTGCCACAACATCCGCGCCGCCCAGCGTGCCAGCAGCACGGCGCTGCCCAGGGCCATCACCGCGGCCCCGACTAATAACGGAATCATCATTTGTTGGCTCATATAGACCTCGGTCTCAAGGGGTCAACTTCGACAGCCAGTTCATCATCATCCATCCCAGCAGCAGGCCGACGCCGGCGGCGGCAATCACCATTTGCCCCAGCGTGGTCACATACAGCGGGTGCATATAAGTCGGATTGACGATGGTAAGTAGGATAAACACGAAAAATGGCAGCGCCAGCAAAATGCGCTTGCTCAGTTGCGTCTGGGCGGTGAGCACTTTCACGCGCCGCGCCAGCCGGCCACGCTCACGCATGACGTTGGCCATGCGTTCCATCATGTCGGCCAGATTGCCGCCGCTGCGCAACTGGATCACCACCGACGTGGCGAAGAATTTGAGATCCTCGCTGTCGTGGCGGTCGGCGACTTCACGCAGCGATTGATCCATGGCCATGCCCAGTTGCTGTTGCTGGCAGACTTCACCAAACAGCGGCCCGATGGGGGCGGGCACTTCTTCGCTGATCAGGCGGAACGCGCCCACCAGCGGATGGCCCACGCGCAGCGAACGCGCCGCCAGGTCCATGGCATCAATCAGTTGCCGGTCCAGGGTGGCACGCCGCCGCGCCACCGAACTGGTTAAATAAATGTAAAGCACGATCAGCAGCCCCACCGGGGAAATGGCGGCCGCGACGCCGCTGCCCGAGATCACGTAAGCCACCGCAGCGGTCAGGCCAATAAATCCCAGCAAACGCAGTAGCAAATTGGGCAACGGGGAGCTAAGTCCGGCGGCGGCACAGAACTTGCGCAGCCGCGCTGCCGGTGAATTCCGCTGGGAATCACCCGCCACCACAGTGGTGGCTTCCTGGCCGTCGCGCCACAGCCGCAGGATGCGGCCGGTGCCGTCGCCGTTGACGTGCGGCGGCACTAATTTCAAACGCTCTTCCACGGCGGCGGCATGGCGCTTGCGGGCGATCGTCCACATCAATACGGCCACCAGCCAGATCGACAACACTAACCCGAAGGCCGCGCCGGCCATAATCAGGTTCATCAACTTGTGCGGATTATTTAATAACATGGCGGCCTCCAAGCGGTTGAGCGGCGGGCGCGGGGGCTAACACGCGGCGCTGGAATAACTCATCGGGAATCTTCGCCCCGCGCTCGCGCAAGCGGTCCAGCATCTGCGGGCGAACCCCGCAAGCCTCGAAATAGCCGCGCACATTGCCCTCGGCGTCCACGCCGGTTTGGTGGTAGGCAAACAAATCCTGTAAGCAGATGGTGTCGGCCTCGGTGCCGGTGACTTCGGCGATGTTGATCACCTTGCGCTTGCCGCCCACCATGCGCGACGTTTGCACCAACAGGTGCAACGCCGAGGCCGTCTGCTGGCGAATGGCCGCCACGGGATAATTCAAGCCGGCCATGCTCACCATGTTTTCAATGCGGCGCAGGGCGTCGCGCGGGGTGTTGGCGTGGACGGTGGTCATCGAGCCTTCGTGGCCGGTGTTCATCGCCTGCAACATATCCAGCGCTTCAGCGCCGCGCACTTCGCCGATGATGATGCGGTCGGGGCGCATACGCAACGTGTTCTTCAACAGATCACGCTGGGTAACCTCGCCCTTGCCTTCAATGTTGGGCGGCCGGGTTTCCAGGCGAATCACGTGCTCACGCTGCAATTGCAATTCGGCGGCGTCTTCAATGGTGACCACGCGTTCGCCGGCGGGAATCCACCGCGACAACACGTTCAGCAAAGTGGTCTTGCCGGAACCGGTGCCGCCGGAAATCAGGATGCTGGTCCGCGCCGCGACGCAAGCTTCCAGGAACAACGACATTTCCGGCGTCAAGCTTTCCAGTTCTTCCAGCTTTTTGATCAGGATCGGCACGGTGCCAAAACGCCGGATGCTCATCGCCGGCCCGTCAATGGCCAGCGGTGGAATGATGGCGTTGACGCGCGAACCATCGGCCAGGCGGGCATCGAGCATGGGACAGCTTTCGTCGATGCGGCGCCCGACGCCCGCGGCGATCCGCTGGATCACCTGGATGAGTTGGGCGTCGTCGCGGAAGGCGACGTTGGTCTTTTCCAGGCGGCCGTGCTTTTCGATGTAAATCTGCGAGGGGCCGTTGACCAGCACGTCGCTGACCGCCGGATCGCGCAGGAATTCTTCCACGGGGCCAAGGCCGAATATTTCGTCCAGAACTTCGCGCAGCAACTGCTGCTTTTCCGGCGCGGACAACGGACAACGCTGCTCGTTAAGCAGCGCGTCGATCCGCCGGGTGCATTCGGCTTGGAGCTGATCCACCGGCATCCGCCGCGCTTCGGCCAAATCCATGGTTTCCAGCAGCCGCCGGTGAACGTTCGTCTTGATCTGCTGCGAACAGAAGCCGGACAATGGTTGCCCATTGCTAGGCCGGGTCGGTGATGTTGAGGCTAAAGTCATGTTGCTACTCCTTTAAGGACCACTCATCACACCAAGACCGCCTCCGAAGTCGCGCGCGCCGCGGCCTGCCGCGATTGGTAGGTCTGCACCAGGTGGGCGGCCAGTTTCTGCACATCGCGACGCAAGTCCGAACGTTTGGCGGCTTCGCTCAACAGCCGGCCGATATTCACCGCCTTGCTGACCGTGCGATAATCGTTGCTCAAGCAGGTTAAGGTTTGGTCGGCGGTCAACCCCAGCGCCTCGCGCGCCTCGTCCAGGCCGATCCACTGCCGCCGGCCGCTATAACGGCCCACCAGCAATTGCACGGTGGCGCCAGGCGCATGCAGCGCCAAGCTGGCCAACATTTGCCGGGCCACACGCAAATCCTTAATCGTGAGTTGCATCATCAGGAACACGGCATCGCTGTGACGGACGATTGCGGCGGCGATAGGTCCGGGCATGCGCGGGGCATCCACCACGGTCCAGCGGTAGGCACTCTTGCAGGCTTCCAGCGCTTCGCCGATACGCTGCTCGTCCAGCGCCACCACTTCACCCAAGCGTTCGCGCGCCGTGCCGAGCAGCGCGTGCAACTGCGGCGCGCTGGATAACGCGGTGCTGCGAATCAATTGCGCGTCGATCGGGTCGGTGCGGCTCAGCAAATCCAACAAGCCGTATTCGCCATCCAGGCTCAAATAACTACCAACCGCGCCGTAGCAGTAATCCAGATCGACGATCAGCGACGGCGGCACCGATGGGCCTTGGGGCAAGTGTGCCAGTTCGTCGGCGAGATTGACGGCGAATGTGGTCGCGCCGCAGCCGCCACCGGCCGACAGCACCGTGACCAGCGTGCCTTTCTGCGTCAAATCGGTGGGCGGGCAAAGTCGTTTCAAGATGCCGGTCAAATCGCTCGGTATCGTGCGCTTCTCCACGAAATTATTCACGCCCGAACGCATGGCCAGCAGCAGCAGGTTGGGATTGAGCGAACCGCTGAGCACGGCAAACCGCGTGTCCACAAAGCGTTTGGTAAGGGCTTCCACGGCCGTGAGGATTTGCTGCGGCTGCTCGTCCACATCCACTAGCACGGCGGGAATGCCACCGCGCTCCAACCGCGCGGTCAAATCGGCCAGATTGCGGCAGACATCGCGCGGATCGAGCCGGCCGTTGGATTCCAGCGCCGCGGTGACGGCGGTAACCGTCGCCAGTTCGTTCGTCATGAGCAAGACATTCTTCATGGCCATTTTCTCCTGATTCAGCCGACCTTAGGGAGCGGTGGTTGGGGCGGGTGTGGCATTTTGCTCGACCGGCGTTGGCGCCACCGGTGGATCCCAATCCGCCCAACTACCCGGACCGCGCAGGCGACCCAGGCCCGATTCGCGCAGCGACTCGGCATCGGCCGGAGACAGCTTGCCGGCCGCCTGGCCTTCAATATGACCCAGGGAATATAGTTCCCAATCGTTGGGCACCACGTGGGTCGATCCCGGCACTGGCGTCGTGGGCTTAAGCGCGCCCGGTTCCACCAGCGAGGCCGTGACCATCAGCACCAATTCCGTGTCATCCTGCTGATACCGGACCGAGCGGAATAGCGCACCCAGCACCGGTAAATCACCCAGCCCCGGCACCTGCGTGGCGCGTGCCGAGGTATCCTGGTCGATCAAACCGGCCAGCGCAAACGTCTGGCCGTTGTTCATTTCAATGGTGGTTTCCGCACGACGGGTAAGAATGGTGGGGATGGTGAATCCCTGGATCTCCACCGAACCAGTGCCGTTGGATAGTTCGCTAACTTCCGGAGCCACGTGCAAGCGGATGCGGCCATCACCCAACACCGTGGGATGGAAGCGCAGACGCACACCAAACTCCTTGTAATCGATAGTAATGCTGAGATTGCTACCGGCGCCACCACCGCCTTGCACCACCGGAATGGGAAATTCACCACCGGCCAGGAAGCTGGCTTCCTGGCCGCTTAGCGCCACCAGGTTAGGCTCGGCCAACACGCGCATATATTGATTCTCTTGCAGTGCCTGCACGAAGAATTCCAGGTTGGCATCGGGAAAGCCACCGAACAGCGTCGCCGCAGGCGTGACGGTGGTGCCCGAGGTGAACGTAAACGGCACGCGTGCCGCGGTCGCCGAGGTGCCGCTCGCCGTGCCAATGCTGATGGGATTGAGCGGCCCACCGCCATCGGGTCCGATGGTATCACCGCCAAAGAAACTCCCGCCGGTTTGCACCGCGTTAATGCCCAGGGTGCGGATGGCGGTGCGGCTGGCCTCGGCCACCATCACCTTGATCTGCACCTGCTGCAATCCGCTCACCGTGGTCTTGTCGATATATTTGATCTGCGCCGCGTCCAGGAATTTGTGCAAAATCTGCGCATCCTCAGCAGTCTCCAAGCGGCCGCTGATCACCAACACCTCATTGGAGCTATCGACCTTCAGTTCGGTATTGGGAAGCAACTTGGTTAACTCGGCGCGGATGTCCGAGCGATCGATACCGACGATCACCAAGGCCTGGCTGGCCTGATCGCCTTCGCCCCAGACGATCACGTCGGTGCTGCCGACGGATTTGCCCTGTAGCATCACCTGCGTCGGGCTGATCGATTCCACCGTGGCGATCTTAGGCTCGGTGACCGAGACGCGGCTGATCGGGCTGGCGCTGCGCAGCAGCGTCGAGTGGCCCACCGCCAGCGCAATCGGCGGTAACTGCCGGACCTCCACCAGCACCGGCCGGCTGGTCGGCTCATCTGCGGCGGCAATCGATTGCCAGAACGGTACGGCTGCCAGCGGTACTAATGTCCACAGCCAACGAATGGCGATGGCCAAAACGCGGCTGCCGAGAATGCGATGGGTACGGTTGCTCATGGTTTGGCTCCTTCTGGTCCTGAGGACAATATGAACGATCGGGTTTCACTGATTCCGCCCTTCATCACGATCATATCCCACTGCGCCGGCTTGTCCAGCGTGGTCGGTGCCGAGGAAGTGAATACTGGGGGTGGCGGCGTTGCCGCTTGGTCGTCACCAAAGATGCTGTGGAAAGTAACATTGTCCTTGTTCGTCGCACTTTGGTCCATCGGATTGCGCAGCGCCAAAGACAAGATGCCCACGGCCGCCCCAAGTTCCAAGGTCTTGGATTGCTTGGTATCCACCAGCAAGGTCACCCGCCGCATGCCACCGGAACGCGAGGCATCGCTCATATCGCCCAGCAGTGATTTTTTGTCGGGTGAAACCACCGTGTGCTGCTCGTAGGCTAACACCTGCACGTTTTCCAGCAGTGTGGTGGTCGTGGCATCGTGGTGCTCGTCACCGCTGCCCTCGCCCTTGAACGAGGCGAGGACATCGACCCGGCTGCCTGGATAGATCAGGCCATCCAGGCCGGCATAGTCGGTGACGGAAATGGCCACGGCACGCTTGCCCGGCGGGATCACTGACGCCAGCAGCTTCGAGCCGCTTTCGGCAAAAAAGCATTCGGCGGTGTAGGCCTGTCCCGCCGCCACGGGTTGCTTGATCACCTTGCCGATGACATCGGTGGTGTCACCCAGATAACCCCGGGGCGTTTGCTCGGGCGCCATGGTCCTAGTGCTGATCATGCTGCTGTCTACCACGGTCATCGGCGTCAAGTCGCGTGTGGTATACAGCACGGTAACTTGCGGCACCGCCGTCGGCTGCGTGGCCGGCGCGCTTTGCACGATATACACCGGTGGCCGCAGTCCTTTAACCAATAGCGCCGCACAGGCGGCGGCGACCACCCCTAGCAAGCACAAACTGATAATGGCTATTTTCATGGTAATCTCCTATCGCGATTAAGGCCCTTCTTTTTCCATGGTAACCGTGGCACTCAAGGTGCTGGGCAAGGGCAGCATGGTAAAGTGCGTGATGCCGATCTTGCTGTAACTCAGCGAGATCCCCACCGCCAGCGTGCTGCCAGTGGTTACCGACGCCACGTTGGACGGCATCGTGGTGGTATAACCACTGCTGGCCAATCCGTAACCGGACATCAGCGTGGTAATCTCGCTGGTGACCGAGGAGTTGGTGGCGCTGGGGGTCGCCGCCAACCGCGCCGCCTGCCGGGCGGCGTTGGCGATCTGCTCCTGCTTGAGAAACATCCAGCCATATTCCACCGCGCCCAAGGTCAGGTACATGAGAATGATCATCACCACCGCCAACTCCAGCACGGCGGTGCCATGACGAATGCGAAAACGATTGCAGTGGCTGCATTCCATATGTCACCTCAACTAAAATAGACGCGCAGCGCCACGGCGCTAACGCCCAAAAAAATCGCCAGGCCATAGGGCATGGGCAGCATCTTCTGCGCATCCGGCAATAAAAGGTCGGTCTGACGCCATTTCCGTTTGCTGTACAGCAGACAAAAGAGCGAGACGCAAATCATCCGCAGGTTGCGCAGCACCCCGCCGGTCTGGCGTTTGCACAACGCGAAAATCAATCCCACCACCACCCCGCACAGACAAACCGCCACCAGCACGGTGCAGCCGCTGCCGATGCCCAGCCAGACACCCAACGCACCCATCAGCTTGGCATCGGCAGCGCCGCCGCCGGCAATGACGAACAACACCACAAAAGGCAACGCCACGATGATCGCCGCCGCCAGGCCATCGAAAATCTGCGCCGCCCCGCCGGACCATCCCGCCCAAAGCAAACCGGCCAGGAACAGCGGAGCCGTCAGCCAATTGGGGATACGCCCCGTACGCATGTCTATTGCCGCCGCCACCAGCGAGACGGCCAGCAGCACGCCCCACGGCAGCAACGCGAAATTGTGCGGCACCACACTTAACATGACTCATCCACTTCGCCGGCAAACGCCGGTCTTGGCTGCTTTACGACGTGGCGCCCTGTAGCACGGTGAATTTGGTCAACAACTGGTTGCCCAACAGCGCTACCACAGTCACCAGGCCGGTCACGATCAGTGCCGCCAGAATGCCCCACTCCACGGTTTCCATGCCGCGATGGTCGCGGGCGAATTTGACGATATGGTTCCGGATTTTCACGACTCTTTCCTTCCAAGGTAGAATGAGTGGTGGGGGCGGGGCGCCGGGCCCCCCCGCGCCCGGCGACACCAAAACGTCGCGCTGCGTTTAGCTCGTCGCCGTTTGCAGGGCGGTAAACTTGCTGAGTATCTGGCTACCGAGAGTCTTGACCACGGCAACCAGGCCGGTCACGATCAGTGCCGCCAGAATGCCCCACTCCACGGTTTCCATACCACGCTGATCGCCGGCGAAATGAACGATAGATTTCCAAGCTTTCATGATGATTTCCTTTTCTCAAAAAGAGTTACCTGTGTCGCCGGGACGCGGGAACATTCCCAACGTCCGGCGACGGAGAAAGATCACGCTAACAACCCGGCCATTAGCTGGTGGCCGTTTGCAACGCCGTGAATTTGCTCAAGATCTGGGTTCCCAGCGTCTTGACCACGGCAACCAGGCCGGTCACGATCAGTGCCGCCAGGATGCCCCACTCCACGGTTTCCATGCCACGCTGGTCGCGGGCAAAATGAACGATATAATTGCAAACTTTCATGATTATTCCTTCCACGAGTAAAAGGTTAGTCGTGTCGCCGGAACGCGGGAACGCCCCGCGTCCGGCGACTACAAAACGTCGCGCCGCAGTTAGCTGGTCGCCGTCTGCAACGCAGTGAACTTGCTCAGAATCTGGCTACCCAGAGTCTTGACCACGGCAACCAGGCCGGTCACGATCAACGCGGCCAGGATGCCCCATTCCACGGTTTCCATGCCACGATCATCGCGAACGAATCCGGCGGCCAATTGAACGATGCGCTTCATAACAACTTCCTTCCTTCAGGCGAATTAGCGTGCCGCCTTTTGAGCCAACACGCCCAAACCTGAAATAAAAGAAACTTCCGCGGGCCGACCGGAACTTCCGATCAAATACTCCCGCACATCACGCCCGCCAGGCAACACACCCGGCGAAACCTGCGTGAATCACCCACGCTGCCATGCCAACCTCAGCACGCGCCATCGCGCCATGTCTGCAGCAGCCCGCAGCGACAAGTTTTTCGTTTCACTAACCCGCTCACTCCGAAGCACTAGCCGACGCACGCTCGTTATCAACCCAACTCTGCGGCTTTCATCCGGTTTTCACCGGAACCAGCGATTGCGAACACCAACCGCAATGAACTCGCTGGCGGCACAGGTCGAATTGTCAAACTCCCGTCGTCTCTCACTATCACCCACTGACGGATGCGGATACTAAAGCCCGCTCACAAAAAGCGGAACGGGGAAAATCTTATTTTTTTTCGGGCATACGATTTCCTCGCCCGGAAAATCGCCATCAGCACGCCTAAACTCCGTAATTTCAAGGACTTGGCACTTCGGTGCCGCGGCGGCGGAAAAGTGAGATTGCGGGAAAAATCGCTATAGTAGAAACTGCTGGAAGACAGGAGCGAACTCAAAACCATGGTGTTAACCACACTTCCGCTATCGGCAAATCCCACCCAACGCTCGGGCCGCAAGGCCACGCTTGCCGCAGCGATTAGCCTGACGGCGCTGGCCATTCTGCTGATTTCCCGGCAAAATTTCCTCGATTTGGACGTTTATTTCCAGATGGCCTTGATTCGCGCCGCCTTCTATCTACACCATTGGCCAGTGCAAGATGTTTTTGCCTTTACTTCCAAACCAGGACCATCGGTTAACCACGAATGGGGCATGGGCGCTATTTTGTACGGAGCAACCCGGCTCGGCGGCGGCACGGGGCTTATTGTGCTTAAATACGTCCTGATCGTCTTGCTTTTTACCATAGGGCTGAGCATCGCCCACCGCCGCGGCGCCGGTTGGCCGGCCCTTTGCGTGCTTTTTCCCGGCCCGGTCTGGTTGCTCGCTTGGGGATTTTCCACCATCCGCGGCGGGTTGTTGTCGCTGGTCTTCCTCGGCATTCTGCTGCTATTTCTCGAAGCCGATCGCCGCGGCAATCGCCGTTGGCTTTGGTTCTGGATTCCCCTTTACATCACCTGGGTCAATATCCATCCGGCCTTCCTGATCGGTGTCGGTGCCGTCGTTTTGTATGGCGCCGAAAACGTTTTGCGCCACCGGCGAATGCCCTGGCATTTGCTGGGTTTGGTCGTGGCCATGCTGGCGCTAATGCTCATCAATCCCTACGGCATCCGCTACCCCGGCGCGATTTGGTACAACCTCGCCGTCATGCCCAAGTTGGGCATTGCCGGCTGGCCGCCCATCTGGCAATTCCCCTCGTGGCCCTATCGTATGATTTTCTTCGCGTCCGTCCTGGTGGGTGTCTATACGGTATTGCGTACCGGCTTGCGGAACTGTGACGGTGTGCTCCTGCTGGCCGTCTTTGCCCTGGCGGCCACGCTGCACGTACGTCACGGTTATCTCTATGCCTTTGCCTGGCTGTGCTATGCACCGGCATGGTTCTCCCTCGCGCCGCTGGGCGTGGCCATATCCAACGTCTGGACACGCCATCCTAATTGGGTCGCTCTCGCCTGGCTGGTTTTTCTGGCGGCTATGGTCCCTTCGCTTAAGGATGCCAAACCGTTCTCGTTATTTCTTCCGGTTGTTCCCGATCCCGCTCCCAATGCCGACAACAGCCTGCTCTATCCCGCCGGTGTGGTGGACTATCTCAAGCAGCAGGACTTTCATGGCAATGTAATGACTCACTATAACGATGGCTCCTATGTCATGTGGAAAATGTGGCCGGCGGTGAAAGTCGGCATGGATAGCCGCGCGGACATCGCTTATTCCGACGACCGCGTGCGCGAAATCACCGCCATGTACGACGGCTGCCCCGGCTGGCAAACAACCCTCAATCGCTTCCCCAGCGATTTGCTCTTGATTAATCGCGCCTTCGCCCTGGTCCACTGCATGACCCAGCAATCACCATGGACCAAGGTTTATGATGATGACGCCTTCGAACTGTGGCAACGCCCGGGACTGGACTTGCCCAAGGTCGATCGCCGCGGCCAAATACTCCATGCTGATTTCCCTTGACGGCAACCAACCCCATGACCAAAACCATCAACGACTTCCAGTGCGGTGCGATCATGCTGGGCATGCTGCTCGGCGTGCCGCTGCTTGCCAGCCTACTAATACCAGCAGGCTACGCTCCCTATGAACCGCTGGTGGTGCTGCTCGCGGTGGCCTTGCTCGCCCGCTTGCCGATACTGAGCCACCCTATCAGCCGGCTAAGCGAGTTAGCCCGCCATCCCTCGCCGCGGGCGGCACGATGGACCGCGCTGGCCATCTGGCTGCTGTCATCTGCCTATTTCCTCGGCACCGCGCTGCATCAGCATCGCGACCTTTTCCCACGCATTCACGATGAGCACTGCTATCTTATTCAATCGCGCATGATCGCCGCCGGCCGGCTCTGGATGCCGCAGCATCCGCTGGCGGATTTCTTCGACACCTTCTATATGCTGGTCCACCCGGTCTACGCCTCAATCTATTTTCCTGGCACGGCGCTATTGAACGCGCCGTTTGTGAGATTGGGATGTCCCTATTGGACCATGCCGGTCTTGGTTGCCGGACTAACGGTGGCTCTAACTTACCGGGTAACGACATTGTTGATCGACGGGGTCGCCGGCTGGATCGCCGTGGCCATGGCTCTGGGTGCCTATGGCCTGCGCGAGTTCTCCACCATGGTCATGGCCCAGGCTCCCATGGCCTTATTCGGCGTTCTAATCCTCTGGGCATGGCTAAACTGGCGCAAAGAGCATCGCCTGCCTTGGGCCATCGTCTTAGGAATCTGTTGCGGCTGGGCCGCCATCACCCGCCCGGTGGATGCCCTGGCTTTCGCCCTGCCGGTCGCCATGGCCATGCTCTTAGACTGGCGGCAAATCCCGCCTTGGCGGCGCTTGGCCACCATCGTCCTGATCCTGGCCGCCGCCGCTCCCTTTTTCGCCCTGCAAGCCATCCTCAATCGCGGCACCACCGGCAGCCTCTTAAGTACGCCCTACCAATTGTACCTACAACAGGATATGCCCGGCAGCGGCTTTGGCTTCCATCCCTTTAACGCCGCGACTCGTCCCCTCTCCACGCTGCCGCAAAAGACCCAGTATTGGCAAACCGTCCGCCTCGATGAAATCCGCCAACATACTCTGCGGCACTTGCCGGCCGACCTTGCCTGGCGAACGGTGGTCATCGCCCTATGCACGCTGCCCTCCGGCATCCTGGCCCTCCTGCTGCTGGCCGTCCCCTTCAGCCTAAAGGATCGCCGTCGCTCCATCGTGCTTTGCGCCGCTCCACTCTTTCTCTTAATCTACCTTTTCAATCCCTTCTTCCTGGCACACTACCCCGTCCCCTTGGTGCCGGTGATGGCCTTCGCCATCGCCCTGGCGGTCAACGTCCTGACGCAAGGCCGCGACTCTTTCCTGCCGCTGATGATCCTGGCCGTGTGCATCGCCTCGTTGCCGGAATTCCGCCACGACATCCATGATGGCACCATCCCCGCCATGCCGATTTCCAAGCTAGCACACGATCAACTAGCCTCGCATGTACAAGCCCCGGCGGTAGTCCTATTCCGCTTTGCGCCAACCGACAAATCAGTGGAAGAGCCGGTCTATAACGACGATGTAATCTGGCCGGATGACGCCCCGATCATCCGCGCCCACGATCTTGGCCCGCGCAATATAGAGATCGCCCGCTACTATGCCGCCCACCGGCCTAATCGCCAATTCTATCTACTCGATCGCCAGGAAAACCAGAACCGCACGACCCTTCTATTGCATCCGCTCGGCCAAGCCGATGAATATCTCCACCGGCTCGAATCCGGCCCGAACCGCGACTGAACCATTTGTCACCCCTGGGGAAACGGCCACGCTGCGAATCCCACCTTCTTGCTCGCCCCGAGACCCAAATGCAACGTTTTGCATCGTTTTGCAACGTTTGGGAGAGATAAATAGCGTCTTGTTGCTGCTACATGCTAGCTTTTCGCGTCAAACCAGGTTTGCTCACACGCCGCTGACTCGGAACGCAGGGCAATGGAAGACGCGTTACTTGAATGATGGCCGCGTGGCCACGTCGGGCAAGCTGGCCGGGTGGTCGGCCAGCCACCGTTTCGCGTCTTTATCCCCAGCATCGGCGGCTTTCTGATACCAGAAGCGGGCCGCTTTGAGATCAATCGGTACGCCCAAGCCGTGTTCGCACAGATTGGCAATAGCGGCCATCCCAATCGCACTTTTCGCGTCGGCAGCCTGGCGATAGCATGCCATCGCTTGTTGGTAATCTCTGTCTACTCCCAGGCCGTGCTGATACATCTCACCGATGACAGCCATCGCCTCAATATGCCCGGCGTCAACCGATTTGCGATACCAAGTCATCGCGGCCTTGTAGTCCTTGTCCACACCCAAACCTTCATAATACAGGTAAGCGACCTCACCCATCGCAATGGCGTCTCCCGCGTCAGCCGCCTTGCGATACCAAGCCATCGCCTCCTTGTCGTCTGTGTCCACGCCAAGGCCGGTTTGGTACATAATGCCGATGATGGCCATTGCGTTTACATTCCCCGCGCCAGCCGCCCGGCGATACCACGCCATTGCTTGTTTGTTGTCTTTGTCCACGCCAAGGCCGTCTTGTACATATTGCCGATGGCGCCCATCGCCGTGGAATCTCCTCCATCAACCGCCTTGCGATACCACGTCAACGCCTCTTTGTAGTCTTTTTCAACACCGAGACCCTTCAGGTACAATTCGCCGATTTCACACATCGCAAAGGCGTTTCCCCCGTCAGCGGCCTTCCGATACCATGTCATCGCTTCTTTGTAGTCCGTGTCCACCCCGTAGCCGTACTGGTACATGGAGCCAATGCGGTACATCGCATTGGCATTTCCCGCGTCGGCCGCCTTGCGATCCCAAGCCATCGCCTGGGTGTAGTCTTTCTTCACACCGTGGCCGTACCCGTAAAGCTCGCCGATTCGGAACATCGCAAAACTCTCTCCGTCGTCAACCCCCTTGCGATACCAAATCATGGCCGCCTGATAATCCTTGTCCACACCTAAACCGAACTCGTACATAACACCGATGTCAACCATGGCAGCAGCATTTTCCGCTTCAGCCGCCTTGCGATACCACGTCATCGCTTCCTTGTAATCCTTCGCCACGCTTAAGCCATTTTGGTACATGTAACCGATGTCTTTTAACGCAGGACCGTAGTTCACATCGGCCGCTTTGCGATACCACGCCACAGCCTCCTTATAATCCTGCCTTACCCCCAAGCCATTCTGGTAAAGAGAGCCAATGCTCCACATGCCGTAGGGATTTCCCGTGTCAGCGGCCTTGCGGTACCAGGTCATCGCCTGCGCGTAGTCTTTCTCTACACCCACACCATCCCGGTACAAATTGCCAATCGCGACCATCGCGTTGGAATTCCCCGCTGCCAGCGAACTACGATACCACGTCATCGCCTGCTTATAATCCTCTTCCACGCCGAGACCATTCTGATATAGACTGCCAACAGCACCCATGGCATAGCTGATTCCCGCGTCCGCGCCTTTGCAATACCACCTGAATGCTTCCTTGTAATCTCTATCCTCACCGCGTCGGTACAGAGCGCCAATGTAGACCATTGCCACTGTGTCGCCAGCATCGGCCGCTTTGAGGTACCATGCCTTGGCCAAAGCGCGATCCTTCCCCACGCCGAAACCACGCCCATAAATCAGCCCCAAGGCACGCATCGCCAGAGGATCGCCGGTTTGTGAATCACGCTGGGCGGCCGCCAAGGCCTGAGCATAAAGTTTGGCCGCTTGATCGGCATCCTTGGCAACGCCGCGTCCATCGGCGTAGAACTTTCCCACAAATAACATCCCCATCGAACCACCGGCATCGGCTTCTTTCTGATACCACCCGAACGCCACCGCATCGTTGCGCGCCACCCCGCCATCCGCGGCGCTATACATATCCGCCAGGCGATCCATCGCCGGGATACTGCCCGCCGCCGCGGCTTTTTCCAGCCATTCGCGCCCCTTGGCCAAATCCAGCTCGACCAGCTTGCCGCGCTGATAATCCATCCCCAGTTCATACATGGCCGCGGCATCGCCGGCGTTGGCCTTGGTTTGCAGTTCCGCCAGCGTTTGGTCCGGCTTGGTCGCAACGCCAGTATCCGCGCGGCTGTTGGACGCCAACGTTGCCGTGGCCATGAAAGCCAGTAAAGATGATAGCCATGCCAGCCGAAAATATCGGTGCATCGCGGTGTTCATAACTCCCTCACGCTGATTGACGGATATTGAGGATACCGTTGCAGAAACGCCAGATCAACCCATGGGAAACATCGATTCCTTCAGGGCTTGCGTGACACCACCGCGTGCTTGTCCACAGCCCCAAGGTGAGCATTTTCGGCCCAAGGCAACGGTAATCTGCTGCCTAAACAAAGCACAAATTCCCGACTTATCGTCCAATCACACTGCCAATTTTGCCGAATTGTCTTGAACAAGCCGCTAAGCTAAAGCATTATATCGCCTTTCATCCCATCTCCAAAACCATGGAATATTTTTCTTAACTCATTATCCAACAAGCACTTGCGCTAAATCCGGTCAAAAATACTTGCCGCTTTGTGCCTATATATAGAGGACACCTATTTTTCTCCCACAAAGGACAACCCCGTGAACACCCCAACTCATGCCGCGCCAACTCCCGGCCAACCGAAGCCGCCCTGCGCGAATTGGTCAATGAAGGACTTGGGAGATTTCAGCAGATCAAATTGGCACAAGGCCCGACGGAAGAGGTTTTCTGTCTGCCGGGCCAACCATATTACCCAACCTCCCCGGGGGGGTGGCGACAGGATCGGCCTATTCCCCGAGAAAGAACCCGTCGCCGTCGCCACCCCCCTAAAGTGCAAGCCGGTGATTATCGCAGCGGGTTTACCACAGAGGCCGCAGAGGAACGCGGAGGAAATACAGCACCGGCATCCGATCTAATTTTCTCTGCGTTCCTCTGCGTCCTTGAGCGCAGCGGGCGGTCATTCGTACTCTCCGCCGCCATCCGCACCCCGCGGCGACACTCCCCCCGTAATTCCCGAGAAAAATGACCCGAGTGTCGCCGTCGCCGCCCCCTTGGGGCTGAAACCGTCGCTGATCGCGCCGCGTACCTACCATGTCAAGGCACCACAAGGCAAGTGAGCAAGCCTCCTATGGCAAATGCGACAACGTCTCGGCTGCAACGGGCATCGCCTTATTCCCCGCCGTCTGCATCGACAGTTGCAACATGGCGTCGCCGATATCCTGGAAATAGGCGACGCGGATGCGGTGTCGGCCGGATTGCAAGCAGGCGCAGCCTACGTTTTCGATCAGTTTGTGCAGACCGTCGTTATCGACAATGAGGTTATCGTCGATCCAGAGTTTTGCGCCGGCACTGGAGGCGAGAATGAAGGTATAGATGCCGTCCTGCGGGATGGTTAGCAAGCCGTCGAAGACCAAGCCATAATGAATGCCGCGGCCGGCGGGGCCGGGGGCTATGGCGGGCGTGGTGCCGGTCTTGGTGGGAGTGAGTTTGGCGGTGGTGAAATCGGGGAGCCGGCCCCAGGAGCCGAGGAATTCATAATAGCTGTAGTTCAAGCCCGCCAGCGGCTTGCTGCCGGCGGGCAACACGACCGCCGGCAATTGCGCGCCGGCGCTGTGGAACAGCTTGAAATCCCACCGGCCCCAGTTGCCGGGCATCAGTCTCACTTCGCTGGGGACATCGCTCACGATGGCGGTGTCGAGATTGTTCCAATACACGCGCTGCGCGGTTTGGTGGCCGTCGCCGCGCAGCATGCCGACATCGGCCAGGATCGCCTGGCGGGCGGGCAGTTTGTCCGGCAGACCCAGCACGTCCATCGGCACGGTGAGCACATAATCGCCGCCGGATTGCGCCAGGATGATTTGGCTGCTCACATCATCCACGCGATCAAAATACACGTCGCCCAATGGCGAACTGAATTTGGCCCGCGCCTCGGCCGGTGCGCCCGGCACCACGGCGCGGTAGAGCAACGCCGCAAGCTTGCCGGCCACGCGGCTCACCAGCAGCCGCTCGTCGCCGGCCACCGGCGTGCGGCGGCGCGGGTCGGCTTGCGGATCAACGCCCAGCATCAGGTCCAGCGCGCCGCCGGTTTTGAACAACAGTTTTTCATCGCCGCCACCCCCGCCGTTTTCCAACAGATGTTCATCCCCGGTGCGGTAGGCGACATATAACTTGCCGCCGTACGCGGCCAGCAACGCCGATGCCCGGGCGTCAATCGGCTTCCATAACGCATCGGGCAGTTGCTCGGAATCAACATGCGCCCCGGTGGCATCGGTAGGCAGCGGCGCGGATAGCACCGCGATGGAAGCTTGCTGCCGCTCGGTCTTGCGCACACGCTGGGTGATTGATTCCGGCATTGAGGTCAGCGTGTCCGCGCCAATGGTGAGATCGCCAAAATCCGTGCGGTGGACGCTGGCCAGACCCTCCAAATGCAAAATGCTCGAATGCTCCTTGCCGGCCACCACATACACCTGGCCATCGGGGAACTGCGTCATGCTGGGATTGTAATGCTCATCCTCAAAAGTAATGTGATGCTCGGGAGAATCAATCAGCATCCCCCGCTGCGCTTGCGGCATCCGCCACAAGGGCGCGACGCGCATGTCGGCCCCCAGAGTCTGCAAATACAGCCCATCGGAAGTCATCAAAAAGATATTGCCTTTGTTAGCTCCCAGGGCGATGAATTCCCCGCCATTATTAGGCAACCGCACCGGTGGCCCCAGCGGATCCTGCACCTGGATCAACTGCCCGCCGCCCTGCGGGATGGGAACATCATTGCCATAAGAGGTGTTCATGTGCCACCATTCCGCCCCGGCGTGGAAACCACGGATGGTGTTGCCAACGTTCACGTACCAACCGGCATCAGTGAGAATGGGAAAGCCATTCTCCTTCACCGGCTCGATTTGTTCGGCGGCGGCAAGGTCATATTGCGGTGCGCCGCCCGGCGCGTACCCTTTCACCGGCACATGCGTGCCGAAGGGCAGCACCAGCGACAGATCGTTCATCACATAGGCATGCGGGCAACTGTAATCGCCAAACCGCCGGCGGCGCGCATCCAGCAAATCGCCCTTGCGGTTTTGCACTTCCTCCAGTTGCACACTGCCGTCGCCGTTCAAATCCGACCAAATCCAGGCGCGGTCGCGCTGGTATTCAAAGCTTTGGCCCTGCCACAGCGCCATCACCGCATCGCGGGCTTTGATGTGAGCCGAGAAGGGTTGATAGTGATTGTTCCAATCCAGCAATCCGCCAAACATAGAGACTGGGCGGGCGATATGTTGCTCGTTCAAGACCCACACGCTGCCGGTGCCGCTCGGCCCGCCGTTGCCGTAAAAAGTGTTGACCATGTATTGTCGGCCATTGACATAGATCGGCCACTGCGGCGGCGTGCCGCGCGCGGTATCGCCTGGCAGGAAGCGCTGGTAGGCCGACCAATCATGCCAGATCGGATCCTCGCCGAACATCTGCGACCAGAACCGCATCTGCTTATCATCGGGAACCGGCCCGCGGGTGATAATATACGCCAGCTTGGATGTGCCATGCTCCCAATCGAGCTTAAACTCCATCGCGCCCAAACTGCCCCAGTTCATCGCCGAGGCATAATAGAAACGAGTCTTATCGGTAGGATCGATTGATCCTCCTCCGCCATATTTTGGCCCGCCATAGTAGGCGTGCGCCAGCGAGCCATCGGCGATATTCCACACGCTGATCCGCTTGGGAAGAAAATCATCCTCGCACACCCACAACCGGCCGCGGCCGTCCAGCGTCATCCCCAGCGGCCGTTGCATCCGGCCTTCATCGTACACGCCCAGCATCTGCCCACCCGGCTTGCCGATGGTTTTGGCCGGCTTGGCATCGCCCGAGAAGATTTTGACCTGATGGCTTGCGCCCCAATCGCCCACATACATTTCGCCATTAGCGCCAAGCACCAATCGCTGCGGATCTTCCAGCCCAGCGCCAACCACCACGTCTTGCAAGTCCAAACCCGAACCATCGGCACGCAGCGCAAACCGCTTGATCTGCCCATCGGTCACCATCAGCAGCGCCCCGGCAGCATCAAACGCCACCCCGCGCGGCCGCGGCATGGGCACAGTGCCAAGTTGCTTTTTCTGCCGAATGTCAACGATTATTACTTCGTCATCATACGCATTGGTGATCACCGCGACGCCATCGCGCACCGCCAGCGCCGCATAACCGAAGTCCCCATCGGGCATGACCACGGCGCGAATCGGCAACTTGATGATCGGCTGCGGTTTGGTCGGCGATTGCGACCCCAACGCCGTCAGCTCAAACGCCCCATTGGCACCCTGGTCAACCAGCAAAACATAGGCATAATCGCCGGCAATCGCCTTGGCCCCCGCATCGTGCGCCAGCGCCTTGCCCCGGGCCGCCCCGCCATGGAAGCCAAACAATTTGTGCCCATCTTCATCCAGCCAGACCATGCCATGCCCGGTTTCCGGGGCGTTGCTGACCGCCAGCAGGACCGGCTTGGCTTGCGCGTACGCCGCGCCGGAATCCGCCGCCAGCCACAGCACATCCGCCGGCGGGGTATGATCGGCCAGCCAGGCACCGTGCCCGTCATCGGTATGCCAGGCCGGATCGCCCGGCGAATAAACGCTGAACTCATACGTCAACGACAACCCATCATGCACCAGCCCCCGCGCGTGATACTGCCCAGGCGCGACCCGCCGGCGAATCACATCGCCATTGGCCTGACGTTCGCCTTCATCATACCCGTCCCAGGTGACCACATTATCCCCCGCGGGAAACCGCGTTTCGGCAATCAGATTGCGCACGCGCTTCCCCGCGGCGTCTTCAATGACCAGGGTAACATACGCGGCGTGATCCAGATGGAAAGTAATCGCCGGCAACCCCACCGGGTTGGTCGCCGCCATCGCCGGCAAGGGCATGGCCGCCAATATCGCCAGCAACAAACCCGCCCGCATGAAATGCCATCCGCGGCTGCGAGCCAAACGCCGGTTATGAGGAATGTGATCCATGTTGGATCACCATATTCGTCCGATTGGGCGGCGCTGGCAAGTAAGGTTGCACGAACGGTGGAAGGCGGAGGATGATCGGCATTGGACCTTGGAGTACGTCGGCGAGGTTTAATTGCGGCCAAGGGCGGGGGCGGTCAGCGGAATGACCTGGCAAGCGTGGACGGCACGCCTTGGGCACCGCGTGTGGTCAGTTCTGCCGGCCCCGGCGCGGCGCGGCGGACAGCAGGGGATATTGGCAGCGATACGCCACCGTGCCGCCCAGCACGGTTAGCTCCATTTCCTGGTCCGGGCGTTCCGGTGTGATCGTCAACTCGGCGCGAAACGGCATTTGGGCGGCATCCGCTTCCGGCGGCAGGATGGTTTCCGGACCGGTGATGACCAGCTTGGCGGCTTGCGCAAGCTTCAAGGCGATGGGTTGGCCTAGCTGGCCATGCGCGGCGAGATCGCCGCTGATTTGGACCGCGGCGTTGACCGGCAGGAGCTTGGGCCAGCCCGAAAGTTTTTCCGCCACCACGGTGACTTTGCCGGCACTCTTGATCGTCACCGGTACACCGACCGTCTCGGGAACTTCACCAATATCCACGTGATAATCGCTCACCTGCGTACCGTCGGGAGCAAAAACCATCGTGCTGGTGCGCAGCAGTTTGTGTCCGTCTTTGGCGTAACAGCGCGTGCTCCAGGCGGGGAATTGCCGCGGGAAAAGATAGCCCAGATCCTTGGGCAAGGGTTCGGCCATCAGGTCATCGGGCAACAGACGCAGCCAGGCGCCCAGCGGATAACCCCGTACCGTGGAGGCAAACTTGAAGAAACTGTAATGGTCCTCCAGCCCCTCGTTGTAACCCAATTGCGCCAGGATCGGCAGGTGGTAAAGCAGGCCAACCTGCGCTGCATTGTCACGCACATTCAGCAGCGCCGGCGCGGTACGCGGATGCCGCTCGGAAAACATCGGCAGCAAACCAGTGCCATTGGCGTCCACCACCGCCTCCAGCACCTCCTGGTAGCGGCGCAGAATCTGGATCATCAGTGGGTCGCCAGTGCGGGCCACACCCATGACCAGGCATTCGATGTGCGTGCGGGTGTAATCCGAATCATAATGGATCCCCGGGCCGCGATATTGATTGCCGCCCTCACCCAGCAGCGGAAAACCGCCGGAGCACTGCCCCTGGGAATCGGCGATGTCCTTCATGATCGGGCCGAACTTTGCCAGAATCTCTTTCTTCTGGGCCGGATCGGGCAAAACATCGGCGATCAAGCGCATGGCGATGGCATAACCCAGCGCCCGGTTACAGCCGCTCATTATCACCGAGCCATTGAGCAGGTCGTCGAAATACTGCGAGGGGATCGCCGCCGTCCGCGACATCGCGCCGCGATAGAGCATCCGCAGATAAAACTCGCGGCGTGTCAGCGTGTCTGGGCCGATGGTGATCTTCTCGTCCAACGCCGGGCAATGGGCCTTATCCAGGGCCATGTAGCCGGTCAACATGCCGTCGAGCGTGAATCCGAAGGTGTATTCACCCTGGCTCTTGGGCCACATGTCCAGAAACGAACCTTCCCAGCATTGGGTGCGGCAGGCCATATCCAGGGCGTCGATGGCGGAAGTAACACCGGCCGCGCCGCCAAACATCGCCACGATGCCCGTCACTTCCTGCGAGCGTTGTTGCATGATCAGCGCGACTTTACCCTTGCGGACCATCTTGCCCGCCGCCTCATCGAACACCAGCGATTGCCGCTCGGAGTCATAAGTGCCCTTGAGGTAATCCACCAGCCGCAGGCTGCTCAGCTTCATCGCCGCGTGCTGGGCCTTGTCCGAAGCGCCGCGATGCGGGGCACGCTGGATGGAGGCAAAAGTGAATTCCACCACCGTCACCGACTTCAGGACTTCCAGCGCGTCATCCACGCCAACTTTGGGCTGGGCCACCCGCAGATAAGCCCAATCGAAATAAAGCTCGTGCGCCGGATCACCCCAAGGACTTAGCACCGGCTGCGCCGGCCGCGCCTCGATCAGCTTGCCCGCCACATTGATCAGCCGCAAACCCACGCGAACCTCCGGCGAGGTTCCGTCCGCCGCTTTAACAATCAGCGCCAGCCCGCTGTGGGGGGCCAGCATATCCATGGCCTGTGGCAACTTGATGCGGATCGCTTCCTTCACCTCCGTGCCTTCAAAAGTCGAAGGATCATTGGGCGTGGCCAGCACGTCAATCGATAATTCCTGCGCCGACTTGGCCGTCACCTGCAAATTGCCCGCCGTGGCGATTTCACCAGGGAAGGAGATATCCACCGGCGGCGCCTGGTCCGTCTGCTGCTGCTCCATGGCATGTTGGGCGGTGATGGCCAGATACTTGGCTTTCTCCTGAAGCACCGTATGCCAATCGGCGACTGGCTGCCCGAACCCGTCCCCGGCCGCCAGCGTAATCATGGCCGCCACCAACAGCAGAATCCTGGCTTTCATAGAATCGTCCTTTCGGGAAATGCTAATGACGCGGCGTGTTTTGACGCGCCATGAAAAATGGCTTATTGCGAATGCGTTGCTGCCTGATCCCTATATTCCGACGCCGTCATGAAGACGCAGCCTTGGGCTTGCAGAAACTCGATGATCTTGACGAACTCATTCCATCGTGGCTCATCCCATTTGTCGGGGTGGCCTTGCATACGCAACACCGGCTGCTAAGGGCCTGCAAAGAAATAACTTGAACAAGCTTACCTCCGTGGTATGACTACGTAATTCCACTCTCCGTGGAATGGGTCAAAATGGAGGTTGAGCCGGGCCAGTTCTTCGTCGGTGACCTTGAGATGG
>Ga0316217_10000856_pt1 | contig 41320 bp, 38 predicted proteins | sample 1anoAmetaG_FD_203633 | JGI IMG/M metagenome (GOLD analysis project Ga0316217, IMG submission 203633) | Freshwater microbial communities from Trout Bog Lake, Wisconsin, USA - 1anoA | ecosystem: Environmental > Aquatic > Freshwater > Lake > Hypolimnion/Profundal zone | place: USA: Wisconsin...
GCCCGGCACCAGGGCGACTTCCGCAAGATCGTGCAGGGCGTCAACGAATGCCTGGACGCGGTGATCGGCCCCCTGAACGTGGCCGCCGGCTACGTGGACCGCATCTCCAAGGGCGACATCCCGCCCAAGATCACCGACAAGTACAACGGCGACTTCAACGAGATCAAGAACAACCTGAACACCTGCGTGGACGCCGTGAACGCGCTGGTGGGCGACGCCCAGGTGCTGAGCAAGGCCGCCGTGGACGGCAAGCTGGCCACCCGGGCCGACGCCACCAAGCACCAGGGCGACTTCCGCAAGATCGTCCAGGGCGTCAACGACACGCTGGACGCCGTCATCGGCCCCCTCAACGTGGCCGCGGACTATGTGGACAAGATCAGCAAGGGCGTCATCCCCCCGAAGATCACCGAGTCCTACAACGGGGACTTCAACACCATCAAGAACAACCTGAACACGGTGGTGATCATGATGTCCGACCTCCTCGCCGAGACGGACAAGATCGTCAAGGCCGCCGCCGACGGCCAATTGGACACCCGCGCGGACGCCTCCAAGTTCCAGGGCGGCTGGAACAAGCTGGTATCGGGCGTCAACGACACCATCACCAACATCGTCAATCCCCTCAACGTCACCGCCGACTACGTGGAGAAGTGCTCCAAGGGCGTCATCCCGCCCACCATCACCACCGAGTACAAGGGCCAGTACAACGTCATCAAGCTCAACCTCAACGCCATGGTCAAGATGATGAGCGACCTGCTGGCCGAGACGGACAAGATCATCAAGGCCGCCGCCGACGGGCAGCTTGACACCCGCGCGGACGCCTCCAAGTTCGTGGGCGGCTGGAACCAGCTGGTCTCGGGCGTCAACGACACCATCACCAATATCGTCAATCCCCTCAACGTCACCGCCGACTACGTGGAGAAGTGCAGCAAGGGCATCATCCCGCCGATCATCACCCAGGAGTACAAGGGCCAGTACAACATCATCAAGACCAACCTCAACGCCATGGTCAAGATGATGAGCGACCTGCTCTCCGAGACGGACAAGATCATCAAGGCCGCCGCCGACGGCCAGCTCGACACCCGCGCCGACGCCTCCAAGTTCGTGGGCGGCTGGAACCAGCTGGTCTCGGGCGTCAACGACACCATCACCAATATCGTCAACCCCCTCAACGTCACCGCCGACTACGTGGAGAAGTGCTCCAAGGGCATCATCCCGCCCACCATCACCACGGAGTACAAGGGCCAGTACAACATCATCAAGACCAACCTCAACGCCATGGTCAAGATGATGAGCGACCTGCTGGCCGAGACCGACAAGATCATCAAGGCCGCCGCCGACGGGCAGCTCGACACCCGCGCGGACGCCTCCAAGTTCCTGGGCGGCTGGAACCAGCTGGTCTCCGGCGTCAACGACACCATCACCAACATCGTCAACCCTCTGAACGTCACCGCGGACTACGTGGACAAGGTTTCCAAGGGCGTCATCCCGCCGGCCATCACCACGGAGTACAAGGGACAGTACAACGTCATCAAGGGCAACCTGAACCAGATGGTCGGCATGATGTCCGAGCTGCTCACCGAGACCGACGGGCTGGTCCAGGCCGCCGTGGGAGGCCGCCTGGCCACCCGGGCCACCGCCACCAAGTTCGTGGGCGGCTGGTTCCAGCTGGTGGACGGGGTCAACAAGACCCTGGACGCCGTCATCGGCCCCCTCAACGTGGCCGCCGGCTATGTGGACCGCATCTCCAAGGGCGACATCCCGCCCAAGATCACCGACAAGTACAACGGCGACTTCAATGAGATCAAGAACAACCTGAACACCTGCGTGGACGCCGTGAACGCGCTGGTGACCGACGCCGCCATGCTGGCCAAGGCCGCCGTGGAAGGCAGGCTGGGCACCCGGGCCGACGCCACCAAGCACCAGGGTGATTTCCGCCGGGTCGTCCAGGGCGTCAACGACACCCTCGACGGCGTCATCGGTCCCATCAACGAAGTCCAGCGGGTCATGGGCGCCATGGAAAAGGGCGACCTCACCGCCCGCATCAGCGCCGACTACAAGGGCGACCTCCAGAACCTGCGCAACGCGGTGAACAACAGCGCCGCCCGCCTGGCCCAGACCCTCACGGAGATCTCGGCTTCCTCCAATACCCTGGCCACCTCCGCGGACGAGCTCACCGCCACGTCCACCACCATGGCCGGCAGCGCCGAACAGATGACCCAGCAGGCCAACACCGCCGCCGCCGGCACCGAACAGGCTTCGGCCAACGTGAAGAACATGGCCGCCGGGGTCGAGGAGATGAGCGCCAACGCCAACACCGTGGCATCGGCCTCGGAGGAGGTCACGGCCAACCTGCGCACCGTGGGCGCCGCCGTGGAGCAGATGTCCTCCAACATGAAGACCATCGCCGCCTCCACCGAGCAGATGACCAGTTCCGTGAACACGGTGGCCACGGCCATCGAGGAGATGAGCGTCAGCCTCAACGAGGTCTCCAAGAACTCGGGACAGGCCGCCACCGTGGCCGGCAAGGCCTCCAAGAGCGCCGCCAACACCGCCGAGACCGTCAACAAGCTCGGCCGCAGCGCCCAGGAGATCGGCAAGGTGGTGGACATGATCAAGGGCATCGCCGCCCAGACCAACCTCCTCGCCCTCAACGCCACCATCGAGGCGGCGAGCGCGGGCGAGGCCGGCAAGGGCTTCGCGGTGGTGGCCAACGAAGTGAAGGAGCTAGCCAAGCAGACTGCCGGCGCCACCGAAGAGATCCGGGCCCAGGTGGAGGACATGCAGACCAACACCCAGCAGGCCGTCAAGGCCATCGACGAGATCGTCCAGGTGATCACCGAGATCAACGCGATCTCCAACAACATCGCCGCCTCGGTGGAGGAGCAGACCGCCACCACCAACGAGATCTCCAAGAACGTCGGCTACGCCGCCCGCGGCGCCGCCGAAGTGGCCCGGAACGTCCAGCAGGCCGCCACGGGCACCAACGAGGTCTCCCGCAACGTCCAGGAAGCCGTCAAGGGCGTCACGGACATCTCCCGCAACATCAACCAGCTGGCCACCGGAGCCGGCGACGTTGCCAAGAATGCCGGCGAAGCCTCCCGGGGCATGAACGACGTGTCCCGCAACGTGGCGCACGTGAGCCAGGCCGCCAAGGAAACCACGCGGGGAGCCGGGGATACGAACAACGCCTCGAAGGAACTGGCGAGGCTGGCCGAGAAGCTGCAGCTGGCGGTCTCAAGCTTCAAGCTGTGACAACAGCCCCGACCCGCACCTGACGACCCACGAGGGGCCCCCGACCGGGGGCCCTTTTTTCACCGGCCATCACAGGGGCCGGTTGCGGCTGCCCAGGCCCAGGTCTTCGAGATGTTTCTGCAGTTCCCTCAACCCGAAAGGCTTGGCCAGGAGGGTGACCCCGGGCAATCCGGAGGCCAGATTCAAGGCCGTCTGATCGGCCCGGCCGGTGGAGAGGAGGACCGGCAACCCCGGACGCAGGCTCCGCAGGCGAGGCAGCGTTCCGGCTCCGCCCAGCCCGGGCATGTTCAGGTCCAGGATGACGAGATCCGGCTCGAAGCCCGCCTCCAGCAGGCCCAGGGCCTCCTCGCCGCTCCGGGCCGGGGTCACCGCGCTGTAGCCCAGGACTGCCAGGAGCATCTGGACGGAGCTCTGGATCAGGTCATCGTCGTCGACCAGCAGGACGTTCAGGGCTCCGAGGGGAACATGGGTGGCCTCCGAAGCCGCCTCGGCGGCGGACCGGAATGCCTTTACGCAGGCAGGGAAGCGCAACCTCACGCGGGTGCCCTGGCCCGGCTCACTCTCGATGGACATCTGCCCCCGATGCGCCTTCACGGTGCTGAAGACCATGGACAGGCCCAGCCCGGTGCCCTTGCCGATCCCCTTGGTGGTGAAGAAGGGGTCCAGGGCCTTCGCCATGACCTCCCGGGGCATCCCCGTCCCGTTGTCCTCGACGACCACCTCGATCCAGTCGTGGTCGACCCTGCGGGTGCGCAGGGTGAGGAGCCCGTCCTCCGCCATGGCATCCACGGCGTTGACGCAGAGGTTCATGAAGGCATGGGCCAGGGCGCCGGCATCACCCAGGATGGGAGGCACGTCCTCGTCCAGGTCCAGGCGCAGGCGAACCTTGGCCAGGGTCGTCCGCTCCAGCAGGTTGACCTGCTCCCTCAGAAGCGCGTTCAGCTCGAGCTCCCGGTTCTCGGCCGGACTCTGGCGCGCAAAATTCAGCAGGCTCTTGACCACCTTGCCGCCCCGTTCAGTGGCCTTGCAGATGGTATCGAGGGCCTGGTGGAGCGGACTCCCGTAGGGCTGGCTGCCGATATGGGCCGAGGCCAGCCCCAGGATGGCCCCCAGCACGTTGTTGATATCGTGGGCGACCCCGCCGGCCAAGGTCCCGAGGCTTTCCATTTTCTGTACCTGGTTGAGCTGGGCTTGCAGAGCCGCCATGTTCTCCGCGCCCTGCTTGTGCTCGGTGATGTCCTCGACAATCGAAAGGTGGCGCGGGGGCTGGTCCGGAGCGGTGGGGAGGCGCACCATCTTCAGGCGCACCCAGACCTCCTTCCCGGACGGGTGGAGGTACCGTTTTTCCTTGGAGATCTCGCTCAGCTCCCGGGCCGCCAGGGCGCGGACGGAAGCCAGGTCGGTTTCCAGATGGTCGGGGTGGGTGAAATCCTGGAAGGTATGGTCGAGCAGGTCCCGGGGATCGCGTCCGAGAATGGAGCCCATCCGCGGGTTGGCCGAAAGGAAGCGGCCCGAGGTGGAATCGACGATCGCCATGCCCAGCGGGGCCCGCTCGAACAGCGTGCGGAACTCCGCCTCGCGCTCCCGAAGTTCGACCTCCAACAGCTTCCGCTCGTTGAGTTCGGCCAGCGCGATCCGCTGAGCCCCTTCCAGCCGCAGTTCGGATTCCTGCCGGGCGAGCTCGGCCAGTTTGCGCTCATGGATGTCCGAGTTGATCCCGGAGAGCCTCACGGCCTTCCCCTGGGTGTCCCTCGCGCTGACTTTGCCGCGACTCAGGATCCACCGCCAGGAACCATCGGCGCAGCGCAGCCTGGCTTCGACCTGGTAGGCGATGCCTTCCGCGATGGCCTTGCGCGAGGTCTCGGTCACCCGGTCCCGATCATCCGGGTGGATGATGGTGCGGATGTCCTCAAGCTCTCCCAGGTCATCCTCCTGGGCGTAGCCGAGCATGGTGAACCAGGCCTGGCTCCGGAAGATGGTGCCCGTGACCAGATCCCAGTCCCAGATGCCGTCCCGGGAGCCTTCCAGCGCCAGGCGGAGGCGTTCCTCGCTGGCCCGGAGCCGGTCCTCGGCCTCCCTGGCGTCCGTGACGTCCACGGTGAACCCGCCCAGGAGCGTCCTGCCATGCTGGGTGATGGGGAATTTCGTCGCACGAAGATGGCGACCATTCCGGAAGATCTCGAATTCCTTCACGTTCCCCTGGGTGACGACGTTCCAATCCTCGGCGATGACCCTGGCGGCGACGTCCTCCGGAAACAGCTCATGCATGCTCTTGCCCACCATGGCCTCGCCCGAGAGCCCGAAGATCTCCTGGAAGTTGTCGCTGGCTTGCAGCACCCGGCCTTCCGTGGGGGACACGTCCTTGATGTAGGTGAGCACGGGCGAATAGCGCATGAACAGGTCATTCAACTCATGGCTGTCCCGCAACGCGTCCCGCAGGTTGACCTGCCGGGTTATGACCTCCGAGAAGATCACGAGCCCGCCGAGGGTCCCGTCCGTTCCATGCCAAGGCCGGATTTCCCATTTCACCCAGTCCAGGGTCCCGTCCGCCCTCGGGAAGGGGTCCTCCTCGCAGGACTCCGTGGCGCCGGCGAGGCAGCGCCGATGGAGCTCGCGCCACCGCTCCGGGATGTCCGGGAACAGGTCGTAGTGGTTCCTCCCGATGACGGCCTGTTCGTCCAGCCCGTAATCCTTCAACCAGCGCGTGCTGACCAGCAGGTAGTTCATGCCGGTGTCCAGCACGGCGATCGCCGCGGGAGAATGTTCGACCAGGAGGCGAAGCAGGCCTTCACCCGCACCCGGTGCAGGGAAAGGAGTGGTTTCAGACGCATCCATGCCGGGCTCCAGGAGTGGGACCAGCTTGGCAGGAGCGACCCCGTGGACCAAGCGGAAGTGGCTCCGGGAGCCGGTCAGGCCCGCCAGACGTAGCGGTCGATGGTCTCGGGCAGGAAGCCCTGCTTGAGCCAGAAGTCACGGGCCGTGTACCGGACCCGGTCCGCGATGAGCAGGGGGTAGAGGGCCCTGAAGTGCGCGATCACCCGCCGGGCGAAGCCCTGGCCCTCGTATTCGGGGTAGACCATGATGGAGAAGACGGTGAACTGGCCGGCCTCGATGCGGCAGCGGGCCTTGCCCACGGGCGTGCCGGTCTGCTCCAGGTCGAACCAGTCGTAGTCGCCCAGCTCGGGACGGCGCTCGCGCTGGATGAGGCTCAGGCCCTCCCCGAGGTCCGAGATCATGCGAAGCCCCGGCAGAAGGCCGCGACGTTGGCGCCCAGGTCGGGCAGGTGGTAGCCCCCTTCCAGCACCGCGAAGCGCCGGCCCCGGCACAGGCGCATGGAGGCCTGCTTGACCAGGGCGCCCAGGGCCTGGAAATCGGGGGTGTCGAGCTTGTGGCCCACGTCGTGGAGGTAGTTGTCGAAGCCGGCGGAGACCGCCAGGATCTCCGTGTGCTGGATGGCCGCCAGCCGCTCCCGCACCACCTCCAGGTAGGCGGGCGCATCGTCGGCATAGGGGTTGAGGACCACCGCCTGGGGCCAGCCGGCCAGGACCTTGGTGGTGCCGTCCCCCGTGTGGGCGTCCATGTCCAGGACGAAGGCGCTGGCGATGCGCTCCTCGGCGCGCAGCACCAGCAGGGCCATGGCCACGTTGCTGAAGGTGCAGTGGCCCCAGGCTTCGCTCCGGGCGGCATGGTGGCCGGGAGGGCGCACGCAGGCGAAGGCGGCCTCCCCGCCGTGGGCGGTGCGGGCGGCGAGGATGGCGCCGCCCGCCGCCAGGCTGGCCATGGCGAAGCGGGGAGGGTCCTCCCGGACCTGGTCCACATAGGCCTCGTCGTGGGCCGTGAGCAGCTGCTCCAGGGTAGCCGGCGCCGGGGCCAGCCGGTCCCAGGGGCCGAGCCCGGCCATGGCCGCCTCCATGCGCCCGGGCAGGGCCGCGTTGTCCGGGGCGTAGCCGGACCGGAGAAAGCGCTCGTCGAAGATGACTTTCATCCCTTCAATCCTGGAGGAGCGAATGCCGGACGTTGTCCAGGCAGGCGCATATGTAGGCCGTGGCGTCCCGGGTGATGGGCCGGCCATGGCCGGGGTAGATGCTCCGGATCTCGAGGCGGGCCAGGCGCTCCAGGGTCGCCAGATAGGCCCGGGGATAGGCGCCGAGGTGGTCGCTGATGCGGTACAGGGTGTCCCCCGAAAAGAGGGTCGAGCTCCCGGGCAGGTGGACGCAGATGGAGTCCTCCGAATGGCCCGGCGTGTGCAGGAGGACGGCCTCCTCGTCCGCCACCCTCAGGGCCATGCCGTCCTGGATGGTCCGGGTGGACCGGTCCAGGGCCGACCAGGCGTAGATGTCGGGGGCGAACAGGCCGGTGATGCCCGCCAAGCCCCCGGTATGGTCGAAATGGCCATGGGTGAGGATCACCTGCTCCACTGCTCGTTTGCCAATGCCCTTGGACTGGTGCGCCATCTCCCCCAGGAAATGGTCCAGGTTCAAGGGCGCGGTGCTGCCGGTGTCGATGAGGGTATTGCGGTCCGCGGGCGCGTTGTTCTCCCCCAGCAGCCAGTAGGAGACGCAGGAATAGTCCGAAGGGTCATCCCGGTGCAGGGGCAGGACGCGCATGCTAGTCCGCCTTCCTGAACAGGGGCGCCCCGGCCTCGACCCGCTGGAACCAGCCGGCGCAGGCGTCCGGAAGGGCCTGATTGCCGTCCAGGGCCAGGTAGCCCCCGGGCACCAGGCACTGGTGGAACATGGCCAGGACCTTCACCTGCTGCTCGGGCGTGAAGTGCATGAGGACGTTCTTGCAGACGATGAGGCCCTGGCCGGTTTCCGGCGCCGGCTGGGTCAGCAGGTCGTGCTGGAGGTAGCGGACCTTGGCGCGGATCTCCTCGGCCACCTGGAAGACCTCCGGGTCGGCCGTGGCCTCGAAGTACTGTTCGCGCAGGTCCTGGGGCACCCAGAAGACGTCCTGGCGGCTGTAGCGGGCGGCCCGGATCTGGTCGGCGAACTGCGGGAAGTTGCTCTCCTCGTAGTCCGTGGCCAGGATGTCCAGGTTGCGGAAGGGGAAAGGTCGCAGGCGGGTGGCGAAGAGGATGGCCAGGGTGAAGGGCTCCTCGCCCGTGGCGCAGCCGGCGTCCCAGACCCGGATCGAGCGCCAGTGTGAGAGGGCGGGAATCACGATGCCCGAGATGGCGTTCAGGGCGTCGGTGTCGCGGAAAAAGGAAGTGTAGGCCATGCCGATGGGGATCCTTCAGAGGGCTGGAAACCGGATAGACTCCAGTATCCCACCGAAGAGCCCCTCCGGACCGCGCGCATGAGCATCGACACCATCCAGCCCACCGAGTTCCGCCTCATGCGGGACTACATCGAGAAGAACTGCGGCATCGTACTGGGGGAGGAGAAGGCCTACCTCGTGGAGACCCGCCTGGGCGGACTCCTGGCCGAGACGGGCTCCCCGGATTTCGCGGCCTTCTACCACCGGGTCGCGGCCGAAACCGGCACGGCCCTGCGGGACAAGATCGTCGACGCCATGACCACCAACGAGACCCTCTGGTTCCGCGACCAGCACCCCTTCCGCATCCTGAAGGAGATCCTGCTGCCCGAGTTCGCGGTCCACCTGAAGTCGGGGGCGCGCTTCCGCATCCGCATCTGGTCGGCCGCCAGTTCCACGGGCCAGGAACCCTACTCCATCGCCATCACCATCCAGGAATTCTGCCGGAACAACCCGGGCCTCCGCCCCGAACAGTTCGAGATCCTCGCCTCGGACATCTCGCCTTCGGCCCTGTATCTGGCCAAGGCGGGCCGCTACGACGTCGGCGCCCTGGGCCGGGGCATGCCCGACGAGTTCCGGCAGCGCTACTTCCGGCAGGAGGGACCGGTGTGGGTCGTGAACGACGAGGTCAAGCGCATGGTGACCCTCCGGAAGTTCAACCTGCAGGATTCCCTGGACGTCCTGGGCCGCTTCGACATCGTCTTCTGCCGCTACGTCACCATCTATTTTTCGGAGCCCTTCAAGCGCCAGATCTGGGAGGGCATCGCGCGCCTGACGGCCCAGGGGGGGTATTTTTTCACCAGCGGCGTCGAGAACCTCCAGAAGGCCGAGGACCTCTTCGAGCCCAGGATCCACGGCACCGGCACCTACTATCGAAGCAGACTCAATTGACCGGGGCAGATAAATCAATCGATGGGACCCGCCGCCCTCGTTTATTATCATGGTTATGGGCAATCCAAATCTACGCATCCTCATTGTCGACGACACGGCGGTCTACCGCCGGATCCTCACCGAGGTGGTGGAATCCTTCCAGCAGGACTACGAGGTGGCCACCTGCCCCAGCGGCCGGCTCGCCCTCAACCGCCTGGACCAGGCGCCGGTGGACCTGGTGCTCCTGGATGTGGAGATGCCCGACATGAGCGGCCTTGAAACCCTGAGGGTGATACGCAGGGAGCATCCGGCCACCAGCGTGATCATGATCAGCGGCACCTCATCGGCGGCGGCCTCGTACACCCTGGATGCCCTGGCCCAGGGCGCGCTGGAATTCGTGAGCAAGCCCGAAGGGACGGATGCCGAGGCCAGCCGCGCCGAGCTGCGGGACCTCCTCCGCCCCCTGCTGCGCCATGTCCAGACCCGGCGCAACCTCCAGGCCCCCCGGCCGGAGCCCGGGACCGCCTTGAGTCCCCGGCCGGTTCCACCCCCTCCGGAGCCAACCCCTCCGCCGCCTCCTCCGCGCCGCATGGCCCCCTTGCCCACCCGCTTCGACGTCCTGGCCATCGGCGTGTCCACCGGAGGTCCCAACGCCCTGGGGGAACTGATCCCGGCCCTGCCCGGCAACCTGGGCATCCCGGTCCTCATCGTCCAGCACATGCCCCCCATGTTCACCGCCTCCCTGGCCGAGCACCTGAACCGCAACTCGAAACTCCCCGTGCATGAGGCGATCGAGGGGGAGCCCGTGCTGCCCGGCCACGTCTACGTCGCCCCCGGCGGCAAGCACATGGTCGTGCGCAAACTCGCCGCTGACGACAAGCTCATCATCGGCCTGAACGAGAACCCGCCCGAAAACAGCTGCCGCCCCTCCGTGGACGTGCTCTTCCGCTCCCTGGCCGCCCATTACGAAGGCAATCTCCTGGCCGTGATCATGACGGGCATGGGCGCCGACGGCTGCGAAGGGGTGCGCGCCCTGAAGCGCCGGGGCTGCCTCTGCCTCACCCAGTCCGAGGACACCTGCGTGGTCTATGGCATGCCCATGGCCGTGGACGAGGCCGGCCTGTCCGACGAGCGGGTGTCCCTGCCCCGCCTGGCGCCGCGCATCGCCCACCTGGTGGGGGGGGGCAGGCCCTGATGAGCGCCGAACCCATCTCCACCGTCGAATTCAAGCTCCTTCGCGACTACATCCAGGAGCACTGCGGCATCTGCCTGGGCGAGGAGAAGGCCTACCTGATCGAAACCCGCCTGGCCGGGCTCATGGTCCAGAACGGCTGCACGGACTTCGGGGCCTTCTACCGCATGGCCCGCAACGATCCCTCCCCCCAGCTCCGGGAGAAGATCATCGACGCCATGACGACCAACGAGACCCTCTGGTTCAGGGACACCCACCCCTTCGCCATCCTCCGGGAGAAACTCCTGCCCGCCCTGGCGGAGGAGATCCTCGCCGGCAACCGGTACCGCATCCGCCTCTGGTCCGCGGCCTGCTCCACGGGCCAGGAGCCCTATTCCATCGCCATGACCATCCATGAGTTCTGCCGGACCCACCCCGGCATCCAGCCCAGCCATTTCGAGATCATCGCCTCGGACATCTCCCCCTCCGCCCTGTTCCTGGCCAAGGCCGGAACCTACGACGAGAACAGCCTGCGCCGCGGCCTGCCCGACGAGATGCGGCAGCGCTACTTCAACCCCATCGGCCCCAACTGGAGGGTCAAGGACGAGGTGAAGAACCTCGTCAGCTTCCGGAAATTCAACCTCCAGGATCCCATGGACCCCCTCGGGCACTTCGACATCATCTTCTGCAGGTATGTGACCATCTACTTCGCGGAGGATTTCAAGCGGCGGATCTTCAATGGCCTCGGGCGCCTCGTGGCCCCTTCGGGCCACCTGATGGTCAGCGCCGTGGAATCACTCCGGGGCATCGCCGACCAGTTCCTGCCCATGACCCACGCCGGCGGCCTCTATTACCAGTTCGACGCTCTGAGCCCGGGAGGCACGCCATGAAGATCCTTTCCGTTGACGATTCCGTGACCATGCGGAAAATCATCGGCCGAGTCGTCTCCATGCTGGGCTACGACTTCCTGGAGGCCTCCAACGGCGCCGAAGCCCTGGCCCTCCTGGAGAGGGACCACGCGGACGTGGCCCTGGTGATCATGGACATCAACATGCCCGAGATGGACGGCATCCAGGCCCTGGAGGCCATCAAGGCCAACCCCGACCTCAAGGACCTGCCCGTCATGATGGTCACCACCGATTCCGACCGCAACCGCATCATCCAGGCCGTGCGGTCCGGCGCCGTGAACTACGTCACCAAGCCCTTCTCCCATGACGACCTCGCCAGCAAGATCGCGGCAACGCTCGGAGCGGGTGAATTCTAGTCAACCTTGCTTCATAGCGACCGGGACTTTGAGCCGTTCGTCGCGCACCTGGGTCTCCGGGTGGCCTGACCCGCCGCACGGCACCATTGCTGGAGGCCCCGTGGCCAAAGAACTGCTCGGCTTCCTGGCAGCCATGTTCACCACCTTCGCCTTCCTCCCCCAGGTGGTGAAGGTCTGGCGCACCCATGGGGTCCGGGACATCTCTCTGCCGATGTACGGGATGTTCGTGACGGGGGTGGCCCTTTGGGCGCTCTACGGCCTCGCCATCCATTCCTGGCCGGTGCTGGTGGCCAATGTGGTGACGCTGGGGCTGAGTGCTTCCGTGCTGGTGGCCAAGCTGCGCTTCGCGAGCGAGGAACCTCAGCAGCCCCTGCGGTAGCCCCACAGGGACAGCCGCAGGGAGGCCAGGCCGCAGAGCCCCACCGCCGCGGGGAAGGCCGGGCCGTGGCTCCGTGCCGAGAGGGCTGCCAGCGCCTCGGCGGTCCCGCCGACGCCCCAGAGGGCCAGGGGCAGGCCCAGCAGGGTCGCCGCCAGGGCCGCGAACGCGATCAGGCCCCGCGGGTGGCCCAGGAAGAAGAAGAAGGGCAGGAACAGGAACAGGCCCGCCGCATGGCCCAGGGCCCCTCGGCCCAGGGTGGCGAGGGAGCCCATGGGCGGCGCGGGCAGGCGCAGCAGGAGATGGGCCGCCCAGACCGTGGCCACGGGCAGGAGCAGACCCACGACCAACGTGAGGAGGGCCACGACGTACCGGGACCGCACCACCTGCGCCCGGGTCACGGGCAGGGCGAGCAGGAACGTGTCCGGAGGCGAGGCCAGGCCGCGGAGCAGCACCACGATGACCAGCAGGGCCGCCAGGCCCAGGCACCCGGAGGCGAAGCCCTCCGCGGTCCCAGGCAGGCCGGACAGCACGATGACAAGGTCCAGGGCCAGCCAGGGCGAGAGCTTGAGCAGGAAGCGCCGGTTGAGGATCCAGGTCATGCGGATCAGCGGGAACATGGGGCCTCCAGGTCGCGGTCTAGGAAGTAGACGAGGTCCTCCAGGCTCGGCCTCTCGAGGAGGGCGTCCGGACCCGCCAGCCCCTCCAGCCCCGCGCCTTCGCACAGCATGACCACCCCCACCTCCGTGCGCCGCCCGCCCCGGGCCCGGGCCCGGAGCGGCCCCGCCAGCAGCTCCTCGCCGCCCTTGACCAGGGTCCAGGCGTCCAGCAGCTCGTCCCGGGCCCCCGCCAGCGCCACGCGGCCCTCCTTGAGGACCGCCACGTAGTCCGCCACCCGGTCCAGGTCCGTGGTGATGTGGGTGGAGAAGAGCACGGCCTTGCCCTCGTCCTGCACCACCTCCAGCAGCAGGTCCAGCACCTCCCGCCGGGCCAGGGGGTCAAGGCCGGAGGTGGGCTCGTCCAGGAGCAGCAGGTCGGCGTCGTGGGAAAGGGCGAGGGCCAGGGCGGTCTTCGAGCGGTCCCCCTGGCTGAGGGCCTTGAAGGGGGTCTTCAGGGGCAGCTCGAAGACCCCGCACAGGCGACGGAAGGCCGCCGCGTCCCACCGGGGGTAGAAGGGCGCCACCAGGGCTCCCAGCTCAGGCACCCTGAGGTGGGGGCAGAGGGCCGGGGTCTCCTGGACGAAGCCGATCCGGGCCCGGAGGTCCGAAGCGGCCTCGCTGGCCGGCGCCCCGAACAGGCGGATCTCGCCGGCATCCGGCGCGGTCAGGCCCAGGACCAGGTCCAGGAGGGTGGTCTTCCCGGCGCCGTTGGCGCCCATGAGGCCGGTGATGGCGCCGCTGGGCACGTCCAGGTCCACCCCTCGGAGGGTGAAGGCGCCGTAGGACTTGGTGAGGCCGCGTACTTCCAGGAGGTTGGTCATGCTAGAGGTCCCGGCCCGCGAAGGCCTTCATGGAGAGGAGGAAGGAGAGGGCCAGGAGGGACGCCAGCAGGAGGGCCTCCAGGCCGGGGCGGGCCACAACCCGCTGCCAGACGGCGTCCACGGCCCCGAGCAGGCGCAGGACCTGGTCCGTTTGCCGGCCGAAGGTCCCCAGGATGGGCAGGCTGGACAGCAGACCCAGGGGAATCCCCACGGCCGCGCCCAGGCCCCTGCCCCCCCAGCGCAGCACCAGGGGCATCGGGTAGGCGCAGCACCCGAAGTAGAGCCAGGCCAGGACCCGGGGCTGGCCCAGGGACCCGGGCAGGTGGTCCAGGGCCGGCAGGCTCCCCTGGAGCGCGGCCTGGACGGCCAGGCCCGCCAGGTTCAGGAGCAGGAGCGCCGCCGCGCCCAGGACGAGGGCCTCCAGGTAGCGGAGCCCGACGATGGCGAAGCGGCTCACGGGCAGGGCCGCCAGGTCCGCCAGGGTTCCCTCCGAGCTCTCCCGGAGGTGGAACCACAGCGGCGACAGCCCTGCAAGGAAGGCCATGGTGCCCGCGAGAACGGCCCGGTCGTGCCCGTGGGCCTGGGCGAAGACGTAGGCGAGGAAGGCGAGGGGCACCAGGGAGGGCGCCAGCAGCATCCGGTGCAGCCTCGCATCGCGGAGGAAAAGCCTAGGCAGCATCGGACTTCCTCCTTCCCATAAGCACCAGGATGTCCTCCAGGCTGGCACGCTCCACCAGCGCCCGGCCCTGGAAGCGGCGGCGGGCCCCCTCCAGGTCGCGCGTGAGCCCCTCGAAGCCGTGGGCGTTTCGCCGCAGGCCCTGGAAGAGGGCCTGTCCCTGCTCCTCCAGCAACTCGAGCCCGCCCTTGACCACCCCCCAGGTCTCGCGCAGGTCGTCCTGGGAGGTGGTGAAGACCACCTCGCCATCCCGGACGAGGGTGATCAGGTCCGCCCGCAGCTCCAGGTCGGAGGTGATGTGCGTGCTGAAGAGGATGGACCGTCGTTCGTCCAGCGTGTCCGCGAGCCGGGCCAGCAGCTCGCGCCGGAAGACCGGATCCAGGCCCGTGGTGGGCTCGTCCAGCACCAGGAGGTCCGCGGCCCGGGACAGGGCCAGGGTGAGGGCGAAGCGGGTGCGCTGGCCCAGGGAGAGCCGGTCGGCCACCATGCGCGGCTCCAGGCCGAACTCGCCCATCAGCTCCCTCCACCGGGCCTCGTCCCAGGCGGGGTGGAAGGTGGCGTGGACCTCCTTCAGGGTGCGAAGGCTCGCGCCGGGGGTGAACCGGGGCTCGTCGGGCACGTGGGCGATGCGGTGGCGCAGGGCCGGCCCCTCCCGCAGGAGGTCGCGCCCCTGGAACCGGATGGACCCGGAGTCCGGCCGCACCAGGCCGAGGATGGCCTTGATGAGGGTGGTCTTGCCGGCACCGTTGGGACCGATGAGGCCCAGCATGAGGCCCGGGGGCAGCGCGAAGCCGGCGTCACGGAGCGCGAAGTGCCCGAAGCGCTTGGAGACGCCCAGGAGGTGCAGGAGAGGTTCAGTCATGGTCCTGCTCCAGGAGGAGGGTGAACATGCGCTGGAGTTCCTCGGTGCCGATGCCCGAGGCCCGGGCCGCGTCCAGGGCCCCGGCGAGCTTCTCCTCCACGTCCCGCACCCGCTTTTCGCGCAGGAACTCGGCATTGGGCGAGGCCACGAAGGTGCCCTTGCCGCCCACGGTGTCGATGAGCCCCTCCCGCTCCAGCTCGTCATAGGCCCGCTTGGTGGTGATGACGCTGATCTGGAGCGTCTGGGCCAGCTTGCGGATGGAGGGGAGGGCCTCGCCCTCCGTGAGGTCCCCGCTGAGGATCTGGGCGCGCACCTGGCGCAGGATCTGGTCGTAGATGGGGTGGGGCGAAGCGTTGGACAGGAGGATCTTCATGGGCGCTCCGTTCGTTTTGAGCATACCGTTCGTATTCGATATATACAGTAAGCCCGAACCTCCCTCCGCGCAAGAGGAAAAAATCTCTCCGGATCGGTTAAAGTTCTCCCATGAGCCTATCGGTCCTCCAACTCTACCTTTTCTGGTGCCTCGGAGCCTTCCTGTCCGGGAGCATCCCCTTCGGCCTGCTGCTGGTGAAGCTGGCGGGCAAAGGGGACGTGCGCCTGCAGGGCTCGGGCAACATCGGCGCCACCAACGTGATGCGGGCCGGGGGCAAGGCCCTGGGCATCGCCACCCTGCTCCTGGACGCCGCCAAGGGCTTCGCCCCGGTCTTCCTGGCCAAGCAGCGCCACTACGCCCCGGAGTTCCTGGCCTTCGTGGCCCTGGCGGCGGTGGCCGGGCACGTCTTCACGCCCTGGCTGAAGTTCAAGGGCGGCAAGGGGGTCGCCACGGCCCTCGGGGCGGTGTTGGCCTACCATGCGGCCATGGTCCTGCCGGCCCTGGGCACCTTCATCGTGCTGCTCCTGGTCTTCCGCTACGTGAGCCTGGGCAGCGTGGCGGCGGCCCTGGTGCTGCTCCTGACCGCCATGGGCTTCCTGGGGAGCTGGGCGCGCCTGCCGGTGCAGGGGGACATGGCCCGCTGGCCCATCCTGGCGTGGGCCCTCCTGGTGGGCCTGGTCATCCGCAAGCACGCGGAAAACCTCAACCGGTTGTTCCAGGGCCGGGAATCGAAATTATGGGGCTCGCGTAAAAATGCCTAATAAACCTGATATCGCGGTCTTTGGGGCCGGCGCCTGGGGCACGGCCCTGGCCATCGCCTGGGCGCGCCAGGGGGCGCTCGTGGACCTCTGGGGGCACCCCCCCGCCCTCGTCACCACGCTGCTCGAGACCCGCCGGCATCCGTCCCTGGGCGACCTCGAGCTCCCCGAGGGGGTCCGGCCCCTCCACGACCCCGCCGACGGCTTCCGGGCCCCCCTGTGGGTGAACGCCCTGCCCACCCAGGTGGTCCCGCAGGTGTGGACGGACCTGGCCGGGCGCACCGCCCTGCGCCCCGAGCTGCTGGTGTCGGTGAGCAAGGGCATCCTTCAAGTGACCTTCAAGCGGGTGTCCGAGACCCTGGAACCCATCCTGGGTGTGCCCGTGGGCATCCTCTCGGGGCCCACCTTCGCCGACGAGGTGAGCCGCAACTGCCCGTCCGCCATCGTCCTGGCCCTGCCCCGCACCGTGGCCGACGACCGCGCCGGCGAACTGCAGGCCCTCCTGGCCACGCCCACGCTTCGTGTCTACCTCAGCCGGGACGTGGCCGGGGTGGAGCTCTGCGGCGCCTTCAAGAACGTCCTGGCCATTGCCGCGGGCCTGGTGGAGTCGCTGGGCCTGGGCAACAACGCCCGGGCCGCCCTCATCACCCGGGGCCTGGCCGAGATGAGCCGGCTCGTGGAGGCCATGGGCGGCAGCCGGGACACCCTCATGGGCCTGGCGGGCCTGGGGGACCTGGTCCTCACCGCCACCGGGCCCCAGAGCCGGAACCGCACCTTCGGCGCCCTGGTGGGCAAGGGCATGTCCCCCGCGGACGCCACCGCCTCCCTGGGCAACCAGGTGGTGGAGGGCGCCTTCACCGCCGAGGCCGCGCTCGGCCTGGCCACCAGCCTGGGCGTGGAGCTGCCCATCACCCGGGAGGTGGTGCGCCTGCTCCAGGGCGCCGACCCCCATGAATCCGTCAACCGGCTCATGCAGCGCTCCCTCAAGCCGGAAGCCGGATGAGCCAACAACCGTCGTCGGATCTGGGCCACCTGCTCCGGACCCTGGAACCGGCCCTCCACGAGGGGGTCTACGCCTTCGCCTCGCTGCCGCCGGGCAGGTCGCCGGAGGGGCTGGACCCCATCGCCACCATGCGGGAGATCGAGGGTCTCACCGTCGTGGTGGAGGAGTCCGAGGCCCTCGCGCACGGCCTGCCCATCCTGTTCCGCGCCGCCTGGCTCACCCTCACCGTGGCCTCGGACCTGGAGGCCGTGGGCCTCACCGCCGCCTTCTCCGGGGCCCTGGGCCGGGCGGGGATCAGCTGCAACGTGATCGCAGGCGCCTGCCACGACCACCTCTTCGTGCCCGTGGCCAAGGCCCTGAGCGCCCTGGAGGTCCTGAAGGGACTTCAGCGGGAACAAGCCGGGCCAAGCTAGGCGCGGTGGCCGGGCAGGTCCGTTATTTGGGGATATCCAGGGTCCGGGCGGGATGCTATCTTTCCGTCAAACCTAGGGGATTTTCATGAAATACAGTGGCCTTGGCCTGGGCTTGCTCGCCACGGGTCTGATCCTGCAGCTGTCCCCATCCCTGCGCTGGCTCTCCCTCGCCCTGCTGGGCGCCGCGCTGGTCGCCGCCTTCCTGGAGGAACGGCGGGCCCGGAGGCTCCGGGAGGAAGTTGACCTGCTGGCCCAGGATCTGGACCGCCTCGCGGCGAGCTTCGCCCCCTCCTCCGAGCCTGCGGCGAACCTGGACCGCCACCTGGACCTCGCCTCGCCCCGGCTGGCCCCGATCCGCGACCACCTGAACGCCTTCCTGTCCGGTCTCCAGTCCGGCATCGGCTCCGTGCGCTGCGCCAACGTCCGCATCGCCACGGGGGTGGCCCGCATCGGCAGCCAGATGAAGCGGGCGGTGGGGATCTCGGAAGAACAGCGGAACCAGACCACGGCCATCGTGGGCGCCAGCCGCGCCGTGGCCCAGGCCGTGGCGGAGGTGGGTGAAAGCGCCAGCGAGATCACCGAAGCCGCCGGCCGCAATGCCCGGCAGGCCTCGGCCACCTCCGAGGATCTCCAGCAGGCGACGGCCTACTCCCGGGGCACCGTGGCGGAACTGGAGAAGTTCGACCAGGTCATCCGCGAGCTCAACGTGCATACCGCGCAGGTGCTGGCCACCGCCGACCTCATCAGCAAGATCTCCGGCAAGACCAACCTCCTCGCCCTCAACGCCACCATCGAGGCGGCCCGGGCCGGCTCGGCGGGCCGCGGTTTCGCGGTGGTGGCCGACGAGGTGCGCAAGCTCGCCACAGAAGCCCGCCAAGCGTCCGATCAAATCACCTCCGGCATGCAGCGGATGGGCACGATGGTGGAGGCCACCCTCCAGGGTTCCCAGACCATCCTGGACCATTCCCGGGAGACCGCGGCCATCGAGGCCCGCAGCAGCGAACGCTTCCAGGGCATGGCCGCGGACCTGCAGGGGATCGCGGGTGCCATCGCCCACATCAAGGCCAACCTCGGCGAGATCGCGGACCAGGCGAAACTGATCAGCGGCCAGGCCACCAACATCGAGGCCGGCTCCCGCGGCCTCGCGGAAGAGGTGGGCGCCACGGCGGAAACAGCCCGCCTGGCCGGCATTGAGACGGAAGGTGTGCTCGGCGTCCTGGGCCACTACTGGGTGGGCCGGACCCGCTACGACCAGGTCTATGCCACGGTCCGGGGCTTCCAGGCCGAGTTCGAGCGCCGGCTCGAGGATCTGGCCGCCCGGTCCGATGTGTGGGATATGGCCTACCGCGACGTGCCCGGCTCTCGGCCGCCCAAGTACGACGTCGGCTACCAGCCGGCTTTCGCCAAGGTCATGACCGGCCTTTACGACCAGTGGGCCACCCGCATCCCCGGCACCGTCTATTCCCTCTGCAACACCATGGATGGCTACCTGCCCGCCCACCTCACCCAGGCCTCCCAACCGGCCACGGGGAACGCCGAGCATGATCTGCGCTTCAGCCGGGACCGCCGCAAGATGACCGATGTGGGCGCCCAACGCGCCAACCAGAGCGATGCTGACTTCCTGTTCCAGACCTACGTACGTGATACAGGTGAGGTTCTCAGTGACCTGTCCATGCCCATCCACCTCCACGGCCGTCGCTGGGGCACCCTGCGGGTGGGTTTCGCGCCGGAAACCGTGCTGGATTGAACGAGGCTGACTCGGACGAACCTCTCCACGCTCTTTGAGGCCTAGGGATTGTCCCCCACGCCCCGCTGGCGTGTTCACGCTTTTCGGGAAGATCCTGGGACGCAATCTCATGATTCGTATATCATGAGCGCAAGGTCCCTCCTCCATGTCCCTTCAGTCCGGCACACGCCTTGGTCCGTACGAGATTCTCTCGCCCCTGGGCGCGGGGGGCATGGGCGAGGTCTACAAGGCCCGGGACACGCGCCTGGACCGCTTCGTGGCCGTGAAGGTGCTGCCCGCGCATCTGGCTGACCACCCGGATTCCCTGGCCCGGTTCGAGCGGGAAGCCAAGGCCATCGCCGCCCTGAACCATCCCAACATCTTGGGCATCTTCGACTTCGCCACCCATGGGACGACGGTGTGCGTGGTGACGGAGCTGCTGGAGGGGGAGGCCCTGCGCACCTGCCTCCAGGGCGGCCCCCTGTCGCCCCGCAAGGCCACGGACCTGGCCATCCAGCTGGCCCGGGGGCTGGCGGCCGCCCATGCCAAGGGCATCGTCCACCGGGACCTGAAGCCCGACAACCTCTGGCTCACCCAGGAGGGCCGCCTCAAGATCCTGGACTTCGGCCTGGCCAAGCAGGTAGGCCCCGGCCCAGGGTCCGGCCCCGGGTCAGGTTCGGGCGACACCGAGGTGCTCAGCCAGGGCCCCGCCACGGAGCGGGGCATGATCCTGGGCACCCTGGGCTACATGAGCCCCGAGCAGGTGCGTGCCGAGGCCGTGGACGGCCGCGCGGACCTCTTCAGCTTCGGCGCCGTGCTCTTCGAGATGCTCACCGGCAAGCGGGCCTTCGCCGGGGCCACGCCCGCGGACACCCTGGCGGCCATCCTGAAGGAGGAACCCGCGGACCTGTCCGACGCCAGCCGGCCCATCCCCCCCGGCCTGCGCCGCATCCTGGACCACTGCCTGGAGAAGAGCCCGGCCCGGCGCTTCCAGAACGCCGAGGACCTGGCCTTCGCGCTGGAATCCCTCCAGGGGGACTTCAGTTCCCAGTCGCCGGCCCTCCAGCCTCCGGCCCCCGGGACCCAGAACCCCCTTCCCCCCCGCAAGGCGGCGTTGCCCGCCTGGGGCCTCGGGGCCCTGGCGGGGCTCCTGGCCGGAGCGGGCCTGGTCCTTGCCATCCTCCTGCCCCGCCAGGCGCCCCGGCCCGGGCCGGTGGCGGTGCGGCTGCTCACCTACACCGGCCATGACTCCGCCCCCGCCTGCAGCCCCGACGGCAGGAACATCGCCTTCAGCTCCGACCGGGACGGCCAGCCCCGCATCTGGCTCAAGCAGCTCAAGGGCGGTGGCGAGGTGGCCCTCACCACCGGCAGCGACAATCTGCCCCGCTTCGCCCCGGACGGTTCCTCCATCCTGTTCATCCGGTCCGAGGGCGCGCGCACGGCCCTCTACCGCACCACCCTGCTGGGCACCGACCCCCGGCGCATCGCCCCGGACGCCTCCAGCGGGGACTGGTCGCCCAGGGGGGACCGCATCGCCTTCACCCGCTCCACGAGCCTCCAGGATCCCATGTGCCACCTCCTGGTCATCGATGTGGCCGGAGGGGAGGCCAAGGAACTGGCCCGGATCCCCGGCTCCACCGCCCTGGGACCCCGCTGGAGCCCCGACGGCCGGCGGATCGCCCTGACCAACTCCTACGCGCAGATGGGCGGCAGCGCCGGCCACGTCTACGTGGTGGAGGTCGCCACCGGGAAGGTCCGGGAATTCGGCCTGGCCAGCCGGTACGGCGCGGTCACCACCCCGGCCTGGGTCTCGGGCGAGGAGTTCGTCTACTTCCAGTCCGAATCCGTCACCGGCAACGGCACCTCGGTGAGCCCCTCCCGCTGCTACCGGCAGAACGCCGGCACCGGCAAGGTGGAAGCGCTCTTCTGGGCGCCCACGTCCGGACGGGAGATGGATCTGCTCCCCGACGGCCGGGTGATCTTCGACGGGATGAGCGGGCGCCAGAACCTGCGGGAGTATGCCCTGAACGGGAAGAGCCCACCCCGCTGGCTCACGCGGGGCACCATCAATGACCGCCAACCGGTCTTCAGCCGGGACGGCGAGTGGGTGACCTTCTCCAGCAACCGCTCCGGAAACCTGGATCTCTGGTCCATCTCGACCCGCACAGGAGCCCTGAGGAGCCTGACGGACGACGCGGCCGAGGACTGGGATCCCGGCTTCTCCCCCGACGGCGGCCACCTCCTCTGGAGCTCCAACCGGAGCGGCGTGTTCGAGATCTGGCTGGCCAATCCCGACGGCACCGAGGCCCGGCAGCTCACCCAGGATGGCGAGGACGCCGAGAATCCGACCATGACCCGGGACGGGCAGTGGGTCGTCTACAGCTCGGGCAACCCCGGGAAGCCCGGCATCTGGAGGGTCCACCCCGACGGCAGCGGCGCGGCCTGCGTCCTGAGCACCCCCAACCTGCTGCTGCCCGAAGTATCCCCCGACGGCCAGTACGCGATCGTGCTGCAGACCCTGGGCCTGGCCTCCACCGATCTCCACGTGGTGCGCCTGGCCGACAGCAAGCTGCTCCCCTTCTCCATCCACCTCACCACGGACCGGAACTACGTGGTCACGCCCGGACGCGCGCGGTGGACCCCCGACGGCCGCCATATCATCTACGTGGGCCAGGACTCCAGGGGCCTGTTCGGGGTCTACCAGCAGGACTTCGACCCCGAGCGCGACACCCTGGCCACCCGCAGGCCCATCGCGGGCTTCGACCCGGGCTGGATCACCGAGTCCCTGGGCCTGTCCCCTGACGGCTCTCGGCTGGTGCTGTCCGAGTCCGAGCGGGTCTTCAGCGTGATGGTGGCCGAGGGCGGCACGGGCACGACACTGGCGCGGGGGAAGCCATGAGCCTGCCCCCAACGCCCGGCCGGGCCCGTACGAGAGCCTCAGCCCAGGGGAACCCATTTGGCCTCGAAAGCATTTGGTTGGTAGGATGTGACAGAGGCTCCCCTGAGCGGAGCCCGGGGTAGGATCATGAAGTTAAGCATTCTTGAATTCCTGGGCTTTAAAGCCAATAAGAAGTTCCTCCAGGGGATGGGCAGTGTCTTGGACTTGGGTGGAGTGAGCCCGAGCCAGGAGGTCCATATCTTCCATGCGCCTTCTCCTGAGCAGGCTATAAGGTCGGCCTGGGAATCGGCCATGGGGAAGGCCGAGGATCTGACTCGGCGTTGAAGGGAGCCCCATAGGCAGCACGAATGGGGGTGTCGATGGCTAACCTGCCACCAAGGAGGTCCATACCTCGCCATAAACACCTTGGCAAGGTCCAGACTTCCCAGTCTTGGGTGGGACCTGTACCGGCGCCCCAAGCACTTCGCGCTTTCGGTGAGATCGCGCCATCCTTCCCCGAACGGATCATGCGCATGGCGGAAGAGTCATCCGCCCATCAGCGGGCCATGGAATGGGAGGCCATGGCACAGCAAAAGGCCGCTTTGGCGGGCGACCGTAGCTTCAGGACGCGCGGGCAGTGGTTTGCAGGTGCGCTTGCTGGCTTTTTCGGCTTTCTGGGTGAGTGGTTCGTCCACCTGGGGCATTCCACCTCGGGGGCTTCCGTGATCCTGGGTACGGTCGTGAGTCTGGCGATCGTCTTCGTCCTGGGGCGGAGACCGGCGCCTCACTGAACCGGCCTGGCCGGGCGTCATCCCCTCCAGGCCATCAGCCCCGCCGTGGCCAGCATCAAGCCCACCAGGGTCCCCCGCAGGCGGGGGAGGGAGACGCGGGTCGCGCAGCGGGCGCCCAGGAAGCAGCCCAGGGTGAACCCCGCGGCCATGCCGTAGAAGGCGAACCAGGGGAAGGCGGCGGGGCCCTGGAGGTACACGAGCAGGCCGGGCAGCCTGATGGGCGGCACCATCACCGCCAGGGACAGCAGCTGAGCTTCCAGCTGGGGCAGGCGCAGCCAGAGCAGGAGGAGGGGGATCATGATGACGCCCCCGCCGATGCCCAGCAGGCCCGAGCAGAAGCCCCCCGCGACGCCGACCACATGCCCCTTCCAAAGGCGCCCGGGCGCGGGGCCCTGCGGCCGGAAACCGAGGGGGACGACTGTCCAGGCTGCCAGCAGTAGCAGGAACCCCACGAAGACCCACCGCAAGGGACTTTCGGGCAGGCGGCAGGCCAGCTCGGCTCCGGCCCAGACGCCCGGGAGGAAGCCCAGGATGAGCATGCCGGCCAGGCTCCAGGGCATGGCGACTCCGTTACGGTGGTAATGGACCAGGGCCGGCAGGGTGATGGGCAGCAGCAGGGCGGCGAGGGTCACCCCCTGGGCCTGGCGCTGGGGCATGGCGAGGAGGGTCCGGAGCATGGGCAGGAGGATGAAGCCGCCCCCCACCCCGCTCAGGCCGGACAGGAAGCCTCCCGTGAGCCCCGCGGCCATCCCCCCGGCGACCTGCCAGGGCGGGCCGGGCATCAGCATGCGGCCTCGGATCTCCCGCCGGCCTCCAGCACCATGCCGGCGGCCACCGTGGCGTTGGTGCTCTCGGCGATGAGGATGAAGGCGCCGCCGCACCGGACCTTGACGTAGGGATCGGGGGCGATGGGCTGCTGCAGCCTGAGGCGCACCCGGGCGAGGTCGTTCATGCGCAGGGCCGCCGCCGGCAGGAGCCGCTGGGTCGCGAGGTCCAGGCAGCCCAGGAGCTCGACCACCTGGGCGCGCACCGTGCGCGTGCCATGGCGCAGGAAGAGTCGCGCTGCCGGATCCAGGGGCGCCTCGTCCAGCCAGCACAGGGTGGCCGTCACCTCCATCACGGAAGGCGGCAGTGCCCTGCCCCCCGCCAGGAGATCGCCCCGGGAGATGTCGAGCTCGTCATGCAGGAGCAACGTGACGCTCTGGCCGGCCACGGCCTCCCTCAGGCAGTCCCCGAAGAATTCGATGCCCTCGATGCGGCTGTGCTGCCCGCTGGGCAGCACCGCGATGCGGTCGCCTACGGCCACGTGCCCGCTTTCCACCCGGCCCATGTAGCCCCGGTAGTCCTTGAAAGGCTCCACCCGCGGCCGGCAGACCCGCTGCACCGGGAAGCGGAAGGGGCCGCTGGCCGTGGCCTGGTCCAGGTCCGCCGCCTCGAGGAGCTCCATCAAGGTCGGCCCGCCGTACCAGGGGAGGTTCGGGCCCCGGGCGACGACCATGTCCCCCCGCAGGGCGCTGAGGGGAAGAAAGCAGAGGCCGTTCAGGCCCAGGCGGGCGGAAAAGGCCTCCACCTCGGCGCGGATGGCCTGGAAGCTGGCCTCGTCCCAGGCCACCAGGTCCATCTTGTTCACGGCCACCACCACGTGGCGCAGGCCCATGAGGTGGGCGATGGCCATGTGGCGGCGGGTCTGGGTCAGCACGCCCTTGCGGGCGTCGATGAGGACGATGGCCAGTTCCGCGGTGGAGGCGCCGGTGACCATGTTGCGGGTGTAGCGCTCGTGGCCGGGCGTGTCGGCGAGGATGTAGCTCCGGGTGCCGGTGGTGAAGTAGCGGTAGGCCACGTCGATGGTGATGCCCTGCTCCCGCTCGGCCTCCAGGCCATCGGTGAGCAGGCTGAGGTCCATGGCGCCCGCGTCCAGGCCGCGCTTGCGGCTGCTGGCGGCCAGGGCGTCGAGTGCGTCCACCAGGATGGCCTTGCTGTCCAGGAGGAGGCGGCCGATGAGCGTGCTCTTGCCGTCGTCCACGCTGCCGCAGGTGAGGAAGCGGAGCACGCCCCGCTCGGTGAGGGTGGCGCCGGCCATCAGAAGTAGCCCTCCTTCTTGCGCCGTTCCATGGAGGCTTCCCCGGTCTGGTCATCCAGGCGGGTGGCGCCCCGTTCCGTGAGCAGGGTGCAGGCGGTTTCCCGGATGACCTCCGCGAAGGTGGCGGCGGTGCTCGCCACGGGCGCCGTGCAGGGGATGTCGCCCACGGTGCGGAAGCGCACCCAGCGCCTTTCCACCTGGGCTCCGGCAGGGGCGGGAGTCAGGGGGGTCACGGGCAGGAGCGAGCCGCTGGGCTCCACCACCACCTCCCTCGGGTGGGCGAAGTAGAGGGATGGCAGCTCCAGGTCCTCCTGGGCGAGGTACTGCCAGATGTCGAGCTCGGTCCAGTTGGAGATGGGGAAGGCCCGGATGTGCTCGCCGGGGCGGATGCGGGCGTTGTAGAGGCTCCACAGCTCGGGGCGCTGGCTCTTGGGATCCCACTGCCCCCAGGCGTCCCGGAAGCTGAAGATCCGTTCCTTGGCCCGGGCCTTCTCCTCGTCCCGGCGGGCGCCGCCGATGAGGCAGTCGAAGCGGAACTCGGCCACGGCGTCCAGGAGGGTGACGCTCTGGTGGCGGTTGCGGCTCTCGCCCGGGTGGTCCAGGACGACCCGGCCCCGGCGGATGCTGTCGTCAAGGGTCCGCACGATGAGCTCTTCGCCCAGCGCCGCGGCTCTTCGGTCCCGGAAGGTGATCACCTCGGGGTAGTTGTGACCCGTGTCGATGTGGAGGAGCGGAAAGGGGAAACGCCCCGGCCGGAACGCCTTCTCCGCCAGGCGCAGCAGGACCACGCTGTCCTTGCCGCCGCTGAAGAGCAGGGCGGGCCGTTCGCACTGGCCGGCCACCTCCCGCAGGATGTGGATGCCCTCGGCCTCGAGGGTCTCCAGGTGGGTCAGGGTGGTGACGATCATCGGTTCTCTCCAGTCGCAGGTTGTCGGTGCAGGCCGCATTCCCGGTGCTCGGGGCGTTCCCACCACCAGCGGCCGGCGCGCTCGTCCTCGCCGTCGGCCACGGCGCGGGTGCAGGGCGCGCAGCCGATGGAGGGGTAGCCCTGGTCGTGGAGGGGGTTGCAGGGCAGGTTCCAGGCGCGCACGTAGGCGCGGGCGTCCTCCAGGCTCCAGGCCAGGAGGGGGTTGATCTTCACCAGCCCGGGGTGGTCGGGATCCGCCTCGAACAGACTCAGGTCAGCCCGGGTGGGCCCTTCGGCGCGGCGGCGCCCCGTGATCCAGGCGTCGGCGCCCCGGAGCGCCCGGGCCAGGGGCTCGACCTTGCGCATCCGGCAGCAGGCATGGCGCAGGGCCAGGCTCTCCCTGAAGGCGTTGATGCCATGGCTGTTCACATAGGCCTCCACCGCCTGGTGGTCGGGAAAGTACACTTCGATGGGCAGGCCGCAGCGCAGGCGCAGGGCCTCGAGCACGTCATAGGTCTGGGGAGGCAGGCGGCCCGTATCCAGCACGAAGATCCGCGGCGCCATGGGCAGGAGGGACGCCATGTGCACCAGGGCCACGTCCTCCAGGCCCAGGGAACAGGCCAGGGCCGCCGAGGGATAGTGTTCCAGCGCCCCGGCCAGGACCTCCCCCGGGGGTGCCCCCTCGTACTGGGCGCAGAGCGCCTCCAGGTCCGTCATGGGGCCTCCAGGAGCGCGGCGAGCCCAGCCGGCCCCAGCCGGGCCGCGAAGTCGCCGAAGGGCTCAGCCTGCGCACCTTCAGCACCCTCACAGTCAACTCCCGCACCTGCCCAGGCGGCCACCAGACGGTCGAAGACCACCGGCAGCTCGGCCATGGCCACCTTCTGCCGCACTTCGAAGGCCAGGCGGGTGCCCTGGGCATCGCCCCCGGCCCACAGCGCATACTTTCCCACCGCCTGGCCCACCAGGGCCAGTTCCGCGCTGTAGGTGCGGGCGCAGCCGTTGGGGCAGCCGGTGAGGCGAAAGACCGGGGCGCGCTCCAGGCGGCCATGGCGCACCAGGGCCTCCCGCAGGAACTGGAGCACGTCCGGCATCCCCCGCTCCCCCTCCGTGATGGCCAGCCCGCACAGGGGCAGGGCCACGCAGGCCAGGGCCCGGCGGGCCAGGGGATCGGCCACCCGGTCCCCCAGGGCCGCCTCCACCTCCGGGCGGACTCCGGAGGGGATGCCAGCCAGGATGAGGTCCTGGTCCGGGCTGAGAATGACGGACAGGCCATGGGCCGCCACCAGGGCACGCAGGGTCGCCTTGAGCTCCCCCGCGATGCGGCCCGAGGGCGTGTGCACGCCGAAGGCCCAGGTGCCGTCCGTGCGCGGCAGCCAGCCCAGCACGTCGGTCACCCGCCAGGGGGGCAGGACCCGGTCCTGGAAGGTCGAGCCGCTCCGCCGTTCCACCTCGGCCTTGATCCAGGCGGGTCCCCGGCCATGGACCAGGTATTTGAACCGGGCGTGGCGGCGATCCTCGCGGTTGCCCTCGTCCCGCTGGAGCTTCACCACCGCCTCGGCCACGGCGAGGACCTCGCCCGCGGGGACCCAGCCCAGGAGGTCCGACAGCCGGGGGAAGGTGGTCGGATCGTTGTGGCTCATGGCCATGCCGCCGCCCACGAAGACGAACCAGCCTTCGAGGTTCCCGTCCCGGAAGGTGGCCGCCAGGCCGACGTCGTTGGTGTAGAGGTCCACCAGATTCTCCCCCGCCGCCGTGAGGGCGAACTTGAACTTGCGGGGCAGGTAGAGGGCCCCGTAGACGGGTTCGGGTTCCGCGGGCTCCTCCAGCTTCTCCCCGTCCAGCCAGAGCTCGGCGTAGGCGCGGCTCCTCGCCATGAAGTGGCTGGAAAGCAGGTCAGCCACGGGCTCGAGCTGCGCCAGGTCGGGCCGGTTCCAGGGATTGGGCGCCAGGGTCACGTTGCGCACCACGTCGCCGCAGCCGCCCTGGGTTTCGCTCAGGGCGGCATGCAGGCCCTTCAGGGTGTCCTTGAGGCCGCCCTTGAGCACGCCGTGCAGTTCCAGGCTCTGCCGCGTGGTGACGCGCAGGCTGCCGTCCCCGAAACGATCGGCCATGGCGTCCCAGCCGAGGTATTGGCCGGATCCCAGCCGCCCCCCCGGGATTCGACCCCGGACCATCAGCACCGGGGGCGGGTCCTCCTTCCGCCGGTCCCGGTCCTTCTGCTGGTAGAGGCCGTGGTGCTTCAGGATGGGCTCGGACTCCTTGGCGAAGCCCCGCTCGGGCGAGGCCAGCTCCTCGGCCAGGGTGCCGCGGGTATAGCGGCTGTTGCGCTTGAGAACCTCCACGCTGCTTTCGGGCATGTCACAACTCCAGCGAGGGCCCCTGGCACCCAGGGACCCGAAGGTCCCCGCCGGCGGCGGGGGAGAAGCCCTCCTCGGAGAGGGCCCGGGTTGGCGGGGCAAGGGCTGAAGCGAAAGCGGAGGACGCCCGGGGCAGGCTCCGCAGGCCGGCCGCGGGCCCCAGGTAGACGATGCCGGGGCCCCCGGTGTGGCCCCTCAGGCGACCCGAGGCGGCATGGGCCAGGATCGAGCGGGTGGTGGCCTGGGCGGGGCCTGAGACGTCCTCCACCAGCACCACGGGGAGGTCCCGGGGCGCACCCGCCTCCAGCAGCCGCCGGGCGATGGCGGGCAGGGTGCGCACGGCCATGAAGAGCACGAGGGTCGGCCCCGGCGCGGCGAGCTGGGACCAGTCCCGGTCGCGCTCCAGGAGATCGTGGCCCTGGAGGATACGCACCTCGTCGGCCAGGTTCCGGTGGGTGAGGCTGAGCCCGGCCGCCGCGGCCCCGGCCTGAAGGGCGCTCACGCCCGGGACGACCTCGAAGGGGATGCCGGCCCCGGCCAGGGCCTCGGCCTCCTCGAAACCCCGGCCGAACACCAGGGGATCGCCGTTCTTGAGCCGCACGACCCGGGCACCGGCCCGGGCGTGCCTGATCATCAGGGCGTGGACCTCCTCCTGGGGCCGACCCCGTCCCCCGCACCGCCTGCCCACGGGCAGCACCACCGCCCAGGGCGGATAGAGCTCCGCGAAGCCAGCCCCCAGGAGGGCATCGGGCAGTACGACCCCGGCCTCCTCCAGCCGGCGCAGGCCGCGGAGGGTCAGGAGCTCCGGATGGCCCGGCCCCGCTCCCACGAGGCTGACGAAACCCATGGGCGGGGGAGGCGTGGGCGGAAAGGCCGGGGCCGTGGACGCAAAGGGCTGAGGCAAGGTGATGGGCATGACGTTCCTCCGACAGGACCCCCCCAGAGGCGGCTTTCCGCCCCGGACTAAGGCGCGGCCTGCGCCGCCGGCACACCCGGAGCCGGGGCCGGCGGGAATGAAGCCGCGGATTCGCAAGTTACTTGCATATATCGTTAAAAATATCGATCACTTTATTGCTTTTAAAACACTATGCAGCCTCAACCTCCAAACAACAGGCTAAGGCGAAAAAAGATCGGAGTCAACGTTAAAAGGTATATATTTCAAAATAATGTATTATAATAATTAAAAATATACAGCCGAAGTCGGCTTGGGCACGCTGGGAATTTTTCCTGGGCGTCCCGGGAAAATGGGACGTTCCGATCCAGCCTGCTGCGCGGCAATCCTCGTTTCCTGTCAGATGGAGCCAAGGGTACGGATCTTGCTCACGAAAGGGGGCCGAAGGGTGCTTGAACTCACGTTGCCCGCCCAGCCGCGCCTCCGGCAAGGGAGGCAATAAAATTGATGCAGTAAAGTCATTAATTCAAACAAAAACGGACTTCGGCCCGCCTCGTTTATATTTCTATTCACGTCCCTCGCACAAGGGCATGAAAGCCGCGGCTAGTCAGTTGGATCCCGGCTGGCCTTGCCCGAGCTTGTCCTGCATGATCCTGAGGATCTCCGCGTCGACGCCGAGCATGCCGCGCTGCGCGAGCCGCCCCAGGTTGAGCAGGGAGCCCTCCCCGTCCGAGCCCACGATGCCGTCCGTGGCGGGGATGCCGATCCCGGCCAGGGCCAGGCTCGCGGCCCTGAAGGCGGCGTCCACTCCGGTCATGGTCTTCATGGCGCAGCCGATCTTCGCGCCGTCGCAGACCATGCCGGCGACGTTGCCCACCATGTTGGAGATGGCCAGGCCCAGCTGGTTCGCCGAGCCGCCCTCCAGGAACACCAGGGCCGAGGCGATGCCGATGCCGGCGGCGTTGGCCGCCCCGCAGATGGCCGAGAGGGTCCCCAGGTGCCAGGTGGTGGCGGTGGTCATGAGGCAGGCGAAGGCCAGAGCCTCCTCGACCCGCTCAGGGTCGTGGCCGGCCTCGCGGCCCCACAGGCTGATGGGCACGGAGACGGTGATGCCCTTGTTGCCGGAGCCCGCCAGGGTCATGACCGGCAGGGCCTCCCCGGACATGCGGGCGAAGACGCCGGCGCTCACCAGGTGTGCGAGACGGGACTGGGTGTCCTGGCCGCCGGGAGACACGAAGCCGGCCGGCAGCAGGGACAGGCCGTGCCGGGCGATGGCCAGGTTCATGGCCACGCCCTCCCGGAGGCGGGCCCGGTCGGCCTGGGAGAGGGTGCGGCACAGGACCATGAGCTTTTCCGGCCCCAGTTCCGCCACCGCCTGGCGCAGACCGGTGGCCTCCGGCGCGGCGGGCCCGGCCTGCGCGCCCCCCACCAGCCGCCCGTCCTGCTCGACGCGCTCGACGTGCGAATGCTCCCCGGCGAGCACCGCCCTGCCCTCGCCCCGTTCCCGCACGACCCTCACGTCCACCCGCAGGCCGCGCTCCTGGGCGGCCACCTCCACCTGGACACCCCGGCGTTCCATCAGTTCCGTGGCGGCCGCGAGGCGGGCCGGGTCCGTACCCTCGAAGCTGCTGAGGCCGAGGCTGCCATCGGGCAGCTGCGCGCCCAGGGCCAGGGCCCACAGGATGCCCGTGGCGCCCTCCGCGTTGGGCAGGCCCACCGCGTAGCAGTTCTTGTACGTGCGGGGATCGCACACCAGCCGCACGGAGAGGATCGGGCCCGCGGCCTGTTCCGCGGCCAGGGCGGCGGCCCAGGCCACCGCGGCGGGCTCGGTGCAGCCCAGGGCGGGCTTCCATTCGGCGCTGAGGATCTCGGTCATGTCCACGATGCGGTCTCCGGGGGCGGCGGGCGTGAGCCGGTAGGATCGCACGCAGGGGCGGAAAGCGGGGGTGACGCAGGTCGCATCCCCCGTGCGGGCGGCCTGTAATAAAAGAATAAATTCACGCTTGCCAAGAAGGGTGAAGTGAGGAATGGTTTTCCAGACCCAAGCACCCCCCGGAGGCCCGATGAACACCTTCCCCGTTCTGCTGGCTGCGCTCTGCATCTACGCCATCGGCTACCGCTACTACAGCGCCTGGATCGCGGCCAAGGCCCTGGTGCTCGATGACGCCCGCACGACCCCCGCCCATCTCTATGACGATGGCCACAACTACGTGCCCTCGCCCAAGTGGGTGCTGTTCGGCCACCACTTCGCCGCCATCGCCGGCGCCGGTCCCCTGGTGGGGCCGACCCTCGCGGCCCAGTTCGGCTTCGCCCCGGGGTTCTTCTGGATCGTCTTCGGGGCCGTGCTCTCGGGGTGCGTGCACGATTTCGTGGTGCTGGTGGCCTCCATGCGCCACAAGGGCAAGTCCCTGGCGGAAGTGGCCCGCACCGAGATCTCCCCCTTCGCCGGCTACGTGACCATGGGCGCCGTGCTGCTCATCCTGCTGGTGACCCTGGCGGGCCTGGGCGTGGTGGTGGTCAACGCCCTCTCGGCGAGCCCCTGGGGCGTGTTCACCATCGGCTGCACGATCCCCATCGCCCTGTTCATGGGCGTGGCCATGTTCAAGACCACGCCGGGCCACGTGAACATCCTCATGCCCAGCCTCGTCGGCGTGGTGATGCTGGTCGCGGCCGTCATCGGCGGCCACTGGTTCGCCTCCACCTCCTACGCCCACTACCTGACCTACACCGGCCACCAGATCACCTTCCTCATGGCCCTCTACGGGTTCGTGGCCTCGGTCCTGCCGGTGTGGCTCCTGCTGGAACCCCGGGACTACCTGTCCACCTACGTCAAGCTGGGCACGATCTTCTTCCTGGTGGTGGGCGTGCTCGTCGTGCATCCTCAGATCCAGTTCCCCGCCGTGACCGCCTTCGTGCACGGCGGCGGCCCCATCATCAAGGGCAAGCTGTTCCCCTTCCTGTTCGTGACCATCGCCTGCGGCTCCATCTCGGGCTTCCACTCCCTGGTCTCCTCGGGCACCACCCCCAAGATGATCGACAAGGAGACCGACGCCCGCTTCATCGGCTACGGCGCCATGGTGGCCGAGAGCCTCGTGGGCGTCCTGGCCCTCATCGCGGCCTGCTCCCTCTCCCAGGGCGACTACTTCGCCATCAATACGGCGCCCGCGGTGTTCGCCAAGCTGGGCCTGCACACCACCAACCTCGACATGTTCTCCGCGGAAGTCGGCGAGCAGCTGGCGGGGCGCAGCGGCGGCGCGGTGTCCCTGGCCGTGGGCATGGCCCAGATCTTCCGGGGCCTGCCGGGCATGAAGGCCCTCATGGGCTACTGGTACCACTACGCGATCATGTTCGAGGCCCTGTTCATCCTCACCACCATCGACACCGGCACCCGGGTGGCCCGCTACGTCATGCAGGAGGTCCTGGGCAAGCTGGTGCACCCGCGCTTCGCCGACACCCACTGGCTCTGGGGCAACCTGATCTGCACCTTCGTGGTGGTGACCTCCTGGGGCTACCTCATCTGGACCGGCAACATCTCCACCCTCTGGCCCCTGTTCGGCACGGGCAACCAGCTGCTGGCCACCATCGCCCTGGCCGTGTGCACCACGTTCCTGGTGAACATGGGCAAGGCGCGCTACGCCTGGATCACGGCGGTGCCCCTGCTGTTCGTGGGCACCATCACCCTGTCCGCGGGCGTCCTCTCCATCCGCAACATCTTCTGGCCCATGACCTTCAAGCCCGCCACCGCCTTCACGGGCTACCTGGACTGCACCCTGATGGTGCTGTTCATCCTGGGGGTCATCCTGGTGGTCGTCGACGCCGCCCGCCGCTGCTGGAAGACCCTCCACGGCGCCCCCGTCCCCGAGGAGGCCTTCGGCCCGCCGGAGATCAAGGCTGGCCCGCCGGCGCGGTGCTGCTGATCAGTACCGGAGTGCCGGGGGGTGGGCCCTCGCCCAGCGCAGGAAGGCCTGGGCCTCCCCGGCCAGGCCGCCCCCGGCCTGGACCCAGGAGAGGGTGCGGTGGATGGCCAGGTCCGGCAGGGGGATCAGCTCAAGGTCGCCGTGGCGCAGCTCCCGCTGGATGCTCCAGCGGGACAGGAAGGCGATGCCCAGCCCGGCCATGACGCTGGTCTTGATGGCCTCGGTGTCCCCCAGGACCAGGTCCTCCTCCCGGGGAAAACGCTGCAGGCCGGCCTTCTGGAAGGCCCGTTCCACGATGGCGCGGCTGCCCGAGCCCTCCTCCCGCCAGAGCAGCGGCACCGAGGACAGGGCGGAGGCCGAGCGGATCGCAGCCAGCTCCCGGGGGCCGTCCACGGCCCTCACCGCCACCAGTTCGTCCCGCAGGAAGGGCTCCAGGGACAACCCGGGGGCCCGGGTCAGGCCCTCCACCATGCCCAGGGCCACGGAACCCTCCCGGACCCATGCGAGCACCTCCTCGGTGTTGCCCACCCGCAGGCGCAGGTTCCGCGAGTCCCGGTGGGCCAGGAACCCCTGGAGCAGGGGGGGCAGGACATGGCCGGCGGTGGTCGTGCTGGCGGCGAGCAGGAGCTGGCCTCCTCCCTCCTCCTCCTCAGGGAGGGCGGCCTCCTCCATGAGGGCATGGATCCGGCGCGCGTAGTCCAGCAGGCGCACCCCCGCGGCCGTGAGCCGCACGCCGTCGGCGTGCCGGGTGAAGAGGGCGCGGCCCAGGGCGGCCTCCAGCTGCCGGACCTGGGCGGTGACCGCGGGCTGGGACAGGTTGAGGAGCCGGCCCGCTCCCGAGACCTGGCCTGCCTCCGCCACGACGCGGAACGTTTCGAGACGGCGGGGATCGAGGGAGGGGAGGGTTGACATGGTCTCTATCAGGATTTCCGATACCTTATCATCGATTAGCATTCGACCGGACACCCATCTTCAGCGTACAAAGGTTCATAGGTGATTTGTTCGGGTCAAACCGCCTCGCCTGGAACCAAAAATGAGAATACGTTCATATAGTTCCATACGACATCAAAACCATCAGATTATTTGATGTAAAACGACCCCGCCAGGAAAAAACATGCCCTCCACAACGCCCCCCCCTTCCCGTCTCGCCCTCCCGCTCCTGTTCCTGGGCGCGGCCCTGGCCCTGGCGCCCTTCACGACGGCCGCGGCCGGACTCCTGGGCGGCGCGCTCCTGGGCTTGACCCTGGGCAACCCCAAGGCCAAGGCCACGAGCGTCTGGACCCACCGCTTCCTCCCCCTGGCGGTCATCGGCCTGGGCGCGCAGATGAACCTGATCGCCGTGGCCCGGGCCGGACTCCACGGCCTGGGCATCACCGCCCTGAGCATCGCGGTGGTGATGACCCTGGGCCTCTGGCTGGGCCGCCGCTTCAAGGTGGAAGGGGATGTGGGGCTGCTGATCACCGTGGGCACCGCCATCTGCGGGGGCAGCGCCATCGCCGCCGTGGCGCCCGTCGTGCGGGCCAAGGCCAACCAGGTTTCCGTGGCCCTGGCCACGGTCTTCCTGTTGAACGCGGCGGCGCTGCTGGTCTTTCCGCCCATCGGCCACGCCGTGGGGCTGGGCCAGGAACCCTTCGGCCTCTGGGCCGCCCTGGCCATCCACGACACCAGTTCCGTCGTGGGCGCCGGCCTGGCTTACGGCCCCAGGGCCCTGGAAGTGGCCACCACCGTCAAGCTGGCCCGGGCCCTGTGGATCGTGCCCCTCACCCTGTTCATCGGCTACCTGGACGCCCGGCGCCGCCGGTTGGCGGGGGGCGAGGAAGACGCGGACGCCGTCCCGGTGAAGAAACCCTGGTTCATCGGCGGCTTTCTCGCCATGGCGGCCCTGGTCACCTGGCTTCCCGCCCTGCGCACCCCGGGCCACTGGGTGGCCTTCGGGGCCCAGCGCCTGCTGGTGCTCACCCTCTTCCTCATTGGCGCAGGGCTGAGCCGCAAGGCACTGCGGGAAGTGGGCCTCCGTCCCCTGCTCCAGGGGCTGGTGCTCTGGGTGCTCGTCTGCGTCGCGGGCCTCCTGATGGTGAGGACGGGACTGCTCGCCTAGGGGGCCATCCCCGGGCCTGGTTTTCCAGGACCATCAGCCTTCTCGCTGCCGGCAGGACCCTCCACCGCCAAAGGAAGGAACACCCGGAAGAGGCTGCCCTTCCCCGTCTGGCTCTCCACCGTGATGGCGCCCCCCAAGGCCTGGACCAGGCCCAGGACCACGGGCAGACCGAGTCCCCGGCCGGGGAACTTGGTGGAATAGAAAGGATCGAACACCTTGTCCAGGTCCTCGGCGGCGATGCCGCAGCCGGAATCCCCCACGGCCAGGCATGCGTAGACGGCGTCCCGGGCTTCCCAGCCCAGGGGATGGCGGTGGGCCGAGGGAATGTCGCGCCTGGCGCAGACCGCGGTGCGGACGCGCACGGTGCCGGTGGTTTCAGGCAGTGCTTCCCGGGCGTTGGCCACCAGGCGGATGAGGATCTGGCGGAACTGGTCCAGGTTGGCGTGGATGTCCGGGCCGTGGGCAGGACCGGCGGCTTCCAGCTCAACCGAACTGCCCAGGGATGCGAGCGTGTCCCGGCACACCTCGGCCATGGAGACCGTCGCCAGCGCACCGTGGGTCTGCCCCAGGTAGATCAGGAGCAGGCGACTGACCTCCGCGGCCTCCTCCGTGGCGCGCTGGGCCGCCGCGAGGTGCCTCCCGGTCTTTGAATCCAGGGACTGTTGGCCCAGCAGGTCCAGGCAGCCCTGCACGGACTGGAGCTTGTTGTTGAAGTGGTGGGCGATGGAACCCGCCATGCGGCCCAGGCTCTCGTTCTTTTCCAGTTGCCGGTTCTTCGCTTCGCTGGCCATGAGGGCGAGGGCGTCGCGTTCACGGGCCCGGAGCGCCACGGCAAGCATGCCTGCGGTCAACCACAGGCCCACCAGGAACGCGCCGACCAGGACGATGGTGTGCCTGCGATCCCGACGCCACGGCTCCAGGTAGGCATCTTCGGCCAGCCCCGCGAGGACCAGCAGGGGATACCCCTGGAGCTTCCGGGCGGTGTAGGTGCGCCGGAACCCGTCCGTGGGGTTCCGGGCGAAGTAGGTCCTCTGCGCGTCCCCGGAACGGAGGAACTCCATCAGGGCGGCGCTCACCTGCCAGGATGGGGGGGGTCCCCCGCCACCGGGCAGCGGCTCACGGGTGATGAGCTCGCCGTCCAGGGTCCGGATGACCAGGGTCCCTCCCTGGCCCAGGTCGAAGCCGGTGACCTGGGCGTGGAGGTAGGCGATGCTGACCGGCATCATGACCGTGCCCGCGAAGCGCCCGTCGGGCCTGTTGTAGCGCCTGGCGCACATGATGAGCCAGGTGCGGGTGATGTGGCCGTACAGGGGCTTGGAAGAGACCATGCCCGCCCCGGGCTGGTCCCTGAGCTGCCGGAAATAGGCGCGATCGGCATAGCTGGTGGCCTGGTCGTCGGTGCCCGGGCCCAGGATCGCCCGACCCTGGTCGTCGGCCACCCACAGCCCCAGGGTCTCCGGCAGAAGGCGCTCCTCGGCGGCCAGGAAGCGCTTCATCCGGGACTGCTCGAGCCCTCCGCCGGCCAGTTCCCGCTCCATTTCCCCGGCGACGGTGCCCAGGGCCAGGTCGACCCCCTTCAAGGTGCTCGACAAGTTCAGATCGAGGGACAGGGCGAGGTTCCGGCTCTGGGTCCGGGCCAGCTCCACCAGATCCCGCCGGTGGGTGTCCAGGAAGCTCTCGGCCAGGGCCAGGACCAGGGCGGTCACGGCGAGGGTTCCCGCCAGCAGCAGGCTATCAAGTCTCGAACGGGGTCGGAGAACGGGAGGGATCATTCGGGTTCCGGTCAGTAAATGAATTATAGCCGGGTTCCTCCGGCCCACGTCCCCTAAGAGGCTGGTACTGTGGGTGATCGTCTGCGTCGCGGGCCTACCGATGGTGCGGACGGGACTGCTCGCCCAGGAGGTTGCCTGTGAGCCAGGTTTTCCAGGACCACTATCCCGAAAACGTCGCCCACTGCTACGGGTGCGGCAGGCTGAACGAGCTGGGCCTGCAGATCCGCACCGTGTGGGAGGGGGACGAGTCCGTGACGCGCTTCCTGCCGCGTCCGGAACACCTCGCCATGCCCGGTTATGTCTACGGAGGCCTCCTGGCCTCCCTGCTGGACTGCCACGGCACGGGCACGGCCGCGGCGGCCATGTACCGCCAGGAAGGACGGGCCATGGACACGGAACCCGCCTTCCGGTTCGTCACGGCCTCCCTGCGCGTGGACTACCTGGCCCCCACCCCCATGGGGGTCGAACTTGAAATCCGAGGCAGGGTGAAGCTGATCAAGGGCCGCAGGGTGGTGGTGGAGGCCACCCTCCATGCCCAGGGCAAGGCGACGGTCCGCGGTGAGGTGGTGGCGGTCCAGATGCCCGAGAGCTTCCTGAGCCCCTAGGGATCAGATTTGTTGAATCCTTTGCCCGGCTGCTGGACTCCTCCATGATGGAACGGCAGGTGTCGTTCCCATCCTGGAGCCCACCATGGCAACCTTTCTTCCCACCAACGAGCACCCCATCGAACGTGCGCTGCGCGTGATCCTCGGCCTCGGCGCCCTGGCCCTCGCCTTCGTCGGCCCCAGGACCGCCTGGGGCTTCCTGGGCCTGGTGCCGCTGGCCACGGGGCTCCTGGGCTCCTGCCCGCTCTATACGGTTTTCGGCTGGAGCACCTGTTCCGTGAAGGCACGTTGAGCGGGGACGCCGAGCTTCTCGCCCAGGCCGCTTCCGGGAACGAAGGGGCCTTCGAGGCCCTCGTCCTCCGCCATCGCGAGGCGGTCTGGCGCTTCGCCTGCTCATTGACCCGGGACACCGCCGTGGCGGAGGACGCGCTCCAGGAGACCTTCCTCGCCGCCTGGCGCGGCGCGGCGGCCTTCCGGGGCGACGGCCCCGCCCTGGGCTGGCTCCTGTCCATCGCCCGGAACGCCGTCTACCGTCAGTTCCGCACCCGGGCCTCGGAACCCGGGCAGCTGGAGTCCCTTTCCGAGCTGGGCGAAGCCGCGGGCTGGGGCGCCGCCCCGGATCCCACGGAAGCCTATGTGTCCCGGGATGAAGTGGACCGGGCGCTGCACGGCTTGGGCCCGGAGGACCGGGAGCTGCTCCTGCTCCGCGACCAGGAAGGGCTGACCAACGAAGCCTGCGCCGCCCTGCTGGGTATCGGGCTGCCCGCCTTGAAGAGCCGTCTGCACCGCGCGCGGCTCCGTTTCGTCGCCAGTTTCAGGGGAGGACGCCATGGCCATTGAACAGGAAGTGGCAGGCATGCGCTGCGGGGAGGTCCTGGCCGAGCTCTCCGACTACCTCGACGGAGAACTGCTCCCGGCGCGCAGAGTCCAGCTGGAGGCGCATCTCCTGGGGTGCGAGGCCTGCGAGCGGTTCGGCAGCGCCTTCACGGCCGTCATCCAGGCGCTCCGGAAGCGGGGTGGCGAACCGGATGGCGACGAGCCCCAGGTCTTCGAGCGGCTGCGGGTCCGGCTCCGGAATAAGCGAACCTGATGTGTCATCACGTTATCTGATTCGACAACAGCCAGTACTGGGGCTAGAAAAGATCAAGCAATTGACGACCTATCGGTCATCTTTTCTGGCCCTGATCTGCGGAGGCTTTCCTCCGTCGTGGTTTGTTGGAGGTAAATAATGCGATTAATCAAGTTTGCAGGAATCCTGGGTGCGCTCGGGCTCGTGGCGGCGCTCGGTGGGCCGGGTCTCCAGGGGGTCCAGGCCCTCGCCCCTGCCAGTCCTCCCAGGGCGGCCGCCACCACCAAACCCGTACCGGCCAAGGCAGCCAGGAAGGACAAGGCGGCGCCCAGGCCCGAAGCCAAGGAAGGCCCCCGCACCCTGGAGGGCTACGTCGAGCAGGAGAAGGCCTTCTACGACTTCCTGAAGAAGAACCACCCCATGTTCAAGGACTACGAGAAGAACGGGCGGATCGTGGGGAAGTACCAGATCAGCGACCGGGAAGAGGAGTTCGTGGAGTTCGGCGGCGGCAAGGACTACCAGGCCGAGAACGCCCGGAAATCCGCCATCACCTACCGCCTTGGCATGGAATCCATCCTCGACCTGCCCAACAACTTCGTGGGCTCGGCCAAGTGCGGGGAGTGCCACCCCGCCCAGTACGAGAAGTGGGCCCGCTCCCGCCACGCCAAGGTGATCCGCTTCCCGGACGAGCTGGAGGAGATCCCGGGCAAGGACCTCACCAAGGGCCTCTACGGCACCAAGGCCTCGGTCCTGGCCCCGGGCATCACGCCGGACATGGTCTACGCCGTCATCGGCACGCCGCGGACGAAGTACGGCTTCCTTGACGCCTGGCTGGTCAGGGGCACGTACCACATCGAAGGCGGCACGCTCCGCGACCGCACCGGCACGCTGGTGGCCGGCGGCAACCAGTTCAGCCGGAGCTGGTCGGAATCCCTCACCCCCGACATGGCCAGGAAGATCGCCGCCTGGGTGCCGGGCTTCCCCACCACCCTGGAGGCCTTCGGCGACCAGGGCTCCGCCATCTGGGGCATGAACTCCTACGGCGCCAAGAACCGCAAGAGCATGCTCTTCCAGCCCGCGAGCTCGTACTGCGAGGTGTGCCACACCTTCAAGTTCGACTTCAAGAGCCAGGAGGAACTCATGGCGGCCCTGGGCAAGCCCGAAGAGCTGCGCAAGCACACCATCGCCCGGGGCATCGGCTGCGAGGAATGCCACGGCGCCGGCGGTCACCTGATGGGCGCCAAGGGGGGCGGGGCCACCTCCAACTGCGAGCGCTGCCACCAGCGCTTCGTGTGGAACAAGGACGAGGCCGCCAAGAGCCCCAGGAACGGGTTCAACGCCTACTTCAAGAGCAGCTGCCCCTCCTGCGGCACCGAGGGCTCCCAGTCCTACTACACCGCCCACACCGAGCATGGCATGACCTGCGGCACCTGCCACGATCCCCACGAGGTGACCGCCAACGACTGGAAGGATCCCTACACCGTGCCCGGCCTCCGGAAGAAGTGCCAGGACTGCCACGCCACCCAGGGCGCCTTCCTGGCCATGAACGAGATCCACGGCGGGAACAACTGCACCAGCTGCCACATGCCCGTCATGGGGAGCTGCGAGAACTTCGCCTCCATCCAGTATCCCGACTACGGCGGCTTCGACACCCAGCGGGCCTCCCACATCTGGAAGATCCTGGTGGATCCCGACGCCAAGACCATGAATCCCCCCGAAGGCAAGGGCCGCGACTACAAGGGCGGCGCCTGGCGCCTGACCAAGAACAACGGCAAGCCCTACATCGACCTCATGTGGTCCTGCGGCCGCACCAGCTGGGGCGACCCGGACCTGGCCGCCACCGGCGGCTGCCACAGCCCCGCCCAGTCCGCCCAGCCCAAGGGCCTGCTGTTCACCAACCAGAAGATGATCTACGACAAGGTGGTGGGCTGGCAGAAGCCGGTCAAGGACGGCGTCGCCGAGCTGGAAGCCCAGCTCAAGACCCTGCGCCCCGCCCTGGCCGCGAGTCCGGCAGCCAAGAAGGACAAGGCCCAGATCCAGCTCATGCTCAACCAGACCCAGGAGATCCTGGACACGGTGCGCAAGGACGGCTCCTGGGGCGTCCACGCCCCCGCCTACTCCCGGCAGAAGGTGGACGAGGGCCGCACGCTCCTCCAGGGCGCCCAGGCGATGCTGCTGGCCACCCCGGTGGTGGCGATGAAGGCCCAGGCCGGCGCCAAGAGCTGAGCCCAGGAAGGACACACCGCAGGAAGGGCTCCCCATGGGAGCCCTTCCTGCGGTTTGGACGTTTCGTCCCTTCCCAGCTTTCCCTGCCGGTGGCTCCCGAGTGGTTCGCCCATGTCCCGCGGGCTTGACTGCGACCCACCTGGGTTCCGGTTTTTTGTGGCGACCCACCGTTCCGCTCGCAGCAAGGATGCTGCTCGCGGTGCCGTATCGATAACCATGGGAAGCCGAACACGGAGCGTGGGGCGCGC
>Ga0316217_10000858_pt1 | contig 41272 bp, 59 predicted proteins | sample 1anoAmetaG_FD_203633 | JGI IMG/M metagenome (GOLD analysis project Ga0316217, IMG submission 203633) | Freshwater microbial communities from Trout Bog Lake, Wisconsin, USA - 1anoA | ecosystem: Environmental > Aquatic > Freshwater > Lake > Hypolimnion/Profundal zone | place: USA: Wisconsin...
GGCTCTGAGTGCTGCGGTCAAGATAGATTCCGAATTCGGTCCCGCGAACTCGCCAGAACGGCGAGCGCCCCGCTTTGGGGGCAACGAGGGTGTAAGGCATTTCTGAGCCTCCCGGCGCATGGCCTCGCGGATCGTCGCCAGCGCAGCCTCATCGAACAGCTTTTTGTGGCCGGCCTGCAAGTGGCAGGGGGGCACGATCTTCGGCAGAAAGGCCTGCAACCAGCGCCGGGACACGCCGAGCGCGGCGGCGGCGGCGTTCATGCCGAGGGGCGGGGTCACGGCCCATCGTCCCGCTTGACGGGCGCGGGCGCGGCGTATTTCGGGTAGCCTTTCTCGCCGGGCATAAGGCCATCTCGAATGAATTTTCCGCCGTCCCAACCGACGTAGCATCCTTTGAATTCGTCAAGGCTGCATTCACCGCGCAGCAACGTGCCAAGATTGTCGGCCAATTCGTAAAGGGCAAAGGCGTACCCGGCGTCGCTCTTAGTTAGCGACTTCGCCGCACCTCCAAGTAATCCGCGATAATCGTATTTCATATCCCTATCTCCCCTCTTCGTCCTGACCGGGCGCGGGCGCGGCAATTTTTGCGGTTCTCATGACGGTCGTTGAGCTTTCTCAATACATTCGCGGAAATACTCAATCGCAATCCGCGCCATGTCGCCAAAGGGAAAGGACGTGACCATTCCCGGCGGCCAATTCGCTTGCGCTTCGGCGAGTATTTGGCGCGGAGGCCGTTTATCGCCAGGCCGCCGCGCGCCGATCCCGCGTTCCATCAAACGGACAGCGAGTTCCGCTTGGTCTATCTCAGTAACAAGACCAAGCGACTTTCGCTTCAATTTGTCCTCTTCGTCCTGACCGGGCGCGGGCGCGTTGGCGAGAGCCAGCAGCACGTCGGCGTGGCAGGGGCCGCCATCAAGAAGGCACCAACATGCTAGATTTTTCCCGCGCAGTTCGTTCAAACCATCAGCAACACGACGCATAACCAGCTTTTGATCCTCAACGCTCGCATCCGAACTCGTCAGGCACAAAAACCCTGAGGTAAGGCGGCGGAATAAATCGACCGCATAAGCGCGGCCGTGCTTTTCCACCGTGAACGGATTGCCAAAGGGGCCGGGGCGCGCGACGTTGACGGCGGGAAGCCCGTTGACCTCGCGCGACCATGCTTGAAGGTCGAAGCCCTTGCGGCGGGAAAGCTGGAGCCGGACGGGGGTCACGAGACGGACTCACAAACGAAGCAACCGGGTGGCCTCGCACAGCAATTGGCTTCCGGCCACTCGTAATAACCTTCTGGCATATCGGAGTCGTCGCCGCCGTCTTCGAAATCGTTATCTTCCGACCAACAATCCGGGTCGTCGCAACCATCACAGCCGCATCCTCCGAACTCGTCAGAGCCGCAGCAGACATTGTTGCAGGCGTTACACATTTTTGCTCTCCACCATCCTCAGAAGGCCCTCGACTTCCGCCAGCGTGGGCGCGTCGGCTTCAAGAGCGGCGCGGGCCAACGCATCCGTTTCTCGCTGTTCAGGCCCGTCGAAAAGCACCAACAGCGCGTTTATGCACGCACTTTGAGAAATGCCGCGTGGCGGTCCTTCTAAATATTGCGTTAAGGCATATTTCGCTTTTGTGATAAGCGCGGTCTGCGCATTAATTGCCTTTATGGCATCGTTGCTAATCGTCATGTTTGCCATCCTCTTTCTCTACCCGCCGCCGTTCATCACGATCTTCGCGGAGAATGTCGGGGTCTGGTTCGATTTCTTCCCACGGGCAAACGTCCATTTCTTCCTCAAGCTCGCACGCGCGTTTGCTGTACGCGCCGCACCAAGGGCAAAGCGTGTCAGCGGTCATGCGGACCTCGTGGAGTTCAGGGCAGCGCTTACAGCGTCGAAGTCGGACGCCAGCAAGCCAAACACATGCTCGCCATTTCGGCCATGAACGGTGATGCTGAAATTGTGCGGATACCCGTTGCGCACGTCGCGATTGAACGGTTCCAACGCCTCCCTCAACGTGGCGTTGGTCGCGGCTTGGGAGGCGAGGGCGGCGGCCTGCTCCTTGATGCACGCGACCGACGCCGAATATCCGTCAACGTGGCTGGCATGGATTTCTCGCAACTCGGTAATCTCATCCTTGAGCCTATCCCGCTCATCGCGCAACGCATCCGCTTCCGCTTGAGCTTTGCCGATCTGCGCGCCTTGGTCGGGTAGGGCGCGGATGGCGGCGTCGAGTTTTTCTTTGAGCGTGTCGATATTCTCCAACATCTCGGCTATGGCAGGAGCCATGACCGCGCCGGTTTCGCGGATAAGCGCCTCAAGCGCTTCCCGATCTCTCACAGCGGCGTCGTGCTCGGCAGCGGCGGTTTGTAAAGTTTCAGTGTCGCAATCCCGTTTCATCATTGCGGCTGTCTGTTCTATAGCGACTTCTTTCAGTCGATCCCGCTCGCTCACAGCGGCGTCGTGAGCCTCGTAGGCGGCGAGAAGGGCGGGCGCGGCGTTGCGGAGAGCGACGATCAGGTCCGCGTCAGCCTCCATCCGCTCATAGTCCGTCTCGTAGTGACGGCCAGAAATATTCGTTGATCCTACGTCCCCGGTACGGCTAGTTATTGCCGTGTCATCACGAAGCGAACTCCACCACGGCCCCGGCGTCGCCTTGGCCTCCAGCGCACTCAGCGCCTCAACGTCGATCTTCTCAGACATGGGAGGCGTCCCTTTTGGTTCTGGCCTTGGCAGATGCGATAAGCGCCTTAACCTTTGACCTGTAGTTCATGCGTATCCATTCGCGGGCGCCGTCGTCGCCACGTCGCCACAACACGTCTAGCGCGCTGTCAAGATCGGCTTCTAGCCCGTCGATCTTGTCTTGCGCATCCTCCAGCGCCTTCGCCCGCGCCTCCTCCAGCGCATTCGCCCGCGCCTCTGCGAGGGCATCGGCTATGGCTTGCTCGCCTTTCTCACGACTACCCATCACCTCGCGCGCAAGCCAATAGGCGATCTCCGTCGCATCGCCAGCGCCGGCAACACGATCCGCCCCGCCCTCCACCATCCTCAACGCCGCCTCAACCTCCTCAATCCGCGCGGCGTTGGCGGCGATCAGAGACGCGCGGGCTTTGGTCGGGTCTGCGATTGCGACAGCGAGGTCGCCGGTTACGGGCGCGCGAAGGGCCGCGAGCCGGTTGCGCAGCGTCGTGGCGTGAGGCGGCGGCGAAAACGTGGCCGCGTCGTGCGAGCGATCATGCTCAATCGCCTTGTCGGGGTCGGCGGTGCGCCAATCCGGCCAGACGCGCGCTTCGTTCTTGGCCTGCTTGGCAACGATGGCTTCAACGATGGCGTTCGGCTCCCAACCGGCCCGCCACGCGCCATCGAAAGCCAAAATGATGACGTCAACCCATTCGCGAATGTCGAACGGGTCGGCCTCGATTTCCGCAAGTTCCTTGCGGATGTGATTGAGGACGCCTTTGGTCCGCGCGCCGGGGCCGAAAGTCTTGGCGCTGAACGCGCGCTGACGTTCAAGGTGTCCGACCAGATCAAATCGCTCGCTCATCGTCCGCTCCACATGGTTTCAAACGCCGTCTCGAACTTCGCGCAGACGCCCGGACCGCGTGTGATGTCGAGATCGTTGTCCTGGGCGTGGAGGCCGCTGTGGCTGAAATTGGCGGCGCCGAAGCGCAGCAGCGCGCCGTCCATGCAATAGGCTTTCAGGTGCATGAGGGGCCGGGTCGGGTCCTTGACGCGGATCTGCGCGCCGGCGGCTTCCAGGCGCGCGAACAGGTCGGCGGCGTCGGCGGCAGGCTCGAAACTTTCGATCTGGCGGAACAGGCGGACGCGGACGCCGCGCTCGGAGGCGCGGGTCAGGGCGCGGATCACCGGGCGGTCGGTGAGGACGTAAGCCGCCATGTCGATCGACGTGCGGGCGGCGTCGATCAGGGCGACGTCGATCGCTTCCAGATCTTCGGCGGGGGCGAAGTGCTGCTCGAACGGCGGCGCGGCCGGGGTCGTGGCGACGTAATGCAGGAAGGCCGCCGCCGCGCCGGCGGCCCACAATGCGCCGAGCGGGCTCATGGCGTCTTTCTCGATTCGTAAAGCGCCAGCCGCCCTTCGACGCCCGCAACGACGCCTTCGTTCAGCATAGCCGCCGCCGTTCGCGCATCGCGCTGCGTGGTCAATAGGAGCAGCGCGATCAGGTGTTCCAGCGTCACCAAGATAGACGACGAGTCCCGCTTTGGGTCGCGCCCGTCTAAGACCGCTTTCGCTGCCGCAAGGGCGCGCTGTGTGTCTTTCTGAGACTCGTTCATGCCGCCGCCCTTTCTTCGCCGTCTTTCGCCGGTTCGTCCTTCGGCAGCTTGTCCTCAATCGGCAACTGACCGGTGCGCAGGAACTCGGCTCGGGCGTCGAGTTCGCGGTGGAAGTCGGCGGCGGACAGGCTGATGGCGGCGACGTTGTCGCTGAAAGCGTCCTCGGCCTTGCCGCTGATAGTGCGGACAATCATGTCCAGTTCGGCGGCCAGCGTCTCGCGCGCCTCGTCGGCGGCCTTGACGAGATCGAGCATCTTGGCGCCGAAGAGGGCGATCTTCTCGCGGATCGCGGCGTCGGCGCGCTCGCGCAGGGCGGTGAGGTCTTTCAGATGCTCGGCGTTGGCCTTCGCGACATTGTCGGCGTGGCGGGTCAAGAGATCGTCCATGTCGGGGCTCCTTTCAGTCGTCGCCTAGGACGGCGTTGACGAGATTGTCGTCGGCGATGGCGGCGACGAGATCGCGCACTAGCCGATTGACGGTCAGCTTGCGCCGGTCGGCGTGCGGCTTCAGCGCGTCGAGAACGTCAACCGGGATGACGACCGTGCGGCCCATCTCCTCGCAAGCGCGGATCGGGCGCTTGCGCTGGGCCGATTGCTCCAGCGCGGAAATCGTCTTGACCGCGACGCCGAGAGCCGTCGCGATCTGCCGCGTGGTCTTGCCTTCCGAGCGCAGGGCGTGAACGGCGGCGGTGCGGGACGGGTAGCCGAGGGTAGGTTTGAAACTCATTTCGCGAGGCTCCAGGGGAGATCGTTGTGCTCGCGGCCGTCGAGCTGGCGGCCGGCGCGCTTCTTGCCGACGCGGCGCATGACGTGAAAACGGTCGCCGTGGAAACCGCGGCCGCCTGCCACATTCAGCCAGCGCGTGGCCCCCTCGTCGGCGAGCTTGAATTGATAATCGCGCCGCCAGTCTGGGTCATCACGCTCGCGGTCCAGTTCGACCGCGTATTCGCCCCATTGCTTGAAGAAAAACGGGACGCCGGCCGCTTCGCATTGATCGCGGATCGCGCGCGGCCAGTCGGGGTGCATCGGGCGCGCGGCGGGGCCGGATTCGCCGCCGACGATGATCCCCGCAATCGGCTTGGTCCCATCGCCGCCGACCCCGGCGATCTTGCCTGAGAAAACGGCCTCCCGAACCAAGGGGCCGAAGTCAATCGGTCCCAGCAGCGGTTCCGCGCTGACGATGCGTTTCGCCGCCGGCGTCGCGAGCAGATCGGGGATGCGCTCGTCGGCCTCTTGCTGGCGCTCGCCGCTGACGCCGAGGACGAGGTTCGGCAGCGGCCAATCCATTTCGATGATTTGCTGCGGTTTGATTGCTTGCATGGCATTGCGAATTCTGAAGCCAGTCCATTCGCCAGCCACATACCACCGCATCCGCTTCGCCCGCTTCGTCAGCACGATAAACGTATGCTGCGGCGCCAGCGCCATCACGGCGAACACGCGGTCGATCCATGCGTCGGGGACGTCCTCGTGGAACAGGTCGCCCATGCTGTTGACGAAATAGACGGTCGGCTTGCGGCGGCGGAGCGGCTTCAGCAACGTGCGGTCGGGGGCGAGGGCGACCTTGCCGGTCCAGACAAGATTACCGCTGACGATTTTCGTCGTGCCGAAATAGGGTGACGACGGCGGGTCATTCTGCAACCGGCGGATGCGGTTGGCCTGCGTCATCGCGTAGCAGTTCATGCAACCGGGCGAGACGAGGCTGCAGCCGACAATCGGGTTCCACGTCTCGTCCGTCCATTCGATCTTGCTCATCGCAGCGTCCTCACCCTCTCGTCGGCATCACGATCACCAGCCGCCCCTCTCTGTCGGGGTCGCAGATGCGGATCGGGCTGCCGGGGTCGATGAATTCGAAGACGGGGCGGGCGGCGCCGAGGGCGTCGAGGGCCTCGCGCAGGTAGCGGGCTTGCGCGGCGAGCGTGATCTGGGCCTGGCGCTCGAACGGCAGGGCGTCCTCGGCCTCGCCGCCTTCGCCGTTGCGGCTGCGCAGGGTCAGTTCGTCCTCGTCGAAGGCCAAAGTGACCGAATAGCCGCGCTCGGAGGCGATGACGGTGGCGCGGGTCAGGGCGGCCTTCAGCGCCTCGGCGTCGAGCTGCGCCGAGTGCCGGACTTGCGCGAGGTCGGGGATGACGCGCGCGTAATCGGGGAAAGTGCCGTCGATCAGCTTGGTGACGACCGTCGTCGCGCCGGCGGTCAGGCGCGCGGTGCGGTCGCCGAGTTCAAGCTTTACGCGCTCGACGGTTTTGGCGAGGTCGGCAAAGACCTTGACGCTGTCGGCCGGCACAATGGCTTTAGCTTCGCCGCCGGGCTGCGCGAGCCGGATCTGCATCAGCCGGTGGCCATCGGTCGCCACCATCGCCAGCTTGTCGCCGAGGCCGTGGAAAAACACGCCGTTGAGATAGTAGCGCGTCTCCTCGGTCGAGATCGCGTGCGCGACGGCGGAGAGATCGGCGGCAAAGGCCTTGGCGTCGAGATCGAGCGGCGGCTGGAAGTTGGTCGCGACGGTAAAATCGGGAAAGTCCTCGGGGTCGAAGCGCGGCAGCTTGAAGCGCGGCCGGCCGGTGCGCAGCACGAGGCCCTGCGCGTCGGTCTCCAGCACGACCTCGGCGTCCTTGGCGGCGGCGCGCAAGGCGTCGTGCAAGGAGGCGCCGGGGGCGGTGACGACGCCCGCGCGCTCGACGCGGGCGGCGAAGCGCGCCTCCAGTTCGCGATCGAGATCGGTCGCGGTGACGCGGACCTCGCCGTCCCCGGCGGCGATCCTGACGTGAGACAGGATCGGGATCGTCTTATGCCGGCCGGCGATGCGGGCGGCTTGGGCCGTGGCGGCGGCGAAGGGGCTGAGGTCGCAGGCGAAGCGCAAGGTCGGCTCTCTCAAACGGGATGATGCAGGAGGGGCGGGGGCGGCGTCTGCGCCCCGGCCTGGAAGCCGCGCTCGTAAGCTTCGGCCTCGACATGTTCGAACAGGCCGTAAGCGTTGGCCGCCGCGCTGATCTCATCGTAGGAGAACAGGCCATCGAGCGGAACGTCGAGCGCCTGAATGCGCGCGGCGAGCCGCTTGGCGACGGCGAGGCGGCCTTCGGCGCTCATGCCTCGGGCGCGCCTTCGTAAAGCGGCAGGCCGGTCTGTTGCTGGGCGACGGCGGCGTCGGCGACGACGCGGTCGCGCAAGGCGTCCTGCCATTTGTAAAGCTGGTAGAACCAGACGACGCCGCCGTCCTTCGGGCGATAGCGCAGACGGGCGGGGATGCGCACTTCCGACCCGTCGATGAAGGCGCGCAGCGAAAGCATAAACAGGCCCGGGATCACCAGCGGTTGACCGTCCGCGCCGGTATGGGTCGTGTCGAACCTCACCGACATTTCGCCCGATTGCAGCCGCACCTGATTCTTGATCGAAGCGCCGACATTGACTTCGAGGCCGCGCGAAAGCGCGATCAGATCGGTCGGCACGGCGAATTTGGTGCGAAACTGGTCCTCGTAAGTCTTGGCCTCGGCCTCCATCGCGACGCTGAGGTCCATGATGTTGTCTTCGATGAACTCGGCGAATTCTTTTTGCGACATGGGCTTGTTTTCGCTGGCGACCCAGCGCTTGAATTCCTCGGTGAGCGGGAAAGCGTAATGCACGCGATGCTTGCCGTAGCGCGCGGCGCCGTCCGTCTGATGATAGTCGATGACGGCGGTGAGCGCCGGATCGGGCCAGAGCGTGCGGGCGAAGATCGCGGAATGCGCGTCCTTGTGCCGCACGGCCAGCGCGATGAACGAGGACAGCGTCGTCACCACGGCCTGACCCTGCCGGCACTCCGGCGCGGTGCGCCATTTCGCCAGTTCGCCCGCGACCGAAACCAGTTCCGGATTTGCGCCGGCCTTGAACAGCACCGGAACCGCCTCGGGCAGGCCGACCGCGCCGGCCGGCGGCTTGATCTCGGCGGCGATCAAGCCGCCCGCAGCCTCTTTCGCCAGCCGCTCGACGGCGCGGATCGCGTCGCCGTTCTGCGGCAAAGTTTCAACAGCCATGTTTTCTCTCCAGTTGATGAGGGATCAGCGCGCGTCGCGCGCGGGGACTTCGCGGGGGCCGCGAAACATGTCGAGCTGGCGCGGATGCTCCAGGCTCAGGCCGTCCTCGAAGGCGAACAGCGTATCGACGCCGAAGCCGCGCTCGTCGGGCAGCTTCAGTTTGATGACGGGCTTGATGTCGACGCGCTCGCCGACGCGCTTCAGATCGAGCGTGAGGGTGATCGTCGCCTTGACCTTCTCGTCGTCGGCGCGTTCGGCGAGCGTCGCCAAAGCTTCGGCGAGCTTGCCGTCGAGCTTTTCGACGACCTTGCCGCCGGACAGGAGACCGAGGACGGTCGGGAAATCGTGGATGACGCGCGGTTGAGACATGAAGGCTCCTTTCAATCGGCGATGAGGGCGCGCAGGGTCGAGAGCCAGAAGCGCTCGGCGGCGGGGGACGGAAGCGGGGCGAGGCTGACGGGCAGGGGGTCGCAGGCCTCGACGGCCTCGGCCCACAATCGCGGCGGCGGGGCCATCAGTTGATCGCGCTCGGCGCGCAGCAGGCGCAGGTCGATCCCGTCCACGACCTCGCGCGTCGCCAGCGACGGCTGGGGGCGGTGCGCGGCGCGCCAGATTGCGCGGTCGATGCGGTCCTTCAGCGTGTGGAGATGAACGCGGAACAGAGGCGAGAGCAGGCCGAGCGCGTCGGTGAGCGGGCGGGTGAGATCGCCGAGATAGGCTTCGTGCGCGTCGTGCAGCAGGAACGCCAGCGCGGCCTCGTGCGCGCCGTGGCTCGACAGCCAATGCGCGCCGACAGCGCAATGCTGCGCGACGCTGTAGATCGGCCCGCGCTTCGCCGGGTCCGCGCTCCAGCTCGTCGCGCCGTTGAAGCGGGCGAGGCGGGATAGCTGATAGGCGATGTCCTCGAAATCGACGTCCTCGGCGCGGGGGGCGAGCAGATCGAGCGCGCGGCCCTTGGCGGTTTGCATCCAGCTCATCGGCTTGTCTCCAGGAAAGGGCGCGGGTCTTGGGCTTGCTCGGCGGTCGCGCCGAGCTTCAGGCGCCAAAAAATCCGCGTGGACGGAACGTAGCTGTCGTAAAGCGGAGTCACGCGGCGATAGTTGAACGCCCACACATGCGCGTCGTGCTGCAAGTGCATGGTTGCGCCGTAGCAAACGGCGGCGCGGAAGGCGCCGTCGCCGAGATGCTGCCTAAGGGTCACGACCGCGTTCCCTCCGAAAGCGCGCGCGCGGGCTTGTCGGCGATGAGGCGGGCGCGGACGTCGGCGCGCTGGCGCAAAATGCCGACGAGGCGCTGGCCGGCGGGCGTGTTGAGGTAATGCGGCCGCAGGCTGTCGGGACTGAACCGGCGGCGCATGAGGCCGCGAATTTCGAGGGCCGTGACGGTCGAGGGCGCGATTCCGGGCTCGCCGATGTCGTGGCGGAACTGGCCGTCGAGGCAATAGAGCGGGCGCTCGGCGGCGAGTTTCAGCGCCGCGCGCATGGAGTCGGTGAGGCCGGCGAGTTCGTCGCGGCGACGCCAGTGGCCGTTGCGGATGATGGCGCTAGACATCGGGGCGTTCCATCGCGGCGTCCAGGAGAGCGTCGCGCTCGCGAAGGCCGAGGTGATAGGCGAGGCCGAGCAGCGCCTCCTCGGCGAATTCGCGGCGCTTGCGCTCCCGGTCGGCGATGCGCAGGACTTCGGGGGCTTCGCGCGGCGCGTCACGCAGCCGCGCCTCCAGCCGCTCGACATTTTCGCGCAGGGCGTCGTTGGCCTGCCGGGCCTCGGTGAGATCGCGCTGGAGATCCTCAATCATGACGATCTGGCGCGAATTGGCGGTGCGGAGGCGGTCGAGGTCGGGCGCGGGGTCGCCGATGAGGCGGCTTTCGGCGGGGAGGCGCGTCGTCTCGGAAGGCATCACGCGGCTCCCTTGCCAATGTCGATTTCGGCGCCGTCGCGCGTGGCGCTCTCGCGTTCGGCCAACAGATAGGCGAGGCTGAGCAGCGCGCTCTCGGCGCGCTCGGCGCGGTGACGCAACATGGCCTCGCGCTCGGCGACGGTGGGGCCGAATTTGTCGGCATCGATCTCGTCCAGCATGTTGGCGGCGCCGGCAAGATCGCGGCGAAGGTTGCCGATGATCGTCTCGTTGTCGTCGAGCTGGCGCTTGAGCCGCGTGTTCAACTCGTCGAGGGAGGCGTTGGCGGCTTTGACGCCCTCAAGAGCCTCGCGCAGCGTGGCAATCTCCGCCTGCGCGGCGAGATAGATGTCGGTCTTCTCGACCGGGACGCGGCGCGCGCTCATGCGCCCACCCATTTCGCCAAAGCCGCGACGCCGCCGACGAAAACGGCGAGACTGGCAAGCTCGAACAGGTCGAAGGCGAAAAAGCGCAAAGCCTTTCCGAAGGCGGCGGCAGACGCGACAGATTGGGGCATTGAGCGCTCCACAAGTGCGGGAGGCTCGTTTATGCCCTCAGCGAATATTCGTCGTCAAGAAAAAAATTCGTTTAACGAATAGACTGAACCCAACCCTGCGCGCACAAACGACATACAACCGTCATACCGTGTTAATTTTGTTTATGAAGCTTTTAGCAGCGCTTCAATGACGGCTTGGGCCTGCCGCCTGATTTCCGGAGAGGCCGCGCGTAAGGCCCCGATGGAATTCTCCAACGAATTACCATCAGTTGGATCAACGGAAAGAAGGTGCAAGATGCTTGGCGCATCATAGACTTGCGCCGCTGTCTCAAGGAAGTTTTGGTCGTAGGCTTGTCTGCCGCTTTCGATCTTGCTTAGCGCGGGCTGGGATATGCCCATGCGTGTGGACGCCTCGTCTTGATTGAGGCCCCGGTATTTCCGCCATTGCCGAAAATATGTCGGGTGACGATTTCGCGCCGCTTTTCTCATGCCGCATTTTTGCGCAGAGCGGTCGCGGGCTCCATGTCGCCCCTCGAATAAAAAGCTTGACACGAATTATTCGAATAACGAATATTGGGGCATGACTCTCTCCGAATATCTCGCCTCGACCAACCAAACCGAGACCGATTTCGCGGTCGCGGTGGGATGTTCGCAAGGCACCGTCAACAAGCTGAAGCGCGGGACGATCCGCCCGAGTTTGGAGTTGGCGGGGCGGATTGCCCGCGCGACCGAGGGCCGAGTGACGCCGAACGATTTTCTAAACATTTCCGCCCCTTCCGTTTCCGAGGTCACCCCATGACCCTCCCGCTTCGCCTTCAGCTAATGCAGCTTGGCGTGACCGAATACCGTTTTGAGCGTGGCCTCCGCCTCCTCCCGGCGCGCGGCGACGGCCGCGACTGGCGGGACGCCTGGCTGGCCTTCGCTGAGTTTTGCGAGGTCGCGCAGGGCGTCGGCTTCGATCTGCGTCCGCTGCGCCTCGCCGACCGGCCCGGCCGCTGCGGCGACCGCGAGACGCCGGAAGGTCTGGACGAGCAGGACGGTCTCGACAGGGACGCCGTGTTCGGCCTGTTCGCGCGTTCTTGCGCCGCGCTCCGGCTGGTCGAGGTTGCGAAGCAGGGCGCGCAGGGACTCGCGGGCGGATTGGGCGGCGCGTTCGGCGGAGAAGGCGAACTCGCCGGCGAAGTCCTTGGCTTTGTCGAATATGTGAGCCGTCTGGGCTTCGATCTGTTTGCGCTCGGCGCGGCCGACGCGCCCGCGCGCCGCCGCGCGGGCGAGGGCGGGATAGGCGTGCGTCAGGGCCATGAATTCGAGCATGGCGCTCATTTCAAGCTCGTCCCGCGGGATCGGTGGTCGCATTTCCTGTCCTCGGTGGTGTGGAACGGGGCGGCCCGCTGGGGGCTGCCCGCAGCCGGGTCAAGCGGAGCCGTCGCATGAACCCGCCTTTTCTTCCGCAGCAGCACACCGGCCTTTTTACCCTCGGCGTGGACGCCTGCGGCCAGCCGAAGGTTCAGCCGCGCGACCCCGCGACCATGAGCGAGCGCGAAAAGCGCTGGCGCGACATCGCGCTCGTCACCGGCCTCGTCGCCGCAGGCGCGACGGCGGGACGGGTGCAGTTTTTCGGCCGCTCGCGCCTCGGCGTGGGCGATCTCCTCATCGAATGCCATGCGGAGGGCTGACATGTTTCGCCGGCGTTTTCCTCCTTCCGCCGGCGGAAGCGCGGGCGCTGCCCGCTCCTCCCCACTTGCCGTCCCGCTTGCCGGCGGGACGGTTTTTTGGGGCGATTTTTCGACGCTGCTCGTCGGCGTCGCGGGGGCCTGTTTCGGGGCGGCCGATCTCGTCTCGATACATGTTTTGAACTCCCGGCTGCGTCCGGCGCTCCGCCTGCTCGCGGGCGCGCTGACCGTGTTGGTCGGGCTGTGCGTGGTGTTTGTCGGGTTCTGTCTGTTCTGTGGTCTCGCCGCCGCCGCGCTCTGGCGGGAGCGGCGGCGGGGCCGAGAGTAATGGGTGTGGCGCTTACCTCCTCGCGTTCTCCGTCACGAGGCCACTGTGGCTGAAACCGCGAGGAAGAAATGTCCCGATTTACGGAGAAATTCTCCATGACGCCGACGACGCTGGAAGCCCAGCCCGCCGATTGGTTGGAAGATCTGGAAGCGTGGCACCTGCGTCGTTGCGGGTCGGTGTCGGAGGCGCGGCGGCAGATCGCGCGGGCGACCGGACTTTCGCAGGGGACGCTCGAAGGCGTGCGGCGCAAGAGGCTGAAGGGGGTCCGCTTACATGTTTTCGACGCCATCCGAGGCGCCTTCTGCGCCGCGCTCGAAGCCGAACAACGACGGCTCGCTCACGCTCTGGACCTGGCTGAAAGAGGCATGGGCGGCGTGGACAAGGATGCGGCGCGCGAGGCGCGGGCTGCGCTCGAACAGGCGCGGGACGTGATCGAGACCGGGAGGCGGCCGTGAAGACCAGCAAGGCGATGGAAACGCGCCGCGAGCGCGGCGCGGCGACCCGGGCGAAGGTGACGGAACTGCAGGCGCGCGGGCTGACCGTCGCGCAGATTTCCAACGAAATGGGCATCGACAGCCGCTATGTGCGCGTCGTGCTCGGCCAGCTCGGCCTGAAGGCCGCGAAGACGAAGCGCGTGTTCGGGTCCCGCGCCGATCTCAGCGCGCGCGGCGCGGCGACCCGCGCGGCCATCGAGGCGGCCGACAAGGTTGGCGAGAGCGATTATCAGATTGCGCGGCGCCTGAACCTGACGCGCGAGCATGTGCGCAACATTCTCGACAGGCTGCGCGGCGGCAAGGTTAAGACGCCGAGGGTCGGGGGGGGGCTGGAAGACCGCGCCGCCGACGCCCTGTGGCGCGCGGCGCGGCGCGCCAGCGACGATCTGCTGGCCGATCTGCGCCGGGAGTCCGCCGTCCCCGCCAATCTGATCCTGCGCGAGCGGTCGGTCGTCCCCGTCGTCGCCGCGCTGTCGCCGCCGGCCGGGTCGTCGCCCGCCGCGCTTTGCGCTGACCTCGGGGGCTGACGTGTCCACACAGGTTTCCGTCCTGCGCGCGAAGCTGCTGGAGCGCGAGCGCGAGATCGAGGTCTTGCAGGATCGCATCGCCAGCCTGAGGGCGGCGCTGCTTCGCGCCGCCGTCGCCACGCCGCCCGAATGGCGTCTGACCTGCGGCGAGGCGGTGCTGGTGGCGATGCTGCTCGAAAAGGATCTGGTGAGCGTCGAAGACGGCGCGGCGGCGTTGCGCGCGGCCGGGTTCGACGGCACGGTTCAATCGCTGCGCGTGCTGGTTTCCAACGCCCGCCGCAAGGTCGCGGATTTCCGCGTTCCCATCGAGAACATGCGCTGGCGCGGCTATGCGATTCCGGCGGCGCGGCGGCAGACGCTGCGGCGCGAACTGGGGTTCGATGGGCCGGCGAGGGCCTCATGCTGACCGAGGCGCAGCTCGACGACATTCGCGCCCGCCATCTGGTGACCGAGGTCGTCGCCGATTACGGCGTCACCCTGCGCCGCAATGCCGGGCCTTGCCCGATCTGCGGCGGCTCCAAGCGTAACGGTCGGTTCGAGGCGGTTGACGGCGGTCGGGCTTGGGTCTGCGCGGTGTGTCAGGACGGCGGCGACGTCATCAAGCTGGTGATGAAGGTCGAGGGCGTCGATTTCAAAGCCGCCGTCGAGCGGCTCGGCGGCGGTCGCGCGATAGACCCCGCCGCGCAGGCGCGGCTGGAGCGCGAGCGGGCGCAAAGGCGCGAGGCGCAGGCGCGCGAGGCCGAGAAATACCGCCAGAGCGAGCGGGCGCGCTGTCTGGCGATCTGGAAACAGACGCAGAGCGCGGCGGGCACGCCGGTCGAGGCCCATCTGAACGCGCGCGCGATCTTCGACGTCGGTGCGATGCGGGTGCGGTTCTCGCCGCAACAGGCCTATTTCGACGGCGAGACGGTCAACGAACAGGGCCGGCGCGAGCCGCGCATGGTGCATCGCGGCCCCGCGATGATTGTTCCGATTTTGAATGCGGGCGCCGTTTTCGAGGGCGTGCATATCACCTGGATCGACCCGGAGCGGCCGGGGAAGAAAGCCGAGATTTTCGATCCCGAGACCGGCGAGGCTTTGCCGGCGAAGAAAATGCGCGGGCGCAAGCTCGGCGGCTATATCGACGCCTTTCCCGGGGGCGATCCGCGCCGCTGCTATCTCGGCGAGGGGATCGAGACCGTCGCCAGCGTGCGCGAGGCGATGCGCGACGGCGCGGTCTATCGGGTCGCGGGCGACCTCGGCAATCTCGCCGGGCGCGCGACGGAGACGTTGCCGCATCCGACGCTGAAGCACGCCAACGGCCACGCGAAGCGCGTCCCCGGCCCGCAGCCCGACTTGACGAGCGAGGCCTGCCCGGTGCCGGACGCCTGCGCCGAATTGATCCTGCTGAAGGACGGCGATTCCGATCCGTTCCTGACCGATTGCGCTTTGCGCCGCGCCGCCCTCCGGCACGGCCGCCGGGGCCGCCGCGTGCGCGTCGCCGATCCCGGCGTGGGCGTCGATTTCAACGATCTGGCAAGAGCCGCGCTTTGACAAATCCCGATGACCGCATCCGCGACGCAATCGAAAATGCGTCCACGCTCTACGACGGCGGCGACGAGCCCGACGAGGCCGGGCCGGCGCCGGACGAGGAGGCGTCGTCGCCGGGCGTCGATCTTGAGATCGTCGCCGCCTGCGCGGCGTTCGATCAATCCGACACCGACAACGGCCAGCGGTTACGCAGCCATTTCGGGCAGGACCTCGCCGTCGTCGCCGCCGATGGCTCGCCCGGCGGCGAATGGGTCGCCTGGACCGGCGAATTCTGGGACGCCGCCAACGGCCACGCGCTCGCGCTCATCCAGGCGCAGAAGATCGGCCCGCTGATGGCGCTGGAATGCGCGGCGATAAGGCAGACGCCGAAGGCCCTCGCCGCGATCAAGCTCGCCGAAGGCTTTGCCGAGGACGACACGACGGCGGCCGCCAAAGCCGCGCGCGCGGCCGTCGCCAAGCTCGCCAAGCGCGCGAGCCAGCGCTGGAGCTTCAGCGTCACCTCGAAGAATTCGGCCCGCATCCGCGCGATGCTCGACATGGCCGCCGTGCATTTGCGCCGGCCGGCCAAGAGTTTCAACGCCGATCCGCTGGTGTTCGCCTGCGAAACCCACACTTTGCGCTTCGTGGTCGAGGACGATCTCGATTGCCCCGACCCCGACGTGACGCGCAAGCTGTGCCGCGTCGAGGCGCGGCCCGGCCATGCTCGCGCCGATTATCTAACCGGCCTCGTCCCGGCGCCCTATCACCCCGACGCGACCGCGCCGAAATTTCGGGAGTTTTTGTTCGAATGCGTGCCGGACGGCGATTTGCGCCGGACGTTGCAGGGTTACGCCGGCATGGCGTTGCTGGGAAAGCTCGATCAAAAAGTGATGTTCCATTACGGCAGCGGCGCGAACGGCAAAAGCGTGTTTCTCTCGGTGCTGACGGGCGTCGTCGGGCCGTCGCTTTCGGTCGGCCTGCCGAAGGAAACGTTGCTCGGCATGGGCGAGCGCGGCGCGGGTCAGGCTTCGCCCGATCTCATCCGCCTGTTCGGCAAGAGGCTCGTTCGCATCGACGAACTGAAAGAGGGCGAGCCTTTGCGCGAAGATCTGGTCAAGCGCCTGACCGGCGGCGACCCGATGGTCGTGCGCGCGATGTACGAGGGCTATGTCGAGTTCGCCAATGTCGCGACGCCGCACATGGTCGGCAACGGGATGCCGCGCATTGACGGCGCGGACGGCGGCATCTGGCGGCGCGTGATTGTCATGCCGTGGACGGTGACGATTCCCGAAAGCCGCCGCCGCGATTTCGCGGAGTTCGTCGCCGAGCTGCTGGCGGAGCGCGCCGGCATCCTCAACTGGCTGATCGAGGGCGCCTGCGACGTGCTGGCGAACGGCCTCTATGTCGCCCCGGCCGCGCGCACGGCGACGGAGGATTATCGCGAGGATCAGGATCAGGTCGGCACGTTCCTGAAGGCCTGCCTGACCGAAGACCCGGAAGGCCGCATTCCCGCCCGCCAGATGTACCGCGTCTACACCGGCTGGGCGGAAGCCAACGCCAAGCGGCCGTTCAGCGAGACGCGCTTCGGCCGCGACGTGAAGCGGTTCGTCAAGCACGAAAAAGGCAGCGTGATTTCCTACATCGGCGTGAAGATCAAGGCGGACGCCTACGACTTCCTCGCCCACGCGCCGCCGCCAGCGGAGGACGGGCGATGAAGGGCGAATTGATCGTCGATTCCTTCGCGGGCGGCGGAGGCGCCTCGCTTGGCATCGAGCGGGCGTTGGGTCGTCCGCCCGACATCGCCATCAACCACGATGCGGTCGCGCTCTCGATGCATCGGCGCAATCATCCGCAGACGCGCCACATGCCGCACAATGTCTGGAAGGTTGACCCCGTCGCGGTCACCCAAGGGAGGCCGGTCGGCCTGTTGTGGGCCTTGCCCGATTGCAAGCATTTTTCCAAGGCCAAGGGCGGCAAGCCGGTGGCGCGCAACATCCGCGATCTCGCGTGGGTCGTGGTGCGTTGGGCGCGCCAGGTGCGGCCGCGCGTGATCTGCCTGGAGAATGTCGAGGAATTTCGCACGTGGGGGCCGCTGACCGAGGACGGCCAGCCTTGCCCGGACCGCAAGGGCGAGACGTTCAAGCGCTGGCTCGGCGAGCTGCGCAAGCTCGGCTACGTCGTCGAGCATCGCGAACTACGGGCGTGCGATTTTGGCGCGCCGACGATTCGCAAACGGTTGTTCCTGATCGCGCGCTGCGACGGCCGGCCGATTGTCTGGCCGGAGCCGTCGCATGGCGACCCGAAGTCCGAAGGCGTGCGGCAGGGGCGGTTGAAGCCGTGGCGAACGGCGGCCGAGATCATCAACTGGTCGCTGCCGTGCGCCTCGATCTTTCTCACGCCGGAGGAAGGCCGCGCGGTCGGCGTCAAGCGGCCTTTGGCGGAGGCGACGATGGCGCGCATCGCCAAGGGCGTGAAGCGCTATGTGCTCGACGCGGCGGAGCCGTTTGTCGTGACGGTCAATCACGGCGGGAGCGGATTTCGCGGTCAATCGCTCGACGATCCGTTCTGCACGCTGACGGCGGCACGCGATGCGCATGGCCTTGTCGCGCCGACGCTGATGACGATGGGCTATGGCGAGCGGCCCGGCCAATCGCCGCGCGTGCCGGGCCTCGACGTGCCGTTGCGCACGGTGGTCGCGGGCGGCGGCAAGGCCGCGCTGATCGCGCCGCATCTGATGACGATGCGGAATTCGGGCAAGCCGTACAACGGCGCGGATGAGCCTTCGCATACGGTTACGGCGGGCGGCGCGCATTTGAACGTCGTCGCGGCGTTTCTCGCGCAGCACAATCTCGGCGCGGTCGGGCATGACGCGCGGTCGCCGGTTTCGACGCTGACTTCGACCTGTTCTCATCAGGCGGTCGTGTCGGCGGGATTAGTGAGCCTGAGGGGGTCAGATCGTCGCGCCAGCGCGACCGACGCGCCGCATCCGACCGTGACCGCGCAGGGCGTGCACTCGGCCGAGGTCCGCGCGTTCCTTGTCAAATATTACGGCCAAGGCGGGACCGATCAGGGCGCGGGCGAGCCGTTGCACACCGTGCCGACCAAGGCGCGCTTCGGCCTCGTAACGGTCGGCGGCGAGACTTACGAGATTGCCGACATCGGCATGAGGATGCTGACGCCTCGCGAGCTGTTCCGCGCGCAAGGGTTTCCCGAAAGTTACGAGATTGACGCCGGCGCGGAAGGTGAGCGGCTCACGCAGGCGGCGCAGATCCGCATGTGCGGCAATTCCGTTTCGCCGCCGGTCGCTGAGGCCATCGTCGCGGCCAATTATCAGCCGGACGAAATCTGTGCGCCGGACGATGATTTTTCGCCTTTGCCCTTGTTCGCGGAGGTCGCATGAGGCTGTGGTTGACGATCCTTGCGCTTTCCGTCGTCCCGGCCGCCGCGCATGATTTCTGGAGCAACGGCGAGCCTGTGCCGGCCTGGGTGAAATCCGCCTGCTGCGGTCCGCAGGACGTTCACCGGCTGAACCCCGGCGCGGTGCATGTGATGGCCGACGGCTATCACATCGACGGGCTGCAAACCGTCATTCCGCTCAAGAGCGCGCTGCCGTCGATGGACGGCCAATATTGGGGTTTCTGGAACCCGCGCGGCGAGCCCGACCCTTTCATCTTCTGCTTTTTCGCGCCGTTGGAGGGGTCGTGATGACGCTGCGCAACATAAAGCCCCTGACGATCCCCGACGTAAAGTCCGCAGACATTCATTCGGCGCTTCCGCGCTTTGAGTGGATTGACCCTAAGGCTTTACTGGTGGACGAGGCGTATCAGCGAAACCTCAGCGAGCGTTCGGCGAAACTGATCGCCAAAATCGTTTCGGGCTGGGATTGGGCTCGCTTCAAGCCGCCTGTCGTCGTCGAGGTCGAGGGCGCTTTGCATGTGATCGACGGCCAGCATACGGCGATTGGCGCGGTCACGCACGGCGGCATTCCGCAAATTCCGGTCATGGTCGTCGAGGCTTTAGAGGCTCAAGATCGGGCGCGCGCTTTTGTCGGTCACAACAAAGATCGCCTCACGGTGACGCCGCAGCAAATTTACTTCGCCGAACTCGCGGCGGGCGACGACAACGCGCGCACGGTCGCGGCGGTGTGCGAGCGCTCCGGCGTCACGATCCTGAAATACCCGCCGCCGTTCGGCCGCTTCAAGGTCGGCGACACGATGGCGGTCAACACGGTCAGGGCGCTGGTCGAAAAGAACGGCGCGATGAATGCGCGCATCGTGTTGCAGACCATCGTCGCGGCCAAATGCGCGCCCGTCTCTTCGGACCATATCAAGGCGGCGCAGGAGTTGCTGCTCGGCCGTGATTACAAGGGCCTAGTCAAAGACGCGCAGATTACGGACGCCTTGCGCGCCTGGGGCGGCGAGCCGCCTCCTGAAGCCATCCAGTTCGCCGCCGCGCGCAAAGTGCCTTTGTGGCGCGCGCTGGTTGTCATCATCGCCAACCGGAAGACTCGCCATGGATCTTCAGCAGCGGCTTGAGCTTGTGGAAGCCGAGAACGAAATGCTTCGGGCTCGCGTGCAAGACCTTGAACGCGCCCTCCACGGGGGCGACATCGCGCTGCCTATCGAATGGGGTCTGACGCCTTCGGAGGCCCGTGTGTTCGGCGTTTTGTTGACGAAGGATCGCGTCAGTAAAGATCAGATGATGACGGCGATGTATGGCTTGCGCAGCAATTGCGATGTCGCGGCTGAAAAAATATGCGACGTCTACATTTGCAAACTTCGCAAGAAACTTAAGCGCTTCGAGGTGACGATTCACACGGACTGGGGCCAAGGATGGCGGCTCGACCCTCGGGATCGGGCTGCGTTTCGGGCTCGGTTGACGGAAGACACTGAGGCGAAGGCGGCATGAGCCAGAACCGTTCTCACGCCGTCATGGCGCAACGCGCCGAGCCCAACGATTCCTTGGACTTCTTCCCGACGCCGCCCTGGGCGACTCGAGCGCTTTGCGAATGGTTGCTGGTGGTCGGGGCGCCGATCCGTTCGCAGCGGGTCTGGGAGCCAGCGTGCGGCGCGGGCGACATGGCGAGGCCGTTAGGTGAGTATTTCGCGGACGTGTGGGCGAGCGACGTGCACGATTACGGTTATGGGCAGGTGCGGGACTTTCTGTGGCCCGGTCACGACGAGCCGGTCGATTGGATCGTCACCAACCCGCCGTTTCGCCTTGCCCAGCAGTTTGCCGTCAAGGCCATTGCGGAGGCGCGCGAGGGCTTGGCTCTCTTGGTCCGCACGGCGTTTTTAGAATGCGCGAACAGATACGACGGAAGCGGCCCCAAGGGCGATGGCGTCGGCCTGTTCGCCAAGACGCCGCCGACCGACATTCTCCAGTTTGTCGACCGCGTGCCGATGTTCAAAGGTCGGCTCGATCCAACGGGCTCGACGGCGACAGCCTATTGTTGGCTGGTGTGGCGCAAGGGCGCGCCGCGCGGGACGCATTTCGACTGGCTGCCGCCGTGCCGCCGCCGATTGGAGCGCCCCGACGACTACCCCGACGCCGTTCCCGCAGCCCAAATCCGCGTGGCCGCGCAATGACTTGCCTCGTCTTCCGCGAGCCCCTCGCCCATGCGTTCGACGCTCGCCGAAATCGCAGAGGGTTAGAGGGTTGTCCGAGGGTTTGCGACAAACTCTCTAAGCCTCGAAACCTCATGTGCGGCAAAGGCTTAGCGCGAAGGCGCAGAGGGTTAGAGGGTTTTCCCTATACGCACGCATGAGAATAGGGCTTCGGGGACAAATCAAAAAATCTCTCATGCGTATATAGGACAAACCCTCTAACCCTCTGCGCAAACCCTATAAGTATAAGAAAAGTCACATAAAAAGACGCTTAGATAGTTGATATTCAACTCTCTGAAACCCTCTAAACCCTCTTGGCGGAGCGGGAACATGGTGGAAAAATTGATCCCGGGTCGTGTTGGGTTGGCGCTGACGCGAAATAACCATTGCGAAGCGACGTTCGCGAAAACAAAGGCGGGGCTGCGCCTTGCCGGGTTTCGCCGCCTTCGCCGCGATATGCTCACCCGCTTGCCCGAGTGCGCCCGATGGGTCGTGGCGCGCGTCCGGCCGGGCTCGGAATTCGCCGTCGCCGACGACCTCACGGCGACCGGGCAATTGTTCGCCTATGCGCCGCACAGGGTCGTCGTGCACGAGCGGGCCCGCGCCGCCGGGCCGCGCGAAGTGCGGCGGAAGGTGGATCGCGATTATCCAGTCTTCGCCGGCTACGTGTTCGTAGGCTGTCCGCATGGTGCGTTCGTGTCGCGGCGGTCGCATGACGGCATCCTCGGCGTGCTTGGCGATTCGCTCGGGCGGCCGGGGCTGTCGCCGCAGGTGATGGCGGCGATCTGCCGGCTGCATGTCGTCGGGGCCTTCGCGCCGGCGGCGGCGCGGACGGTGGCGGTCGGCGAGGCGGTTCAGGTGGAACTCGGCGGCGTGAGCCTGACGGCGGTCGTCAAGGCGCTGTGCCGGGCGGGCGTGCGGGTCGAGGTGGAAATCTTTGGACAACTCACGCCGATTGAAATCGGGCTGGACAAAATCAAAGCCGATGCGCTATAAGCGGTCCCGGCGACTTTGGGCGCTGGTGCGACGGCAAACCGTCCCACCCTGCCGCCGCAATGGCGGCGAGCGCTGAACCGCCCTTTCCGATCAATAGGCGTCGTCGCAGGCTGGGTCGAGTTCGCCCAATTTGGCCGCCGAACGGCATTGCAGAACCCGGTCGATTTCGTTGCGGATGCGCTTGGAATCGCGGGCGGTGGCGCGTTCGAGATATTCGTACTCGGCGCGGATCGCATCGGCTCCGGCCTCGAAATGTCTCTCGCCGCGCGCGAGGAACGCGGTCTCGGCGATCTCGCGGTAGCGGTCCATCGCGTAGATGCGGCCCTCGACGACGCGGCATTCGGCGCGCGTCAGGCGGCAGGCTTCGGCCGGCAGGGCCGCGAGGGTCAGGGCGAGGGCAACGGTCAGGCGCATTTCGGGATAATAACCGGGGCGCGCTGTGAAACAAGAGGCGGCGCGGATGGGGCTCAAATGCGCGCCGGTGACGCTCACGGCCGCGCGCGGCGGCGGCGCGCGGGTGCCGCCCAAGGTCGCCGACGACTGGTATGCGACGCCCGAGCATCGGGAGTGGAGCAAGGCGGTCATCGCGCGGGCGGGTGGCGTCTGTGAGAAGTGTCCGCGCGGCGGGCGTTTGTTCGCCGACCACATCATCGAGATCAAGGACGGCGGCGCGCCGCTCGACCTCGCCAACGGGCAGGCGCTCTGCGGGTCGTGCCACACGAGGAAGACGGCCGCCGCCCGCCGCGCCCGACTCGCCAGGGGCCGGGGGGTTTAAATTCCCCGCCGTCCGGGCCGCCGTAACCGCACACAAGCTCACGCGGGGATTTTTTGAATTGCGCGATTCTTTGAATTCGCACGCATCGGGATCAATCACATGCCGCGTGGCGGTCGTCGCGTAGGCGCCGGGCGGCCCAAAGGCTCGACGACGCGCGTCAAGCGCCCGCCCGCCCGCGCCTTCCTGGAAAAACTGCAAGCCGCCGACTCGCACAAGGCTGTGCGGATGCTCGGCGAGCAGCTCGCCGCTGCGGGCGAGTACGAGGCCGCCGCGCGCACCATCGCCAAGATCGTGCGCTACGAGGCGAGCCCGATGCCGACCGCCGCCCGCGAGGCGCCCCTGACCTCGCGCCAGCTCGAACTGTTCGACCGCGCGCCGCAACTCGCCGCACCCAAGGACGACAACAACCCCGACGAATTCGCGGGCCTCCTCAATTGAGCGAGGTCTACTGGGACCTGAGCTGCCCCGACTGGCGCGAGCGCATCGCGACGCGCCGGTCGCTGCTCCCGCCGCTGCCGCTCGACGAGCCGGCGGCCGAACGCGCGGTCGCCATTTTCGACCGCCTGCGGCTTTACGACGTCGTCGGCGCGCCGCGCCTCGCGGGCGCCGTCGGCGACTGGTATCGCGACATCGTGCGCGCCTGGGCGGGGTCGTGGGACGCCGAGGGGCGCCAGCGCTACATCCGCGAAATCTTCGCCCTCATCGGCAAGAAGAACTCCAAGACTTCCAACTCCGCCGGGCTCGGCATAACCTGGCTGCTGGTCAACGAACGCCCCAACGCCATCGGCATCATCGTCGCCCCGACGCAGGACATCGCCGAGATCGCTTTCAACGCCGCCGCCGGCATGGTCCGGCTCAGCGCCGACCTCAACGGCAAGCGCCTGAAGGTGCAGGACCACCTCAAGCGCATCACCAACCTCAAGACCGGCGCGACGCTCGAAGTCTTCACCTTCAGCCCGGAAGTGCTCAACGGCCAGCTCGCCGCGTTCTGGATTCTCGACGAGCTGCACCTGCTCGCCAAAAGCCACAGCGCCGACAGCGCGTTGCGCCAGTTGCGCGGCGGCCGGGTCGCGATCCCGGAAGCCTTCGGCATCATCATCACGACGCAGTCGGAGGACGAGCCGGCCGGCGTGTTCAAGACCGAACTCGCCAAGGCTCGCGCCATCCGCGACGGCGCGAAACGCGATTCGCGCACGCTGCCGATCCTGTACGAATTCCCCGAGGCGATCTCGTCCGACCGCGACCGCTTCCTCGACCCCGAAAACTGGCCGATGGTGGTCCCCAACCTCGGCCGCTCGATCACCCTGCCGCGTCTGCGCGAATTGTTCGCCGAAGAGGTGGACGGCGGCGAAGTTTCGCTGCGGCGCTGGTGCAGCCAGTATCTCAACATCGAGGTCGGCCTCGGCCTCAAATCGGACCACTGGCCCGGCGCCCGGCACTGGGAGAAAAACGCCGACCCCGACCTGACGCTGGCCTCGCTGATCGAACAGTCCGATCTCGTGACCATCGGCGGCGACGGCGGCGGCCTCGACGACATTCTCGGCCTCGCCGTCATCGGCCGCCACGCCGAAACCGGCCGCTGGATGGTCTGGGCGCATGGCTGGCTGCACCGCGACGTGCTGGCGCTGCGCAAGCAGGAAGCCGCGCGATTCCTCGATTTCTCCGCCCACGGCGATCTCACCCTGGTCGACAGCATGGACGAAGCCTTCGAGGCCTTCGCCGACCAGTGCGACGAAGTGAACGAGTCCGGCAAGCTCGCGGGCCTCGGCCTAGATCCGGTCGGCGTCAAGATCATCGTCGACAAGCTCGCCCGGCGCGGCCTTTCGCAGCGCGTGCCGGACGGCGGCCCGGTGGTCGGCGTGCGGCAGGGCTACACGCTGCAGGGCGTCATCAAGTCGGTCGAGGACCTGCTGAGCGACGGCCGGCTGACGCATGGAGGCCAGAAATTGCTCGACTGGTCGGTCGGCAATGCGCGCGTCAAGATCACGGGGAACGCGATCATGGTGACGAAGCAGGCGAGCGGCATCGCCAAGATCGACCCGCTGATGGCCCTGTTCGACGCCGCGTTCCTGATGCTCGACGCCCCCGATATCGGCGGGTCCCTCTACACGGCGGAGCGCGGGCTCGCCATTTTCGGCTAGGAGGCCGGCATGGGCCTCTGGGACAGGCTTTGGGGGCGCGCCGCGCCGACGGCGGTGCGCAAGGATTACGACGACGACCGCCTTTGGGGGCCGAGCTTCGGCACACAATCGGCGACCGGCGTCAATGTCAATCAGGGAACGGCGCTGAAAGCGACCGCCGTCCTCGCCTGCGTCTCGATGCTGTGCGAAGACTTCGCCAAGCTGACGCCGAACGTCTGGAAGAAAGACCGCGACGGCGCGCGCGAGCCGGCGGTCGAACATCCGCTTTACGAGCTGCTGTACCGGCCGAACGACTGGCAGGATTACTTCCAGTTCGCCGAGATGATGCAGTTCTCGCTGGTCATGCGCGGCAACGCCTATGCGGTGAAGATCCGCGACGGGCGCGGCAAGGTGGTCAAGCTGGTGCCGGTCAACGCCGACTGGGTGGCCCTGTGGGAAGCGCCGAACGGCGATCTGTTCTATCGCGTGACGCCGAACGGCCTGCACATGCTGGCGGAACTCGCCGGCCAGCCGTTCCTGATTCCGGCCGAGGACATGTTCCACGTGCGCGGCTTCAGCATGAACGGCCTGCTCGGCGCGTCGCGCATCGCGTTGGCCAACGAGGCCATCGGGCTCTCCATCGCCTACGAGCGGCAGGCTTCGCAATTCGCCGGGCAGGGCGCGAGCCTCTCGGGCGTGCTGACGACCGACCAGAAACTGACGCCCGACGCGGCGGCGCGGATGGCGTCGGACTGGAAGTCGATGAAATCGGGCCTGCAGAACGCCGGCAAGATCGCCGTGCTCGAACAGGGCCTCAAGTTCCAGGAGATGACGCTTTCGGCCGCCGACGCGCAGTTCATCGCCTCGCGCGGCATGCAGATTCAGGAAATCGCCCGCATCTGGCGCATCCCCGCGCATATGATCGGGGCTTTGGAGCGCGCGACCAACAACAACATCCAGCAGATGGCGACGGAATACATCAACCTCACGCTGTCGAGCTATACGAGCCGTTGGGCGTGGCGCTGGGACGTCGATTTCGATCTGCGCAAGCAGGGCCTGTTCATCGACTACGACCCGACCGCGCTGACGCGGGCGGATCAGGGCGCGCGCTACGCCAATTATGCGCGCGGCATCATGTCGGGCTTCCTGACGCCCAACGAAGCGCGCATCGACGACGGGCGCGAGCCAAAGCCGAACGGCGACGACCTGCTGGAGCCCGCCAACATGTCGGTGATGGGCTCGCAATCGAGCGACGCCGGCGCCGACGGCGGCGGCCGCCCGCCGGACGGCAGCGCCGATCAAACCGTAACGCCGCCGCCTGCGCCTAGCCATTCGCCGCCGAAGGGTTGACGATGAAACACGAATTCAAAGACATTTCCGAACTGCCGCGTCAGGCGGGCGGCGACGGCGCGCCCATCATGGCCGCCGCCGTGCGCTTCGCCACCGTCGCCGAGCCTGTCGCCGTCGCGGACAACGCCCGCGCCTTCACGTTCGTTTTCTCCGACGAGAGCGTGGATCGTTACGGCGACGTCATCCAGGCGCGCGGCTGGCAGCTCGACAATTTCAACGCCAATCCGATCGCTCTGTTCGGCCACGACGCCGGCTCGGTCGAGAACGTGATCGGCGCGGCGAAGAACGTCCGCGTGGCCGGCGACAAGCTCGTCGGCGACATCGAATTCATGCCCGGCGACGTCAACCCCAACGCCGATGCCGTGTTTCAGATGGTCAAGGGCGGCTGGCTCAAGACCGTGAGCGTCGGCTTCGCGCCGCTCGAATGGAAGGCGGCCAAGGACAAGAGCCGCCCCGGCGGCGTCGATTTCGTCCGGCAGGAGCTGCTCGAAATCAGCATCGTGCCGATCCCCGCCAATCCCAACGCGCTGATTCAGGCCAAGGCGGCCGGCGTCGATCTCGCCCGGCTCGGGCTCAAGGTCGAAGAGGCCGACCCCGCCGCCCGCAACGCCCCGCCGATGACCCGCAAGGGCCTTTATTCGGTGTCCTACCTCGCTCAAATCCTGTCCGACCTCGGCTATTTGCAGGACGCGGTCGCCTGGGAGGCGGAAAGCGAAGGCGACGGCTCGCCGGTCCCCGCGCAGCTCATGGACGCCATCAAGGCGCTCGGCCAGGTGCTCATCGCCATGACGGCCGAAGAGGTCGCCGAACTCGTCGGCGGCGACGACGAGGACGATCTGGGCATGGTGATCGGCATGAGCGCGGCCGACGCGCGCGCCGATATCGCCCGCGTAATCCCCAAACTCGCCCCCGCCGCCCTCGCCGGATTAGGGAACGTGGCGCGCGACCTTGCGCTGGGTTACACGGTTCACGTCAAGACCTCCGCCCCGGCGCCTTTGGTGCTGCGCGCCGGCAAGGTCATCAGCGCCGCGAACGAAAAGAAACTGCGCGAGGCGCACGACCACATGACCGCCGCCGCCGCCTGCGTGATGTCCGTCGTCGAGCCGCCGGAGGACGACGACATGGACGCGGCGGCCGGCGAAGACGACGACACGGAAGCCAAGGCCGCGCGCGCGCGCAAGGCGGCGGCGCTGAAGCGCACCGTCGAGACGATCTGAAATTCGCGGTTCCCCGGCGCGCCGGGGAAAGGCGCCGGCGGGGCGGTTCGATCCCGCGCGCTCCGAACGGGGCGAAGGTGTAAGGGGGCATAACCGGCGCCCTTCGAGATTCGCGGCGGCGACTTTTCCGCCGCGCGCAGAGAGAGCTTTCTGCAGGTAGCTCAGCTGGTAGAGCGCATCCCCGAAACGGGATGAGGACGGGGGTTCGAGTCCCTTCCAGCGGTTAGCTCTCTCGCTTTTCCATTCCGGCTCGCGCCGGATAGCCCTTCCACCATTTGCGACAAAGGGGCAGTCGCAGACTGCGAACGTCGGACGACGTGCGCCATCCCCGGCCCGCTGTGAAGCGGCCCTTTTGAAGGAGCCATTACATGGATAAGCTCGCCGAGCTAAGCCGCAAGCGCGGCGCGCTCATCGACGAATTGAACACCGACGCCATCATCGCGGACGCCAACGCCTATGCGGCCAAGGAGGCCGAGATCGCCGAGGTCGAGGGCATGATCGCCCGCGCCAAGGCCGCGCAGGCCCGCTCGGCAGCGCTTGCCCGCCCGGTCTCGCAGGGCGTCCACGGCGCCGCCGTTTCGTCGGAGCCGGAAGTCGGCGGCGACGTCACGCTGTCCTCGATGGTGCGCGAGTTCTCCTCGCTTTCGCAGAGCCACGACCGCCGCCCCGGCTTCGACGACGCGATCTCGGTCGCGCGCCGCTCGCTCGGGTTCGCGCCGCAGGCCGACACGCATTTCCGCAGCCTCGGCGAGCAGCTCGGCGCGGTCGCCAATTACTATCTCTCGAAAGGCACGAATCAGGACAGCCGCCTGCGCCGCGCCCCGACGACGATCACCCGCGGGCCCGCCGGCGCCGGCGAAGTCGATCCGACCGGCGGCGGCTTCCTCGTCCAGACCGACTTTTCCGCCGCGATCTTCATGCTCGCGCATGACATGGGCGAAATCCTCGCGCGCGTGAACAAGCTGCCGATTAGCGACAACGCCAACGGCCTCAAGATCCCCGGCGTCGACGAAACCAGCCGCGCCAACGGCTCGCGCTGGGGCGGCGTCACCTCGAACTGGGCGGCCGAAGGCGTCGCGGGCGTCGAATCGCGTCCGAAGTTCCGCCTGATCGAGTTCGACCTGAAAAAGCTCATCTCCAAGATGACCGTGACCGACGAATTGCTGGCCGACGCCCCGGCGCTCCAGCGCATCGCCGCTCAGGCCTTCGCGGAGGAAATCACGTTCCGCACCGAGGACGCGATCTTCCGGGGAACCGGCGCGGGCCAGCCCTTCGGCATCATCAATTCCCCGGCGCTGATTCAGGTCGCCAAGGAAAACGGCCAGAAGACCGGCACCATCGTCAAGGAAAACATCGACAACATCTGGTCGCGCCTGCTGCCGCGCGCGCGCCAGCGTGCGGTCTGGCTCATCAATCAGGATGCGGAGCCGAACCTCAACCAGCTCAACCAGGCGGTCGGCACCGGCGGCCAGCTCGTCTATCTGCCGCCGGGCGGCCTGTCCGCCTCGCCCTATGCGACGCTCTACGGCCGCCCGCTGATCGCGACGGAATACAATTCCGCTCTGGGTTCGCCCGGCGACATCATGCTCGTCGACCTCGGCATGTACACCATCGTCGACAAGGGCGGCGTGCAGTTCGCGACCTCGATGCACATTGCGTTCGACACCGACGAAATGCGCTTCCGCATCACCTATCGCGTGGACGGCCAGCCGATGCTGCCGGCGCCAATCACGCCCTACCAGGGCACGCTCACCAAGAGCTTCGCCGCCGCCATCGCCCAGCGCTGACGCGCCGCCCGGCGCGCGCAGCGCCGGGTTGTTCCCTTCCTAAACGGTTCTGCGCGTTCCGCGCCGGGCCGCTCCCCTCTCATCTTCAAAGGAGGCCCCCGTGGCCGATCAGTTCTCGCTCATCTATCAGGCTCCGCCCGTCGCGCTTCTCGCCCCGGCCGCCGACGCCGCCGGCCGCACCAGCGCCTACCGCGACCTGCGCAACGCTCACAAGGCTTTCGTCGTCTGCCACATCAACCAGGGCAACGCCGCGACCGTGCAATTGACGCTGCTGCAGGCGCAGGACGTCAACGGCACGAATTCCAAGGCGCTCAGCGCGAACGTGCCGATCTGGTTTCAGGCCAATACTGCGACCAGCGACCTCAATGTCGGCCAGTCGGCGGCGACGAGCTTCACCACCGACGCCGGGACCAACGACAAGATCGTCGTGTTCGAGATCCTGCCCGAGACCGCGCTCGACGTCGCCAACGGCTTCAAGACGATTGCGGTGCAGACGGGCGCGTCCAACGCGGCCAACATCACCGAGGCCCTTCTGATCGTCGCCGAGCGTTATCAGGGCGCTTCGCAGCTCACCGCGCTCGCGTAAGGCGTTGCGCTCCCCGGCTTCGCCGGGGAGCTTCGCCCGCGCGCCGGGGCGACACTGACGCGCGCGCCAAGCTCCCCCCTTCCCGCTGGAGACCATCATGGGAAATTCTTATCTCACCGGCGCCGAATTCCGTTCGCGCGTCGCTTACGAATTCGAGACCGGCACCGGCACGTTCGAAACGGTCGCCTCCGGCGCGCCGTTCCAGTTCGGCGACGATTTCGTCGGCGCGGGCCACACGGCCGGCGTGCCGGCCGCCGGTTCGCCCGCCGCCGGCTATCCCTGGATCAAAAAGATCGTGGGCTCGCCGACCGGCGTGGCGCTGGTCGCAAACGCCGCCGGCGGGGTGATGCAGAGCGCGCTGGCGGCGACTTCGGAAGCCGAAGAGGCGAGTCTGTATTTCAACGATTCGCTGGTTTTCAACACGCAGAGCCTCGGGCAGATCGAATGGCGTTCGCAGCTCGCCGTCGCGCCCTCAAGCGGCGCGCAGGCGTTCCTCGGCGTCGGGTCGTCGTGGGTCGGGGGCCCACTCAACCTTGCCCGCTATATGGGCTTCATCTGGAACGGCTCGGCCGGCCTCTACATCACGACCAAGGACGGCAACGGGAACACGTTCTCCTTCGCCGCCGCGCCCATCGGCGGGTCGGCGATCACGACCGACACGACCGCCTTCCATGTCTACCGCATCGACTGGTCGAACCCGCTCGACGTCGGCTTCTATGTCGACGGCGCCCGCGTCAATGCGGCCGGCTCCGTCGTGTGGAACCCGTCGAGCGCCGCCAACGCCATCCTGCAGCCGTGGCAGACGGTCTACAAGGCGAGCGGGACCGGCACGGCGACGCTCAACGTCGACAAGATCGACGAGTTCAACAACCGCTGATGCGCGATCCTCTCGACCGCCGGCTGACCATACGGAGGGCTGACAATGGCCGCGCAGATGGGCCTTTCGAACACGACGGCGACCATCGCCGCGACCGCCAGCCTTTCGCCGCAGGTGGATATCGGGCCGGGACGCCTTGTCGGCCTTCTGGTCCCGTCGGGCTGGACGGCGGCGAACATCACCTTTCAGGCGAGCCCGGACGGCGGCGTCACCTGGGGTAATCTGTTCACCTCGCTCGGCGCGGAAGTCACCGTCGTCGCGGTCGCCGGCCAGTTCAACGCCATCGACCCGACCTATCTGCAGGGCGTCGTCTCGCTCAAGGTCCGCTCCGGCACTTCGGGCTCGCCGGTCGCGCAGACCGCCGCCGTCGCCGTCACGCTGGTGACGAAACTCTGATGTTCTTCCAGGGCGTCAACATCCTGACGGTCACGGCCCCGGCCGCGTCCTACGATCTCGTGGATCTCGAAACCTTCAAGGCCGATCTCGGGATCACCGTCTCGACCGACGACGCCTATCTGACCGGCCGCATCGCCAGCGCCTCGGCCTCGGTGGCGAATTTCTGCAACCGCGTGTTCCCGGTCGAAACGCTTTCGTGGCAGTTCTTCCCGGCGCGCGACGGCTGGCCGTGGACGGTGACGCAAGATATTCAGCCGTTGCAGGCGCCGCGCTGGCCGATCACGTCCATCGCCTCGGTGGTCGAGACCATCGCGGGCGTCGCGACGACCTTGGTCGCGGGGACCGACTATCTCGCCGATTTCACGCGCGGCCAGCTCACGCGGCTCGATCCCTACGGCAAGCCGCGCCGCTGGCGCCCGAACGCCGTGCAGATGGCGTTTTCCGCCGGCTATTCGACCGCTCAGGCGCCGGTCAGCGGCGCGCCGGCCCTGCCGGCCGATATCGTCGAGGCCACCGAAATGCTGGTCAAGAACGCCTATTACGCCCGCACGCGCGACGGCCTCGTGCGCAGCGAAAGCGTCCCCGGCGTGATCTCGACGTCCTATTTCGGCGCGTCCGACAACGGCTTTCCGGCCGACGTCGCGGCGCGGCTGCTGAATTACCGCGTGCCGGTCCTCGTCTGATGACGCCCGCCGCCGTTCAGGCCGCCTATGCCCGCGCGCTCGGCGCGAACGGCCCGGCGGAAACCGCGACGATCACGCGCGGCGGGGTCAGCTATTCGGTGCAGGCCTGGGTGACGGAGTTCATCCCCTCCGACCTCGCCGGCGCCGTCGAGCAGGGCCGCCGCAACGCCATCGTGCTGGCGTCGAGCGTCGCGGCGAGCGGCTTTCCGCTGCCCTTCGCGGTCAAGTCCGACCGGCTCGTCTGGGGCGGCAAGTCCAACGCCATCGTCAAGGTCGACGACGCCACGCGGCGCGTCGGTGGCGTGCTGATGGCCTACGAACTCGATCTTGAGGGCGCGTGATGGCGGTCAAGACCCGCATCGACGTGCTGACGCGCGAAACGATCTTCAGCCCGGCCGGCGGCCTTTCGCCGCAGGACGTGGCGGCGCAGTTCGCCGCCGCCGTGGCGCAGGACATTGCGGCGGTGGACGCCGACAACGCCAGCGCCGCCGGCCGCGCCCTGCCGCGCCACACCTTCGTCGATGGCTCGGAGACCGACGATCTCCGGCGCGTGCGGCCGGACGGCGTGATCGTCGCCACCTGGGACCTCGGCGCGGAGGTCGTCCGCTATGTCTGGGATCAGTTGCTGCGCGCCGTCCCGCGCCGCTCCGGCCGCTTCGCCGATTCGCAGCGCATCTATGCCGATGGGGTCGAGGTCGAATCGCCGGAAGACACGCTCGGCGCGGACGAGGTCGTCATCGCCTCCGTCGCGCCCTATGCGCGCAAGATCGAAGGCCAGTTCAAGCAACCGCGCCACGCTTGGGCTAAAAACGACAACGGCGTCTATCACGCGACGGCTGCGCTGGCGGCGTCGAAATACGGCAACATCGCCCGCATCAAATTCGGCGTGCGCCTGCCCGTCGGCGGCGCGACCGATCTGGCGAAATGGGCGAGCGCACATACCGCGATGATCGCGCATGAGCGCAAACGCGAAAAGCAGATTGCCCGCGACACCCGCCAGCCGGCGATTGTGATTTCGTTCAAGTGAGGCCGCGATGGGCGTTAGAACTTTTGCATTTTCAACTGAACTAAATGTTGAAACATTTGCTGCGGCGATGCTGTCTCGGGGCTATAAACTTCGGATCGTTGGCGCGAACCCGATAGCCTCGACGATCATGTTTGAGGCGGAGCATACCGAAATACCCGAAAGCGGCGCGCAAGCGCCAACATTCTCCGTCCGTCAAGATGACGCTGGAAGAAAAACGCAGTTTATTTCATGGGATGGCGGAAACACGGTTCATCATTTTTCTAATTTAAACGAGTGCTGAACGATGTGGCAGCCGATTGAGTCCGCGCCGAAAGACGGAAACGACATCCTCGTCCGTTACGAAATGGCGGGCGTCGATTTCGTTCATATCGCGTGGTGGAACGCGGACGAGCACGATCAATGGCAGGCGCAGGGCCACGCCTGCAAAGAGGACGCGGTCGGCTGGTGGTCTTACGTCGAAAATAGCGTCTCGCAGCTTAAGCTCGACGGGTTCCGCGCGCCGACGCATTGGGCTCCGTTCGACCCGCCAGAACATTAATTATGGCCTCCTCCTTCGTCGTCTCGACCGTCGCCGCCGCCGTCGCGGCCAACTGGAGCTTCACGCCGCTGGTGCTGCCGAACGCCGAGGGCCTCGTTCCCGACGACGGCTCGGCCTTTCTGGTGCTGGAATTCCCGCCCGTCGGCGACGAAAGCCAGATCACGATAGGCGCGGTCGGAACCCGCGTGTTTCGCGAGGAGGGCGCTTTCGTGCTGACGCTCTGCGTCCCGCTCGGAACCGGCGTCAACTCCTCGTCCGCGCCCTGGCTCGACCGGCTGGACGCGCTGCGCGCCGCCCTGCGCGGCCGGAATTTCGCCAATGTCAACACGCTCGCCGCGACGCCGCCGCATGAAAACGGCGAAAGCGACCGGGGGGCCTATTACGAACTCGCCGTCGCCATTCCGTATTATTTCGATATAAGTGGAGCGTGATTTGCCAAACGATCCTTGATCGGAAGGCGGCTCGCGAAGCAGGCCTGAAACGATACTTTATTGGCCAGCCATGCGCTAACGGTCACATTGCTGAACGTTTTGTTTCTACGAACTATTGTCTGGAATGTGCTCGCGAATACAGACGTAGAAACCGGCAAGAGATAAATAAGCGTGAAGGGGAGGTCGTCAAAAGGCGTCGCGCAGAAAACCCGGATAAATTCAAGGAATACAATAAAAGATATTACGCGGCAAACGCCGAAAAACGTAAACAGGCATCTCGCGCTGATTACGCGAAGAACGCGGAAAAGCGTAAAGAAACGCACAAAAAATGGGTTCTTGCAAATCTGGACGAGGAACGACGTAAAGCGCGCGAGCGCGCCCGCATAAGGATTGCTGGCGATCCTGCCGCGAACCGGGCGCATGTTCGCGCATGGGCCGCTCAGAATCGCGAATACGTCCGCGACAAGGTGAAACGATGGCGCGCAGATAACCCGGAGAAGGCCGCTGAGACGGCTCGCAACAAACGTGCGAAACGCCGCAACGCCTCCGGTTCGCACACGCAAGCCGACGTAAACAAAATCAGAACCGCGCAAAAAGATAAATGCGCAATATGCAAAATCGCGTTGCGTGGAAAAGGACACGTCGATCATATAATTCCGCTTGCGAGAAACGGCCGAAACGACAAGTCCAATCTTCAAATTCTGTGTGCGCCCTGCAACTGTTCGAAACATGCGCGCGATCCAATTGAATTCATGCAGTCGCGTGGATTTTTGATCTAACGCATCACCAAACAAGCGCGCCCTCAGCAAGCGCGCCCCGGAACGTCGGATGACGTGCCGATCCCTGCCCCGCGCGTCGTGAGACGCCCGAAGATGGAGCCCTATTATGACGACGACCGGCGTCACGCTGGCCTCGGGCAACCGAGTTTCGCACAAAAAGGTGCGCGAATCCGCCTTCGGCGTGACGCCGACCAATCCCTCGATGAAGGTGCTGCGCGTCACCAGTTCGACGCTGCAGCCCAATATCGACACCGTCGTCTCGTCGGAACTGCGCACCGACCGCCAGATCCCGGACCAGACCACGGTCGCGGTCAAGGCGGCCGGCGACATCAATTTCGAGCTTTCGTTCAACGCGCTCGACGACTTCTTCGAAGAGGTGCTGCAAGGCGCGTGGGCGGTGAAGCCGGTGCTCGCCAACGCCGCCACGGCGACGCCGATCAGCGCGCTCTCGACCACGACCGCGACGGTGACGGCGGGTGGCGCGGCCTTCCTCGCCGGCATGATCTGCCTGACCAGCGGCTTCGCGCTGGCGGCCAACTACAAGACGGCGGTGGTCGCGTCCTCCACCGCGACCAGCATCGTCTTCCCGGCCTCCACCTTCACCGCCGACGCCTCGCCGCAGACCGGCGCGACGATCCGCGTCGTCGGTTTCCAGGGCGCCTCGGGCGACATCACCGCGACCTCCGCCGGCCTCGCCTCGACCGCGCTCGATTTCACGACGCTCGGCATTTCGGCGGGCGACTTTATCAACGTCGGCGGCCTCTCCGCCGGCACGAGCTTCGCCACGGCGGCCAACAACGTGTTCATCCGCGTCACCGGCGTCGCCCCGCACGCGCTGACCTGCGACAATCTGCCGAGCGGCTGGGCGGTCGACGCGGGAACCGGCAAGACGATCTCGATCTGGTACGGCGACGAGCTGACCAACGGAACCGCGCTCTGGACCTCGACCATCGAGCGCAACTATTCCGATCAGGCGATTCCGACCTTTGAATATTTCTACGGTTCCGCGACCAACGGCCTCAACATGTCGCTGGAGGCCGGCAAGATCGTAACCGGCGCGGTGTCGATGGTTTCGCAGACGGCGGCCTATCTCACCTCGCGCGTCGCGGGCGCGACCGACGTCGCCGCGCCGACCTATCCGGTGCTGAACGCGACCAGCAATTTCGGCCGCATCGGCATCGGCGGCGCGACGCTCGCCGGGCCGAACTACATCATGTCGGCGACCGTCGATATCGCCAACAACATCACGGCGGATTTCGCGGTCGGCGCGCTCGGCGCCATCGGCATGACCAATGGCGACTTCAACGTCACCGGCAACCTCAACGTCTATTTCGGCGACACGACGCTGCTGGCGAATCTGCTCAACAACGCCGCGACCGCGCTCAACTTCACCATCAGCGACGGTAACAGCCCGCGCGAGAGCTACGTGATCGATTTCCCGCAGGTGAAATACACCAGCGGCCAGATCAACAATGTCGCCAAGAATCAGGCCGTCATGCAGGCGGTCGGCTATCGCGCGGTGCTGAGCCCGACTTACGGCTACACGGCGAAGGTGACGCGCTTCTGGTACACCGAATAAGAGGAGGCCCTCATGTTTGCATTCGTTTTGGCGGCGGCGGTCGCAAGTTTTTCCGAACCGGATTACAAACATTGTTTCATAAAGATGGAAATCAATCAGCATTACGAGATTAATATGGCGCTAGCGTTGAGCCTGCCGCAAGGCGTGTTTTTGCTCTGCGGCGATGACAATTTGCACGACGTTTATGTCGACGGCGAATTGGGATCGGATAAATCCGATCAAGCCGCCGGCGCCGCCGTGAATAAACCGTAGCCCGCGCCAACCCAATCATCAGAGGCCAATCATGGATTTGTCCAAGGTCCGCGTCGATGTGGCGCGGTCGAAAGCCGGGGAATGGGTCAAGGACATTCCCGGCCTCGACGATATCGAGCTGAAGGTGCGCGGCTCGAACTCGCCGCATTTCCGCACCGCGCAGGTCCGCGCCCAGCGCGCCATCCCGCGCGAGGCGCGCCGGGACGGCATTCTTGATCCCGAGGCCGCCGACGTCGCGCTCGGCAAGGCGCTCTCCGAGATCCTGCTCGACTGGCGCAACGTGCGCGCGGGCGAGACCGAAATCCCCTATTCGCCCGAGGCGGCGCTGACGCTGCTGACCGATCCCGAAATGGTCGTGTTCCGCGATGGCGTCGCCTATGCCGCCGACGTGGTCGGCTCGCTCCGCAAGGAGGATGACGACGCCGCTCTGGGAAAATAGCGGCGTGGGTGGACTGGAAGCACCGCTGGGCGGAATTCGGCGAGCACATCGTCGCGAACTACCGGCTCTCCGGCCTTCCCGTCCCTGACCATCTGATCGAGCCCGAGACCGGCGCCGTCGAGATCGCCATGATCGACGCCTGGGGCGATCTGACGAGCGACCGCAACACGGACATGGGGCCGATTCCGTTCTCCGCCATCGACCGCTGGGCGACGCGCCACGGCGTCGAGGACGCCGACGAATTCGATTTCCTCACCCGCGCCATCCGGGCGGCCGACAAGGCCTATCTCGCCTGGGCGGCGGAAGAGCTGAAGCGCCGGACGGCGAAATAGGGGCGAGATGGCCGATCTGAACAAAATCGTCCGTCAGGTCGAATATCGCAGCGACACCTCGGGTCTCGACCGGGTGTCGGCGGCGGCGGACAAGGCGTCGGCGGCGACCAAAAAACTGTCCGACACGGCTTCGACGCTTTCGACCACGACCGAGAAGGCCGACAAATCCGCGCTCAACGTCGCCGCGCAGCTCGACCGCCTGTCGAAAGCCGCCGATCCCGCGCAGAAGGCGCTCGCCGCCGTCGAGCGCCAGCAGAGGCTGATCGACGCCGCGACGAAACAGGGCCAGCCGATCCGGCAGGAATGGACCAACGCGCTGAGCGTGCTCAAGGCGCGGCACGAGGAACTGACCAAGGCCACCGCCGAGCACACCGCCAGCGTCGGCCTCAACCGCGTTCAGCTCATGGAGGCGTCGCACGTCGCCAAGAGCTTCGCCGACAGCCTCATCGCCGGCGCCTCGCCTCTGCGCGCGCTTTCGCTCGAAGGCGGCCGCATTGCGCAGATTTTCGCGGAAGGCTCGGGCGGCGTCGGCGGCACGCTGAAGGCGATGGGCGCGACGGTCGGGCGGCTCGCAACCGGCTGGCTCGGCCTCGGCGTCGCCGTGGCGACCGGCGCGGGCCTCGCCGCCGCCGCGATCCTGCGGTTCCAGAGCCAACAGGACCGGCTGACGCTTTCGCTCAACGGCGCGGGCCGCTATGCCGGCGTCTCGACCTCTGGCCTCACGGCCATCGCCAATGCGGGCGGCGCGCGCAACCCGGCGCTGGGTCAGGGCGGCGCGACCGACATCACCGCGCAGCTCGCCGCCACCGGCCGCATTTCGGCGGCGATCATGCCGGGCATCCTCGATCTCGTCTCGCCCTATGCGCGCGGAACCGGGCAGGACCTCACCAAAGCCGGCGAGGAACTGGCGAAAGCCTTTGCCGATCCCGGCAAGGGCGCAGAGGAACTGAACGGCAAGCTCGGCTTTCTCGACGACAAGACGAAACAGCTCATCGCGTCCTTCGAGCGTCAGGGCGATCTGCTCGGCGCGCAGCAGGTCCTGCTCGGCAAGGCGGCGGACGAAGCGGCGCGCATGACCGACACCACCTGGAGCCTGTCGAAAGCGTGGGACGGGTTCACGTCCTCCCTCGGTCGCGGCGCCAACGCTTTCGCCTCGAACGTGCATCGCACCTTCGCCCCGACGCTCTCCGACAAGCTTGCCGATGCGGAATCGGCGGCGCGCGAATATGGCGGCTTGACTTCGGACCGCGCCGACGAAAACCTCTCGAACCTTCGCCTCGGCGTCGCCTATCAGGAATACGGCAATACGCGCGCCGTGGCCGGCGCGGCGTCGGACAAGGCGACCAACGATCTCTCGCTTCTCGTCGGCGAGGCCATCCGCAAGGCCGTGCCGGAACTCGACAAGAGCCAGGAGCTTTCCGACACGCTCAAGCTTCTGACCGACGCGCTGAACAACCCGGAGGCGCTCGGCAAGGTCAAGGGCGGCGCGGGCGCGGTTTCGCTCGCGCAAGGCCGCGTGCAGACGCAATACGATCTCTCCGACCCGCTGCTGCGCATCCGGCAGGACAATGCGCTCGCCGTCCAGGCGGCGCAGGCCGACACCGACGCGGAACGCACTTTGGTCGAAGCGCGCCGCGCGGAACTCGAAGTCCTGCGCCAGACCGGCGATGCGACTCAGGCGACGGCGAAGTCGCTCGGCGTCTGGAACGAGGAGATCGCGAAATCGAACCGGGCGTCGGAAGACGCGCTGCGCCAGTCGCAGCAGAACCTCGACACGTCGCTGATGCGCCCGTTCGAGCGCGGCGCGGCGCAGATACGGTTTCGCTACGAAGAGAACCTGCGGCGCGTCGTCCCCAACCGGGTCTCGGCGCTTTCGCCCTCGGACAATGACTTCACCGCGCTCGATAGTTTCGGCGACCTTTCGTCGGCGAAAAACGCTTTCGGCGGCAAGCGCGGATCGCGGATCAGCGGCGCGGATGACGCCTTTCTGTTCGCCTACAAACGCAGCCTCGTGCCGCCGCGCTACGACGACCATTTCGCGGTCCCGGCCGCCGCGGCGACGGCGGGCGCGGCCCCGGTCGGCGGCTATGCGCCGGCCGCCGCGCGCTTCGCGCCGGGCAACATCAACGTCGCCTCGACGGCGGCCGCCAATTACACCAACGAATACGGCAGAAATCTCGGCGCCTATTACAACACCGAAACCCTCGCCAAGCTTCAGGCCTCTAACGACGAACTCGACCGCAACGCCAAGCTTCTGCGAATCCGCACGGCGATGTTCGGGGAAGACACGGCGGCGATCCAGAAGGCCGTCGCGGCGCAGGAACTCTGGAACAGCCTGGCGCTCGACGACGAGGCGATCCGCGCGCTCGGTCCCGAGCGCGTCGCCAAGATCACCAGCGCGATCAAAGACCAGACCGCCGCGCAGGTGAAGCTGAACCGCGAGCAGCAGCAATACGACCAGTTCGCCAGCGCCTCGAATGCGTTCCAAAACCTCGGCGACAACGTCGTCGGCAATTTCGGGTCGGAGTTCGGCGATCTCTTCAACGCCAACCCGCGCAACCTCGTTTCGCAGCTCAAGACCGGCGATCAGGCCGGATATTACGCCGGGCAATTGTCCGGCTCGGCGGTGAAACAGAAAATCTTCATGGCGAAAGCCGGCGACTTCCTGCGCAACCTCGCGTTCCAGCAGGGCATCGGCATGATTCAGAAGGGCCTGTTCGGCTCCGGGCAATATGGAACGCCGGGCTACCAGTCCGGCCTGTTCGGCGGCCTGTTCAACAGCGCGCTCGGCGGAATCGGGAGCCTGTTCGGCGGCGGCGCAAGCGGCGGCGCGGGCGGCGGCGGGCTCGCGGGCGTGACGAGCCTGTTCTCGTCGGGCTTCGCCTTCGCCAACGGCGGCGTGATGACGAGCGCCGGCCCGCTGCCTTTGCGCCGCTATGCCGCCGGCGGCGTCGCGGATTCGCCGCAGCTCGCGATGTATGGCGAGGGCTCGAAGCCCGAGGCTTTCGTGCCGCTGCCCGACGGCCGCTCGATCCCCGTCGCGATGAAGGGCGGCGGCGGGCAGAACATCTCGCTCGGCGGCCACACCATCGTGATTCAGGGCAACGCCGACGACAAGACGGCGGCGCTGATGGATCAGAAGCTCGCGGCGGCCAACCGGCAGATGATGGCCGATCTTCAACGCAACTTCGGCAACATGCAGGCCAAGTGGCAGCAGCGGAACGGGTCGTGACCACCTACAGCCCGCTCGTCCTCGATCTCGGCCTCTGCCCGCCCGGCCGCATGAGCGCGCCGCGCCTCGTGGGTTCCGCGGTCGAAGGCGGCGCGTCGCTTTCGGGCATCGTCACCGCGTCGGACGCCACCGGCGGCGGCCTCGTCGCGGTGGATTACAGCGAAATTCAGCTCAGCAACGTCAACCGCGACCGCATCCTGTTTTTCAGCCGGTTGATGAACGCGCTGGCCGGCGGCGTGCGGTTCTGCGTCGTGCCTTTGCTCACCGACTATATCGCGCCCTATGCCGGCGCGGCGACGTTCAACAATTCGTTCAGCTTCGACTATCTGAAAACCGCCAATGTCCCGACGCCGGCGCCGACGCCGACGACCTTCTCGGACGGCGCGAGCTTCGACGATCTCTCCTCGTTTGCGCAGCCCCCGGTCGCGGGCGCGATCACGGCGGCGGCGGCGGCGGGCGCGGCGACGGTGACGCTGACCGTGGTCAACGGCCGCTATCTGCAGGGCGGCGAATGGTTCGGCGTCCAGCATCCGAACAAGAGCTTTCGCGCCTATTGCGTGACGGATGTGGATGCGCAGGCCAACGACGCCAACGGCGTCGTCACCGCGACGGTCGGCATCCGGCCGACGCTGCGCGACGTGCTGACCATCGGCATGACGGTGGACTGGTGGCGGCCGCGCTGCCTGATGCGGATCAAGAGCGGCGCGGACCCGACGCTCGATCTCACGCAATTCTGGTTTTCGACGCCCTCGCTGTCTTTCATCGAGGCGTTCTGATGGGCTATATCCCGGACGCGACCATCGCCGCCTTCAAGGGCGTGTATAATCTCGGACTGTTCTTCCGGCTCGACACCGCGCCGGCGCTGCATTTGTGGTGGGGCGTCTCGGACACGGCGGCTCAGATCGACGCGCTCGACGTCGCCGGCACCATCTACAACGGCGCGGGCCTGCTGGCCGACGTGCCGGACGCGCTCGAAATGCTCATCAACGGCACGGCGAGCCGCGTCGACTGGGAAATGAACGGGGTCTCGTCTGAGGCGGCGGCCAACCTCGCCGCCACCG
>Ga0316217_10000860_pt1 | contig 41179 bp, 35 predicted proteins | sample 1anoAmetaG_FD_203633 | JGI IMG/M metagenome (GOLD analysis project Ga0316217, IMG submission 203633) | Freshwater microbial communities from Trout Bog Lake, Wisconsin, USA - 1anoA | ecosystem: Environmental > Aquatic > Freshwater > Lake > Hypolimnion/Profundal zone | place: USA: Wisconsin...
TGGTTGATTTTCAATAATTTGTGGGTTGCGTTTTGCCGGGGTTGAAACCCCGGCCTACCATCATAAGAAAGACCGAAGCAGGTCCTTCGACTTCGCTCAGGATGACAATTCAATAAATATGCCCCCTGCCGATTGGCAGGGGGCATATTTGTGAACAGCGGCTGCGTCTGGTTACGCGCTGAACAGCAGCACGCCCGCTCCCTTTTCTTCCACCGCGCTCTCGTCCGCGCTCACTGGCCGGTAGAAGAGCTGGTTCGCGTCCAGGTAGACCTCCAGGAAGGCCGGGCGCTCGGTAATCTGGCCGGCGATCATCGCTTCGCTCAGCGGATCTTCAATGTATTTTTGCAGCGCGCGGCGCAGCGGGCGAGCCCCATAGCTGCGGTCCACCACCGTCTTTTCGAGAATCCACTTCTTGGCCTCCTCGGTCACGCTGATGGTGATCGCCTTTTGCGCCAGGTTGGCGTTCAACTGCTGGACGAGCAGCTCGACGATCTGGATCAGGTCGGCATCCGTCAGCGACTGGAAGAGAATGGTCTCGTCAAGGCGGTTGAGGAATTCGGGATTGAATGCCTTCTTCACCTCGGCTAAAACATTCTTTTCCACGGTTTCGTTGATCTGGTCTTCGCTGTCACTGTGGAAGCCCAGCGATTTCTTCTCCTTGACCAGGTACTTGGCGCCGATATTCGAGGTCATGATGAGAATCACGTTCTTGAAGTCCACCGTGTTGCCCAGGCCGTCGGTCAACTGGCCGTCTTCAAAGACTTGCAAAAGGATGTTGAAGACATCCGGGTGCGCCTTTTCAATCTCGTCCAGCAGCACCACCGAATACGGCGACCGCTTCACGCGCTCAGTCAGTTGGCCGCCCTCCTCGTAGCCCACATAGCCCGGAGGCGAGCCAATCAGTTTGGCGACCGAGTGCTTCTCCATGAACTCCGACATATCGAAGCGGATCAGAGCCTTGTCTGACCCAAACAAAAAGTGGGCCAGCGTGCGCGCCATCTCGGTTTTGCCCACGCCCGTAGGCCCCAGAAACAGGAAACTGCCAATCGGCCGGTTGGGCGACTTCAAACCCGCGCGCGAGCGCCGTATGGCGCGCGCCAATGCGCTGATAGCCTTCTCCTGGCTGATGACGCGCTTGTGCAGCTCTTCTTCCACGCGCAGCAGCTTGGCAGTCTCTTCTTCCTTGATGCTGTTTACAGGCACGCCCGTCCAGCGGCTGACCACGTCTTCAATGTCTTCGCGGCCTACAATCCCGCTGGCCGAGTCGTCCAAATGGTATTTGTCGCGCAATCCGCGCAGCGTTTCGCGCTCCCTGCGCTCCTCGTCACTGTAGAACCGCGCCTTCTCAAATTCATGATTCGCAATCGCAGAATCCATGCGATGCACGATGAACTTGATGCGCTTCTGCACCTCGGTGATCTCCTCCGGCAGCGAGGTCTGGCGCAGCTTTACGCGCGCGCCTGCCTCGTCGATCAGGTCAATGGCCTTGTCGGGCAAAAAACGATCCGGGATGTATCGATTCGAATGCGAAACAGCAAACTCTACCGCGGCGTCGGTGTAGCTCACTGCGTGGAATTTTTCGTAGCGATCCTTGATGCCGTGAATAATCTTTATCGCGTCGGCCTCGTTGGGCGGCGGCACCTTGACAGCCTGGAAGCGGCGCTCCAGCGAGCGGTCCTTCTCAATCGATTTGCGGAACTCCGCCGGCGTGGTTGCGCCAATGCACTGAACCTCTCCGCGACTCAGCGCCGGCTTCAGAATGTTGGCCGCGTCCAGCGAGCCCTCGGCGGAGCCCGCGCCAACCAGTGTGTGCAGCTCGTCGATGAAGACAATCGAGTTCTGGCTCTCCATCAGCTCCTTCATGATGGTCTTGAGCCGTTCTTCAAACTGGCCGCGATACTTGGTGCCCGCCACAATCAACGATAGGTCGAGTCCCAATATGCGCTTCTCGGCCAAAAAGCTCGGTACTTCGCCATCCGCGATGCGCTGCGCCAGCCCCTCGACAATCGCCGTCTTGCCCACGCCCGGCTCGCCAATCAGCACCGGATTGTTTTTCGTGCGGCGGCAGAGAATCTGAATCACGCGCTCGAGTTCACCGTCGCGGCCCACCAGCGGATCAAGCTGGTTGTCCAAGGCCGCCTGCGTAAGGTCGCGGCTGAACTCGGCCAGCAGGCTGCTTTCGCGCTGCCGCTGCTGTTGCGGAGGCGCTTTCTCCTGTCCGGTGCGGCCCAGTTCTTCTCGAATCTGCGCCAGCTTCAGCCCGCGCTCCATCAGGAGTTCAGACGCAAAGCACTTCTCTTCCCGCAGCAAGCCCAGCAGCAAATGCTCCGTGCCGATGTGCTTGTGTCCCAGGCGCTCGGCCTCTTCTGCCGCATAGGCCAGCACTCGCTTGCACTCGACGGAAAGCGGCAGGTCCACGCTGGTCGAAACCTTTTCGCGGATCGTGGTGTGCGCCTCAATCTGCTTGCGTATGGAATCCACAGAAGAGTGCGAGCGCAGGAAGCGGTTGGTCAGCGCTTTGTCTTCGCGCAAAAGGCCGAGCAGCAGGTGCTCGGTCTCGATGTAAGGCGAGCCGAACTGGCTGGCCTCATACCGTGCAAAGAAGATCACGCGCCGCGCCTTCTCTGTATAGCGTTCAAACATCATGGCCTCCTATGGGAAAACTTGCTGCTTGCTGAATTAGACTCCAAAACCTCACTGAACGGCGCATTATTACTCAATCATTCCTGAGCGAGTTTCCGTTTGAGGAGTATACGTTGCCAAATCTGCCAGCCGGCCGCTGGCCAGTCTTCCCGCCTCCAGCCTCAAAACTCGCGAACAACGTGAGGCCAGATCCATGTTGTGCGTTACCAGAATCGAGGTCAGCCCATGGCTCGCATGCAGCCGTTCAATCAGGTCAAAAACCCGTCCGGATGTGGTTTCATCCAGGTCGCCGGTAGGCTCATCCGCCAGCAGCAATCGGGGATTGTTGACCAATGCGCGCGCCAGCGCCGTGCGTTGCTGCTCGCCGCCGCTCAGCTCTCCGGGCCGGTGGTCGCCGCGATCTTCAAGGTCCACCTCCCGCAACCAGCCGGAAGCCGTCGCAAACGCATCCGCCTTGCGCACGCCGCGCGCCAGCAGCGGCATGGCCACGTTTTCCAGCGCCGTAAACTCCGGCAACAAATAATGAAACTGCCAAACGTAGCCAATCTCGCGATTGCGAAATGCCGCCGCTTCGCGCTCCGATAACTGAGCAACATTGACCGATGCGCAGGTCACGGTTCCCGCGGTGGGCGCATCCAGCGCGCCCAGAATGTGCAAAAGAGTACTCTTTCCCGCGCCGGACTGGCCCACAATCGCCACCATCTCGCCGGCTTGCACGTCCAGATTCATTCCCTGAAAGAGCGTGAGCGCGCCGCGCGCAGTAGTGTAAGTTTTTTCCAGATTGCGTACCAGAATGATCGGCGGCTTGCCGGTTTTCGAATCGGTTTGCAGCCGCGACTCAGGCTCCCGTGTTGTGCGGGTTCTGTGATCGGCAACCATTGGGGAAGATTGAGTCATCCGGTTGGTCCTATTTTACTGTGCCAGGGGCAAATATCGCTTTTTCCCGGTTCCCCTGGTAATGGCTGCGTACGGATAATGGCGGTGCGCAGGTAACGGCAGCTCATGGATTCTGTTTAAACAAACAATCACCCCAAAACTGTCATCCTGAGCGGAGCGCCACTGAGCCTGTCGAAGGGGAAAGAAGTCGAAAGCCTGCCCTGAACGAAGTCGAAGGGGACCTGCGGTTGAAATGGCAAGGTTTTACGAGTTGCTGAATAAGCCGAGTGCAGATTGCTTTGTGGCAAGGCGCGACTTCAGCCATGCCCTTTCAAAACTACGATTTATTCCGAGGTCCCTTAACGCCAGATTTGTTTTAATAAGCGATTTTGTTTTCCGATGCCATCCACGCCGCAAAGCTCGCCCAGGCTTCATCGCCCAGCAGTTGCGTGGCGGGCAGCGTGCGCCCGGCCTTCTCTTTGCGCATCTCGTCGTAGAGAAACGCATCGTCAAAGCCCGCACGGGCGGCGTCCGCGGCGTTGGCGCCAAAGTAGATCGCGTCAATGCGCGCCCAGTAGGTGGCCGCCAGGCACATCGGGCACGGCTCGCAACTGGTATAAAGCTGGCAGCCGGCCAGCGAAAAACTTCCCAGAGTCTTGCACGCCGCGCGGATGGCATTCACTTCGGCGTGTGCCGTGGGGTCGTGTGCGGCGGTCACGGTGTTCACGCCCTCGCCGATGATGCGTCCATCGCGCACAATCACAGCGCCGAACGGGCCGCCTGTGCCGCTGGCCACATTCTCCGTGGCCAATGCAATGGCGCGACGCAAAAACTCGGGATTGGCGGAGGTATGCAAATCAATCCTGCTCCGGGGTTTCCGAAGGCAAGTAAGAATATAGCACAGGAGCATTGAAGAAACATGGAATTGAAAATGTGTAAAAGGCCAAAGCGCCATCCTTTGCGTCGGCCTCACATTCCTCCCTCCTCTGCAATCGCCTAGAATCTCATCATGTCCGCTGCGCCTTCATCGCTCGAAGTTCTGAATGCCCGCATCGTTGCCTGCAAGCGCTGCCCGCGACTGCGCGCTTATTGTGCAGAGGTCGCGCGTGTGCGCCGCCGCGCCTACGCCGACTTCGAGTACTGGGGCAAACCCGTGCCATCCTTTGGCGATCCGCAGGCGCGCGTGCTGACGCTGGGCCTGGCGCCGGGCGCACACGGCTCCAACCGCACCGGGCGCATCTTCACCGGCGACGGCTCAGGATATTTTTTCTATCCCGTGCTGCATGAGGCAGGATTTGCCTCGCAACCCAGCGCAACGAGCCGCGACGACGGCATGAAGCTCACTGATCTATGGATTAGCGCTGTCGTCCGCTGCGCCCCGCCGGCCAACAAGCCCACCACAGAAGAACAGCACAACTGCGCGCCTTTTCTCGACGACGAAATTCGCCTGCTCAAAAATCTTCGCGTCGTGGTTTGCCTGGGCAAAATCGCCTTCGACGGTTTTCTCGCGCACTTGCGCCGCAGTGGGCAAATCACGTCCCGCTCCGGTTTGGCTTTTGCCCACGGCGCGGAGTTCACCTTGCCCGGCGGAGTGACCCTGCTGGCCAGCTATCATCCCTCGCTGCAAAACACCAACACCGGAAAACTCACCCGGCCCATGCTGCTCAAGGTCTTTTCGCATGCAAGGGAACTCGCGAGATTGAAATGATCCGCTCACGTCCTGATCCGGACGTAAACTAACAACATGACAGACTCATTGTCGAAAGAAATCTTGAAGGAACTGCTTCCGGCGGAAAAAGACTTTGTGCCAACTGCGGCACAGGTGAACTCCCGCACGCAGAATCAGGCGGCGCATCTCGATCACTGGTCGCCAGCGGTTTTACTTGAGCGAGCCGCCTACCTGCACAAGTTGGCCAAAAACGGCGACGGCTCGGCTGGGGAAACGCTCAAGGAGTATCCGCGCCACTGCGCGATGCTTTCGTTTCGCAGCCGCGATGGCGAGGCCGAAGTGCATGAGAATTTCGCCGATGTCTTTTACGTTCTCGACGGCCACGCCACGCTGGTGACCGGCGGCACTGTCGCCAACGCGCGGGTGGTCAAGTCCGGAGAGACACGCGGCTCCTCGATTGAAGGCGGTGCGCGGCAACAGTTACGAGCGGGCGATGTGGCGCATGTTCCGGCAGGGCTTCCTCACCAAATGCTGGTGACGGGCGAGCAGACCGTGACCTGCCTGGTGATGAAAATTCAGGAAAATCTATAGATATGCTCGAACGCCCACAATCGCGCATTGACCCCGCGCGGCTTTCCGGTTTTTCCAGTGACATGAGCTGATCTTGTTCTATCTCAAACGGATACTAATGTTTTTTAATAAAATCGAGATGAACCGCGCGAGTGGAGGAACTTGCGCATATTCGTAATATGGAATATGCTCGTTCCATGCAGGAGACGCTGCGAGCATTCAAGGCCAGTATCTTTCAGGCTCTCGCCCACCCCACGCGTATTGCCATTCTTGAGGTTCTGCGCGACGGTGAGATCTCTGCCGGGGCCATCCAGGAGAAGCTCGGCGTGGAGCAGGCCAACCTCTCGCAGCACCTGGCGATTCTGCGCAGCCGGCAGATCGTAGCCAACCGCAAAGAAGGCAACCAGGTCTTCTATTCGATTCGCAATCCGGTTCTGGTGGAGGTTCTTGAAGTGATGCGCCGCTACTTTCAAACCAACCTGGCCGAGGCGATTCAGATGCTGGGTGAAGTGGAAAGCGAGGCGCCCTCAAAGTGATGGCTGTGCTGTTCATCAGCGGAATTGTTGTCTGGCTCGCGGGCGCCGTGGCCAGCCTGGCGCTATGGCGTTTGCCGGTCATCGCGCGCCGTGTAGCATGTAGCGCTGCCCTCGCGGGTTCTCTGCTCGACCTTGCAGCCTCCGCAGCCAGCCTCTTCAGCGCCTCTCCCACTTTCATCGGCATTCCCTCCGGCAATCCTGTCTTCACCTGGGCCATTCGTCTTGACCCGCTGTCGGCATATTTCAACGTGACGCTCGCCGTGCTGGCCGCTGCTGTTTCACTGTATTCCTTCGGCTACCTCAAGGAGATGGAGGGGCGCAGAAACCTCGGCGCATTTGGATTTTTCTTCAACCTGCTGCTGATGAGCCTGGCGCTGGTCTTCACCGCATCAAATGCGTTTTTCTTTCTTGTAGCCTGGGAAGTGATGGCGCTGACGGCCTTCTGCCTGATCAGCTTTGAGCACGAAAAAGAAAAAACCCGCAGCTCCGGATTGCTTTTCCTGATCATGTCGCACGCAGGAACCGGTTTACTGCTGATCGCTTTTCTCACTCTCACCAAAACCACCGGCAATCTGGATTTCGCCAGTTTCCATCTGCTTGCTTCGCGCATGACGCCTCTCGAGCAAGGCGCGGTGTTTCTGCTTTTTCTTTTCGGCTTTGGCGTCAAGGCCGGAGTGGTTCCGCTGCACATCTGGCTTCCTGAGGCGCATCCGGTTTCGCCCAGCAATGTTTCTGCTCTGATGTCGGGCATCGTGATCAAGTCCGGCATCTACGGCATGGCGCGTGTCTTCTTCGATTTTTACGGTACGCCTGCGCTTTGGATGGGAGCGGTGGTGCTGGGGCTGGGCGTTATCTCCGCGCTCGTCGGAGTACTCTATGCGCTGATGGATCACGATCTGAAGCGTCTGCTTGCCTGGCACAGCATCGAAAACATCGGAATTATTTTGATCGGCTTTGGCGCGGCGTTGATGTTCCGCGCTTTGGGCCAGGCGAATCTTGCCGCGCTGGCATTGATCGCCGCCCTCTATCACACCTTCAACCACGCCATGTTCAAAGGCTTGCTGTTTTTAGGCGCAGGCTCTGCTGTGCAGGCTACGGGCACGCGCAACATGGAGTTGATGGGCGGTTTGATTCGCCGCATGCCGATTACTGCATTGTGTTTTCTTGCCGGTGCGGTGGCCATCTCCGGCCTGCCTCCGTTGAATGGTTTTGTCAGCGAGTGGCTCACTTATCAAGCATTGCTGGCTGGCTTTGGCACCACGCAAAGCCTCACGCGGCTCATGTTTCCCATCGCCGGTTCTATGCTGGCGTTGACTGCTGCGCTGGCCGCGGCCTGTTTCGTCAAGGCCTTCGCAATTCCTTTTCTCGCACTGCCGCGCAGCCCGGAGGCCGCCGAAGCGCGCGAGGTCAGCCTGGTGATGCGCTTCGCGATGATCGCTCTGGCCGTTGTTTGTGTCGCGTTGGGGCTGGGAGCGACAGGTTTTATTCCGGCCTTCGATCCCATCACCCAGCAAGCGCTCGGTGTGCGCGCCAGTTCGGCGCTGGTGGTGGCGCACGGCTGGGCGATGTCGCCGGGAACATCGCATGGCGGCACCATATCGACCACCGGAATGGCTCTCTTCTTTCTGCTTGCCGGCGCTGCCTTCGCGCTTCCGCTGGTCCTGCGCTGGCGGCGGCGCATCGCGCGCGGCCCTGCATGGGATTGCGGCCTGCCCGCCCTGACCGCCGACAACGAATACACGGCCACCGCTTTTTCCAAGCCGCTGCGCATGATCTTCTCCGCCCTCTATCGCCCGCGTCGCGAGATTCAGGCCGAGTACGAAGTCTCGCCGTACTATCCCAGTTCCATCCGCTTCGCCAGCGAGATCGAGCACACCTTTGAAAAGCGCCTCTATAACCCGCTGCGGGATCGGATCATGGCCGTTGCCAATCGCATGAGAGGAATTCAGGCAGGCAGCATCAATACTTACCTCGCCTACATCTTCATCACGCTGATTCTGCTTCTGCTCTTCGGGGTGCGCCTATGATGGAGCGTCTTCTCGAAAGCGCGTCTCAACTTTTTCTGCTGCTTTTGCTCTCGCCACTGGTTACAGGAGTCATTCGCACTCTGAAAGCGCGCCTGCAAACGCGGCGCGGCCCGGGCATCTTTCAGCCATACCGGGATCTGTTCAAGCTTTTCAGCAAAGGCATGGTGATTCCCGAGACGGCGTCGTGGATTTTTTCGGCAACGCCCTGGATTGTTTTCTTCAGCACGATTCTTGCCGGTCTGATGATTCCCATGGTCGCTGCCGATGCGCCGCTCAGATTATTTGGCGGCGTGCTGGCCGTGATTTATTTGCTCGGACTTGGGCGTTTCTTTCTCGCGCTCGCCGGGCTCGACAGCGGCAGTTCATTCGGCGGCCTGGGCAGCAGCCGCGAAATGACCATCTCCGCGCTCGCCGAGCCGGCCATGATGATGGCCATTTTTACCGTCGCCATCGGCGCGGGCTCCACCGGCCTCACCGAAATTGCCGGCGCGGCCATCGGACAAAACTGGCGCTTTCTCGCTCCCGCGCAGATGTTCGCCTTTGCCGCGCTCGCCCTGGTGCTGATTGCAGAAACAGGCCGGATTCCTGTGGACAATCCAGACACGCATCTGGAACTCACCATGATTCACGAGGCCATGATTCTTGAGTACTCCGGCCCGTACCTCGCATTGTTGGAGTGGGCCGCATCCATTAAGCAACTCGTATTGATGACCTTGCTCATTAATTGCTTCTGGCCCTTCGGATTGCAACCCACATGGTTTGGCTTTGGCGCGGCGCAGGGAATCGCATGGCTTGTGGCCAAGCTGCTTTTGATCAGTTGCGCCATTGTTCTGATTGAATCCGTGAATGCAAAAAAGCGGCTCTTCCGCGTGCCGGAGTTGCTTGCGGTGGCCTTCACCTTGGGATCGCTTGCACTGATCTCCACGTTTCTTTTTTGACGCATATGATGCATATTCTTGATTTGCAATTCGGCGAGCGAATCGTCACCTTGATGGCGGCGCTGGTTCTTGTTCTCCAAATCGCCATGGTGGCCCAGCGATGGATTGTGCTGCACATCCGCATCTTCGCGGCGCAATCGTTTTGTCTCGCGATGATTGCCGCCACCATCGCATGGTTCAATCACGCGCCGCACATCTACATCGCCGCCGCGCTCACCCTGGTGGTCAAGGTGATCCTGGTGCCCATTCTGTTTGAGCGGCTGATGGTCAAAATGGAAATTCATGAAGAAATTGAGCCGTTTGTGAACGTGCCCATCTCCGTGCTGATTGCGGGCGGACTGACCCTGGTTGGCTATGTCGTTGCTGAGTCATTTTACAAGCCGGATGAAACCGGCCTGGGCCACAACGCGCTCGCCGTGGCCATCTCACTCTTCCTCATTGGATTTTTCACCATGATCAACCGCCGCAAGGCGCTCACCCAGGTTCTGGCATTGCTCTCGCTGGAAAACGGTTTGTTCCTTGCCGCCATTTCGCTCACCTACGGGATGCCGCTGATCGTCGAACTCGGCATTCTCTTCGATGTGCTGGTGGCCGCGATGGTGATGGGCATTCTGGTCTACCGCATCCGAGAGACCTTTGAGTCGATGGATGTGAGCCTGTTACGGAGGCTGCGTGGATAGGTTGCTGCTGATTGCTCTATTGCTGATTCCCATCGCCACGGCGGTCGCGTCGTTCGTTGCGCGCCGCCGCGCGGTAATGGAATTGGCAAATCTGGCAGGCTTCGCCGCGGTCTTTGTTGTCGCCATCGCGCTGGGTGCGCAAGTCCTCGACTTTAAAACCGTCTCGATTGCAAATGGCTTCTTCTATGCCGATGCGCTCAGCGCGCTGGTCATTCTGCTTACCGCATCGGTGGCGCTGATTTGCGCAACCTATTCCATTGGCTACCTGCGCAGTGACGAGCAGAGCGGAGAACTTGGCGACGACGCCACCGGTAAAGAGCAGCTTGCCCTGCTTCGCATGTACTACACGCTGACGCCTCTTTTTGTTTTCTCCATGCTGTTTATGGCCGTGGCCAACAACCTGGGCGTTATGTGGGCAGCGATGGAAGCCACGACTCTGGCCTCCATTTTTCTGGTTACCTTCTATGGAAAAGTAAACTCGCTGGAAGCCGCATGGAAGTATGCCATGATCGGCGGCGTGGGCTTGTCCATGGCGCTCTTCGGCACGCTGGTTGCCTACTATGCCGGGCACAACCTCACCGGCTCCGCGGCTATTAGCGGTTTGAACTGGTCGGTGCTGGCGCAGCACGCCGCGCAGCTCGACAAGACCTCCATGCGCCTGGCTTTCGTGCTCATTCTCATGGGCTATGGAACCAAGGCCGGCCTTGTCCCGATGCACACCTGGAAGCCGGATGCATACAGCCAGGCCCCTGTGCCCACTGCCGCGCTGCTTTCTACCGCGATGATGAATTGTGCCCTCTATGGGCTCATTCGTTTCTATATTCTCACCAGCCGCTGCGTGGGCGCGCAGTACCCCAGCCGCCTGCTACTGCTTTTCGGCTTGCTCTCCATGGGCATCGCCATTCCCTTTGTGCTGGTGCAAACGCACTATCGACGCCTGCTCGCCTACTCCACCATCGATCATGCCGGCATTATGACCACTGCGCTGGGGATTGGCGGCATCCTGGGTAGCTTCGGGTTGATGCTGCACATGACTTTTCACACTCTCGCGAAGACCCTGCTGTTTCTCGGCGCAGGTAACATCTATCAGCACTTCCGCACCAACCAGTTTGCTGATATCAAAGGCGGCGTGCTCCGGGCCATGCCGCTGACTGGCGTAATCTTTCTCCTGGCCATGCTGGCGATTGTCGGAGTGCCGCCCTTTGGCTTGTTCCAGAGCGAATTTATCATTCTGCGCGCGGCCTTCGAGGGTGGCCATCTCTTTGCCGGCGTCCTTTTTGTTCTCTTTGGAGTGGGCGTCTTTGTGGGCCTGCTGTTGCACGTGATCGGTATGGTCCTCGGCCCGCGCGGCGATGCGCCTGTTGCGCCGCCCCGTCCCTGGCGCAACGGCTCCATGCTCGCGTTGGCTATTGTTCTGGTGGTGATTGGATTCTGGGTGCCGGCTCCTGTCTTTGAACTGATTCGCAACGCGGCACAGGTGGTGAGCGGACAATGAAGACTCTTGCAAAAGAACTTCGCGCGCGTTTCCCGGAGCTGATTCGCTCCGTGGAAGAGCAGATCCCCGGCCAGATCGTCCTGCTGCTGAACAGTCCCGACGCCACCGGAATCGCGCGCCACATGCTTACCGCGAACAAGGCGCGGCTGGCTACAGTTTTCGCAGAAGACCGCCTGATTCCAGAGCGAGTTTTTTATATTTATTACGTCTTCGACCGTCCCGGCGACCCGTCCTGGATGATTCTCAAAGTTCCCATTTCGCTGGACCATCCCGCGTTTCCATCGCTGGCGGCAGAGTTGCCGGCCGTCAACTGGCAGGAGCGCGAGATTCAGGATTGGTTCGGCATTGAAGCCTTCGGTCATCCCAATCCCCGGCGCGTGGCCCTCCATGACAACTGGCCCGATGTGCATCCGCTGCGCAAGGATTTTCCGCTCAACACGGTGCTGCCTCCGTTCGAGGGAGAGCGGCACGTCTACCGTCCCGCGCACGGCGAAGGCGTCTTCCAGATTCCCGTTGGCCCGGTTCATGCCGGCATCATTGAGCCCGGTCACTTCAATTTTTCCGTCGCCGGCGAGCCCATTCTCTATCTGCAACTGCGCATGTTCTACACGCACAAGGGAACCGAAAAGCTCTTCGAGAATATCCCGCTTCAACGCGCGGTGTTTTTGGCCGAGAGCATCTCCGGCGATTCAGCCTTCGCGCACGGCATGGCCTTCTGCGAGGCTGTCGAGCGGGCCGGGGCAATCGAAGTTCCGGAGCGCGCGCAATTTGCACGCACCATTCTGCTCGAACTGGAACGCATTGCAAATCACATTGCAGACGTTGGCGCCATCGCCAACGATGTTGGATTTGTCATTGCCAATGCTCACGCCGGTCGCATCCGCGAAATGGTCGTCGGCCTCAACGAGAAACTCACCGGAAGCCGCGTGCTGCGCGGAATGGTTGCCATCGGCGGCCTGCGCCGCGACTGGCAGCCGGCCCAGGTCGAAGTCATCGAGAGGACACTCGCTGCGGTGGAGCGCGAGTTCAGCGATCTCGTAACGATCGTCCAATCGTCCAACTCCGCGCGCGACCGTTTTGAGCGCACCGGAATTCTGCGTCCGGAGAAAGCCTCGGTGCTGGGAATCGTCGGCGTGGCGGGACGCGCCTCCGGCGTCAACCTCGACATCCGGCGCGATCATCCCAGCGCGGCCTATCGCCACCTCACCATCAACGTGCCCGTTTATCAGGAGGGCGATGTGCGCCGGCGCTTGCAGGTTCGCATCGATGAAGTCGCCGAGGCTATCCAGATTATTCGCGCCGCGGTTGAGCGCCTTCCCGGCGGAAAGTTCCGCGCCCCTGCAAAACCGATTCTCCCCGGCCGCTGCGCGCTGAGCGCGGTGGAAGGCTGGCGCGGCGAAATCATTCACTGGATTCGCACCGGCGAAGACAATCGCCTCGAGCGCTGCAAAGTGAAAGACCCCTCCATCAATAACTGGCCGGCGCTTGTGGAAGCAGTCGAAGGCAATATCGTTCCGGATTTTCCGGTCATCAACAAGAGCTTCAACTTGTCCTACTCGGGGACGGATCGGTAACGCGATGTTCAAGATCCTCCAAAAATCGTTCAACGTCGGCAGCGCGACCTCCGATTATCCGAGCCTTGCGCCTCGCCTTTCCGAGCAATTCCGCGGATGCCCGGAGTTCGACTTCGAGGCCTGGACCGATGCGCGTCCCGCTGCCGAGGCTTGCCCCACTGGCGCGATATTTCTGCGCGACCGCGGCAACGAGCGCCGTGTAACAGTGGATTACGGCCGTTGCATCTTCTGCGGCGAGTGCGAGGCTGCTTCAACCGATGGCGCTGTGCGCATGACCCGCAACTTTGAGCTCGCCGCCACCGACCGCCGCGACCTTGTTCTCACTGCCGAATACACGCTGCAAACCGATGGCCGCCACCAGGCGCTGCGCTACTCCGTCAGCGGCCCCACTGCCGAAGAGCCCGGCAAGCGCATCGCCGAGGCCATCAAAAATCTTCTCGGCCACTCGCTTTCAATTCGCCAGGTCGATGCCGGCTCCTGCAACGGATGCGAGCAGGAGATCGTCGCGCTCAGCAACCCGGTGCACGACATCGAGCGCTTTGGCATTCGCTTTGTTGCCTCGCCGCGCCACGCCGATATGCTCCTGGTCACCGGTCCCGTTACGCGCAACATGGAACTGGCGCTGCGCAAGGCCTGGGCCGCGACTCCGGCTCCAAAGATGGTTGCCGCTGTCGGTGCCTGCGGCATCAGCGGAGGCATCTTCGGCGCAAAATACGCCTCCCTCGGCGGAGTCGATGCCGTCATTCCCGTCGATGTCTACATCCCCGGCTGCCCGCCCCGCCCCGAAGCCCTGCTCTACGGCATCTTGCTGGCGCTGGGCCACGTCCGCCAGCGTAAAGTCTAGCTCGCACTCAAATTTGCCTCACGCAAAAAGCCCCTTCGCCAGTCGCAGCAAAGGGGCTTTTTAATTTCACATTGAACAAAACCGCTATCCCGCCTTCTCCAGCAAGCACAACGACAGGTCGCGCCGCTCCACCATGTCGCTGGTGATTTCGATGTCGCGGACGCGCTTGTTGTTGGGCAGGTGGTACATCAGGTCCAGCATCAGCTCTTCCAGAATCATGCGCAACCCGCGCGCGCCAATCTTGCGCGACAAAGCCTCGCGGGCAACGGCGGCGGTGGCTTCCTGCGTAAAGTGCAGGCGCACATTCTCAAACTCGAAGAGCCTCTGATACTGCTTGAGAATTGCATTGCGGGGCTTGGAGAGAATCTCCACGAGAGCCGCTTCGTCCAGCTCGTCGAGGATGCCCATCACCGGCAACCGGCCAACGAACTCCGGAATCAGGCCGTACTTGATCAGATCCTGCGGTTCAGTCCGGCGCAGCAACTCGGTGTCGCGATGCGAACGTGTTGTGGCGGCGTCGGCCTCCGCGTCGATGGTCTTGAAGCCCAGCGCCTTCTTGCCCACTCTCCTGCCTACCACGCGCTCCAGGCCCACAAACGCCCCGCCGCAGATGAACAGGATGTTGGTGGTATCGACGGCGGTGAACTCCTGGTGCGGGTGCTTGCGTCCGCCCTGCGGCGGAACGTTGGCCACGGTGCCTTCCAGAATCTTCAGCAGCGCCTGCTGCACTCCCTCGCCGCTGACATCGCGGGTAATGGAGGGGTTCTCGTCCTTGCGGCCAATCTTGTCGATCTCGTCGATATAGATGATGCCCTGCTGCGCGCGCGTTACGTCGCCGTCGGCGGCCTGCAGCAGCTTGAGAATAATGTTCTCAACATCCTCGCCCACGTATCCGGCTTCGGTCAGCGTAGTCGCGTCCACAATCGCGAACGGCACATCGAGCATCTTGGCCAGCGTATGCGCCAGCAGCGTCTTTCCCGATCCGGTTGGCCCAATCAGCAGAATGTTGCTCTTGGTCAGTTCCACTTCGTTGTTGCGCATCTTGTTCATCTGGATGCGCTTGTAGTGGTTGTAAACGGCAACGGCGAGTTTCTTCTTGGTCTGGTCCTGGCCAATGACGTAATCGTCAAGGAAGCTCTTCACCTCCTGCGGTTTGGGCAGGTGGCCGGCGGGGTTGGGCGCATGGGCGGCTTCAGCGCCGCGGTCGTCCTCCAGAATCGAATTGCAGACGGCCACGCACTCGTCGCAGATATAAGCGCGAGGGTAGTCGCTGGGCGAAGAAATCAATTTGGCCACGGCGTCCTGCGATTTGTGGCAGAACGAGCAGCGCAGCGCTTCTTCAGGTCCCACGCGGGTTTTCATCTTCCTGCTCCCTTGGACGATGTTAGCAGAGTTCGTGTTATAAGCGGAGTCAGCCGGCTCGGCCTTTCAACTCCGTCGAAAACTTAAGTGCGCGGCCGGTCGATAATCTCATCGACAATGCCGTATTCCATAGCCTGTTGCGCGTTCATGATAAAGTCCCGCTCCACGTCCCGCTCAATCCGCTCCAGGGGTTGGCCCGTGTGCTTGGCGATCAGATTGTTGGTAATCTCGCGGATGCGAAGAATCTCGCGCGCGTGAATGTCGATGTCCGTAGCCTGTCCGCTCAATCCGCCCATCGATGGCTGATGAATCAGAATTCTCGAGTTGGGCAGCGCAAACCGCTTGCCCTTGGCCCCAGCCAGCAGCAGAAACGCGCCCATGCTGGCCGCCTGGCCAATGCAGATCGTTTCCACCTTGTTCTTGATGAACTGCATGGTGTCGTAGATGGCCAAACCAGCGGTAATGGAGCCGCCCGGCGAGTTGATGTACAGATGAACGTCCTTATCCGGGTCCTCGCCGGAGAGAAACAGCAACTGCGCCACTACGAGATTGGCGATCTGGTCGTCAATCGGCGTGCCCAGAAAGATGATGTTGTCGCGCAGCAGACGCGAGTAGATGTCGTAGGCGCGCTCGCCCCGGCTCGTCTGCTCAACCACCATGGGAACCAATGCCATTTGTTCTTCTTCTCGCCTTCTGTTCAGGGGGAAATCCCCCGGTTGTCGTTTGCCGCCTTATGCCGGCAGCCGTTCATACAACAAGCTTGCAGTCTTCTCGCGCCGCATCTGTTCCCGGATTCGGATCAATCCGCCGTCGGCTGCCAAACGAGTGCGCAGCGTATCCACCGGCTCTCTGGATTGCAGCGCCGCCATTTGCAACTCGCGGTCCATCTCCTCGTCGCTGATGCTGACGCTCTCCTCGGCCGCAATGCGGTCAAGCAGAATATTGGTCTTCACCTCGGCAATGGCGCCGTCGCGCTGAGCGTTACGCAGCCGTCCAAAGTCCAGCTTGCGCATCTGCTCGGTGTCCATGCCCTGGGCCGCCAGGGCGCGCAGGCCGCGCTCCAGCCGCGTGTCAATCTGATCCTGCACCAGAGCCTCGGGAACTGCGAAGGTATATTTTTCTGTGAGCGCGGCAAAGAGCCTGTCCTTGCCCTCGCCTTCCACGCTGCGCTTTTTGCTCGCGGCCAGGTGCTCGCGAACGCGGCCTTCCAGCTCCGCCAGGTTTTCGTAGGGGCCCATTTCCTTCGCAAAATCGTCGTTCAACTCTGGAACGGTCCGCTTCTTGATGGCCTTGACTTCAATCTGATAATTCACGGTTTTGCCGGCCAGCTTGGGCTCGGCAAAATCAGCCGGGTAAATGATCTCCGCCTTCAAATCCGTGCCGGGTTTTGCTCCACTCAGCGCAGCCGTGAAGGCCTCCACGGTCTCCTTGCCGCCCACTTCCACCAGCGTGTCTTCGCCCACCACCGGGGCAGCGTCGGAATCGCCTTCAATCTCGCCCTTGTAGCTGATCTGCGCCCAGTCGCCGTTCACCAGCGCGCGGTCTTCCTCGACCGGCTCAATGGTGGCGCGCGAATTCCGCAGTTGCTCCATCTCGTGCTGGAATTCCTCTTCGGTGACTTCTACCGAATGTTTTTCCACAGTGACCTGTTGATAGCCCTCGATGGAAAACTCTGGAATAAACTCGAAAACCGCCTTCACATGAAGCGGCTGGCCGTCGTCAACGGTTAACTCAGTCACCCGCGGCTCGCCCACCGGCCTTACGCCCAGTTCCTGAACCGCCTTGTTGAAGCGCTCCGGCAGCAGGCCGTCAATCACTTCCTTGCGAATGCCCTCGGCAAACCGCTTGCGGATCACCGTCTCCGGCACCTTGCCGGCGCGGAAACCGGGAATCTTGGCGTATTTCTTGTAATTGCCGGTCACTGTCCGGTAGGCCTTGGAGACCTCCTCGGCGGGAATATCCAGAACCACCTCGCGCGTGCAATCAGGGTTGAGCACCGGCCCATGAGGATGATCGTGTCCTTCGTGGCCGTGTCCCGCGTGGTCATGTCCTTCGTGGTCATGTCCTTCGTGATCGTGGGGGGTATCGAGGCCGTTATGCGCCGCCTCGGGCGCGTCAATTTGTGGACCGTTTTCGACTGTGTCGCTGGAACTCAACGTTTTGCCTTCCCTGCGCTGTGCGCGCCCAATTAAAGTGCCGGAGTGAAAAATCGCCTCTTGCAAGGCTGACTGCCAGTGAACAAGCCCGCAACCGGCCAAATCTTGCGGCACACTACCATCATCGGCCGTTGTTACACACACCGGCCATGGGGGATTTATTCAATCCCTCATCCATGGTATGAGGCTTTGCTGGTCGGGTCAAACCGGCTGGCAAACCCTTTGCATTCGAGGAACCTGGAAAGGAAACGCTGCCGAACCCGGCGCTGCACCGGACGGCAGCATTTTTCCGCCCGGATCACCCCATGCGCTGGAGTCCGGCTGCAGGTGAATGGCAAACCCGGCTGGCAATTGAACCCGAAAATGGGTAATTTGAACCATTTACAGTGCAATTGACTGCAAATCGATGGCTATTCTAGCGTGCGAAACAAACTGAGAATTTATGTTGACTCTGTGCCGAAACAGGACTATTGTCTTGCCATCAAGAGCTTCCTCCCAGGGAGACCCAAAAATGAAACGGAGCATTTTTTCCTCAGTAGCGTTTTTCATTGTGTTGGCGATTTGTCTGCCTTTGAGCCAAAATGCCTTTGCCAGCACAATAGCCTTCAACCACTATGCCAGTACGTATACCCTCGTTTCTGGCCAATCGAATGTGGTCATCGACAATGCTTACATTACGGACTCTTCGACAACCAAAAGCCTCACCATCACCGGCTTCGAATACTATTTCGGCGGCTCGGGATACACCACCGGCCAGACTCCTGCTACTAATACAGGAACTCTCTGGACCTATATTCTCGGTGTGGGTGCTTATGGGAATGCAGCCGGCACTAAGTGGGCGGTGTATAACCCAACCCCCACTCCTGGCGGCGCAGTCAAGCCTGTGGCTTCTTCCAATACCCTGTTGGATTACCTCGCAACTGTCTCGATTATTCAAGGCAGCGCGGCGAATCCGTCTGTTTGTTACATCGGCGAGGTTCTTGCCGCGGGCGCCACTTGCGACGTTGAGATACAGGTGACTGTCAACTACGGCGGCGCAATGGGCTCTTCATCCATAACCAAGATGTGGGGCTATGCGGAAGGCACCGAGGGAGGCAGCACTGTGGGCACGGACATGGTAGAGTCCATCGATATCGACGTCGCTCCCGAGCCAACCAGCCTGCTCCTTCTGGGAACCGGCATGCTCGGGCTCGGTGTCCTGCTCCGCTTCAAATTGCACGCTTAACCGGTTCTCTCCTATCGGCCTCCGCACGATGCTTGCCTCACGCCGCCCGCCCTCCGAATCCCGGATGGCGGGCGGCGTTTTGTTTCAGACGCGCATCCAAAACGCTTGCACTGCCTCTCCCTGTACCAAATCGCGACAATTCCCTTTGCCTTTACTGCGCGGGCGCACTCAAAACAGTAGCCTGGAAACGGAAAATAAGTGCCGGCTTATGTGCAGACTTTTGCGCTTTATCTCCCTTCCCAGCCCTTTATGTTATTGATTCTGCTTAATCTGTCTTCGGCACGAAACTTGCACATAGGAAGCGTTGTATCTATTGGAGGAGACCCGATGAGCCGTAGAATCAGTGTGCCTCTATTCCTTCTCGCCCTTGTGGCGTTCTGTCTTGCTTTAACCCCCAGAGCCTTTGCCAACACAGCGGACTTCGATTTCAGTTGTGGGGCTGGAAGTATACTGAATGGCGCGGTAACCACGCCTGGATCCAATTGCCCAAAATCTGCTGTTGCCCTCACTTCTTTCGCTGAGAGTATCCTGACCGCCAAACCCACACAAGGCGCCTGGCAATGGATCCCCAGTGGAACAGGTTGCAACAGCGGCCCTTGTCTCGAAGCAACTGGCAATGGCACTCAGGTCCTTACAGTTACAGGCTCTGAATTCGACTGGCAGAACGTCTATCTCTACGGCGATTTTACGTCAGTTGTGGTGCAAGGGTATTACGGCAGCACACTTGAGTACACGTTTACAAAGTGCTCTGTAGCTTCGCCTTGCGTCGACACTACAACGAGTACGGCGTTCAATGGTACTACCGCTGAAAAGGCAACGAATATCACTAAACTCGTGATTACGTTGACAGAAAATACCAGCGGCGCCATCTACCTCGATCATCTTGACAACACATACACCCCCGAGCCAGCCAGCCTGCTTTTACTTGGAACCGGCCTGCTCGGGCTCGGAGTTCTCTTGCGCGGTAAATTGCACTCCTGACCCCATGATCTGCGGTATCGGCCATCTCCTCCGCCGATGATTGCTTCACACCGCCCGCCCCCCGAATCCCGGATGGCGGGCGGTTTTGCATCACAGCCTCCCTTCCCGGTCATCGCGGAAATGCCCAGGCAGCCTTCACCGCTCCGTTCTCCTGTGCGTTCAGATTGATGGAAAATTTATGTAGAAATTCAGATCTTGGTCTAAGAACTTGTTGAAAAACTCATTTTGCACCGGCGTTTTGAAAGGGCACGACTTTAGTCGTGCCGATAAAACTCAATAAAACCGAGGGCTTTAGCCTCTGCGGGATGTTTTTCTCACTTTCCGCGAGACTCTCAAAACACTTTTTCTACAAGTTCCTACCGCTCGGCGAATTCTGGTTTGCGGACGTAAGGGAGGAATCGGGGATGCGCCGCGCCGCATTGCGCGTAATAAGACCGGGCCTCTGACAAGCTGAGAGTGCCATTCACCGTCAATCTGACCTCGGAAGCGTCACTGTCTTCCTGCCCGTCGTCTTCCCACCAGCAAACCGGGCATAAAGCCAGTGCTTCGGGTGCTTCCAGCGTCTTGCATCCGCAGCATGGGCAACGATAACAGTTTTCCATGGTTTCCCCTAAGTGACTTTGACGGCATCTGCCGCCTGCGGGATTACACAAATGGCACAGTGATTCAGCCCAGGTGCAATTTCTGAGCTGCAATTCCCCGGCGGCGCGACAATTTTGTGAGCAGGGTCACAAGTTATCGCCAAACGGCGGGTAGCGCCTGAGATGTGGAAGTCAACGGCGCGCGGTTGCCGGGTTTGCCGTGTCACCCTCTGATTGTGACCGCTGGATCTGGCTCGGCTTGGCGCCTTACCGCGTATCTCCGGTGCGCCGCTTCGCCTCAACCGGCTTGTCATAGCGCCCGCGAAACGCGTTCCAGCGAACGATGCTGATCTCCTCGAGCATCTTCAAGCCGTCTTTCACATAGCTCATGCGGGTGCGCTCGTCGTGAGCCCAGGTCACTGGTACTTCGATAATCCAGTAGCCGCGCTTGAGAGCGATAAAGAGGATCTCCGGGTCAAAGCCCCAGCGATCGATGGTTTGCAGTTGAAAAACCGTCTGCGCCGCCTGGCGGGTAAAGGCCTTGAATCCGCACTGCGTATCGGCAAAGGGCAGCCGCATGATGGCGCGAGTAACGGCGTTAAAGCAGCGTCCAAAAAATTGCCGGTAAAGCGGCTGGCGCTGCGTCTGCCGATTCGCCTCCAGCCATCGCGAGCCAATCGCGATATCCGCGCCGCTCTTGATGGCTGCAAAAAGCCGCTCCGCTTCCTCGATCGGCGCGGAAAGATCTGCGTCCGTGAACAGCACCACTCCGCCGCGCGCCTGCAACATTCCGTTGCGCACGCTGTATCCTTTGCCTCGGTTGCCGGGGTTTTCAACAAGCCGAACCTCCGGCGCACTCCGGGCAAAGGCGCGAACCACATCCGCAGTCGAATCGGTCGAGCCGTCGTTGACGACCAGCACCTCGGCGTCCCATCCGCGCTCGCGAATGCAGCCCACCACCGAGGCGAGGGTCGCCGGAATGCGGCTACTCTCGTTGTAGGCCGGAATCACGATGCTGTACATAGGCTCGGCGCCGCTGGTGGATGTCTCCGTCACGGTTTCCTTCCCTCCCTCAGGTCACCGCTGCAGGTCCGGCACTACCCCTCAGGGATTGCTTCTCGCAATCATAAACTCCCAGGGGCCAATCTGGCTGGAAGGAACCAGGGCGCAAAACTTTCCTGCCAACCTGTTGAGGAGAAAAGCCCCAAATCCCGCGGTTCTCCATTTTTTCGCGCCAAAAGGTGCCAAATCCGGTTATTCTGTGAGCGGAGGCTATGAGGACATGACAAAGGCAGACCTGGTTGAAAAGGTGACCTCAGTAGGCGACCTTACACGGCGAGATGGAGAGGTTATTGTTGAAACCATCTTTGACGCGGTAATTGGGGCCCTGAAGAGCGGTGACAAGATTGAGATTCGCGGCTTCGGTTCCTTCCGCACCCGCCAGCGCAATCCCCGCATCGGGCGCAACCCCAAGACCGGCGAGCGTGTCGAGGTCCCCGCCAAGAGGGTGCCCTACTTCAAGCCGTCCAAAGAACTCCGCGACCTGGTCAATCCGCAGGAGGCTGCCAAAGCCTCCTGAGCCGCGCTGTCTTCCTATGCGCTTGAATCCGCGTTGAATCGCTGAAAACCGACAGGGAGCACTGCCGCGTGCGCCATTTTTTGTTCCTGAGCAAGACCGATACTCCAACGCGGCGGCGCTGGTTTTTGTGGATTGCCGCGGGCGTGCTCCTGCGCGTTTTCTTCATGGTTTATCCGGGGCCCGTCGACGACGACACCGCGGTCTATCTTCAGCTGGGCCACAACCTGCTGCATCACGGCGTCTATGGCCTCGATAATGGAGAAGTTCTCGCTCCCAGCCTCTTCCGCCTGCCCGGCTATCCCATATTTTTAGCTGCCGTAGAGTTGCTGTTTCCCAAGATTTGTCTCTTTGCCGTCGTTGTCATTCAAGCAGCGCTGGATCTTATCGGAGGCCTGCTGCTGGCTGCCTTTGCGCGCCGTCACATCTCCAGTCGCGCGGGTGAGGTCGTGCTGGCGCTGGCCATGCTGTGCCCCTTTGTCTCGGCCTCCGCATCCATCGCCATGACCGAAAGCCTGTCTGTCTTTGCTGTCTCGCTTGGCGTCTACGCTGTAGGCCGTGCGCTGGCTGCGGCCCAGTCTGGCAGGCGCGATGCCGCGGCTCTGGTCCTCACAGCCTGCGCCGCAATGATCGCCATGCTTCTTCGTCCGGATGGCGTGCTGTTGTTTGCCGCTCTTGCCGCAGGTCTCTTTTATTACATGGTGCGCAGTTCCGCTCCATCCGCAAGCCGCCACAGACTGCGCTCCGCGGTTGTCTCTGTCGCGCTCGTCTGCACCGTGGCACTCGCGCCTCTGGCCGTCTGGACCGCAAGAAACTGGGCCGACTTCCACGTCTTTGAGCCTCTTGCACCCCGCCACGTCAGCGACCCCGGCGAACGTGTCAACCTGGGCTTTTATCGTTGGGTCCGCACCTGGGCAGTGGAGTACGTCTCCACCGACGCCGTCTTCTGGAAAGTCGGCACGGAAAAAATCGACATCGACGATCTTCCTCCGCGCGCCTTCGATTCGCCGCAACAGCGGGAGCAGACCGAAAACCTCATCGATGAGTACAACCGCGGCTTCAGCATTTCTCCCGATCTCGACAACCGCTTCAACGCTCTCGCTGCCGAACGCATCCGCACCCATCCGCTGCGCTATTATCTCGTCGTCCCATTTCTGCGCGTGGCCGATATGGCCCTGCGCCCCCGCACCGAAGAGTTCCCCATCGATATGTACTGGTGGCGCTGGAGCGAGCATCCCGGTGAAACCGCCTATGCCGCCGTCCTCGCGCTCATCAATCTCGGCTATCTCTTGCTTGCTCTCTGGGGATTTCTCCGCGGCCGCGTTCCCTGGGCCGCAATCTTCGCCGGCTACATCATCCTGCGCTGCCTGTTGCTCGGCACCATGGAAAATCCCGAGCCGCGCTACACGCTCGAGTGGTACCCCATCCTGATCATCGCCGCCGGCGCCGCGCTCGCAGCAAATCGGAAAATCGGTTTGGAGGGAGGCGGGGGGTTCACAGGCTGCGGAAAAACTCAATGATAAGCATGTCTTGTGTCAGGGCACGACTTCGCCGGGGTCCCCATCGACAGGTCTACGTCGAGGGGATGGCTTCAGTCGTGCCGGCGGGTGGCGCACCCTAAGTTTTTTAAATCTTGACCATCCCCACTACTTTGGGTGCCCCATCCATGACCGCAGTTTTATCGCGGTCATGGGTGGGAGACCACGAATCTCAACCAATTCGTTCTTTACAGGTTGATACTTCATTATTCATGCTCTTGAAGATGAGTTAGAAAGTTAAAATGGATCGGGTCCCTTGTATACTTACGACGCGGAGGGGCGCTTGATCGCCACGGCGGGCACCGAATACGAGTACAACGCGAACGGCGAGCGGGTCTCGAAGGACAACGCGGCGGGCGCGCCGCAGACGCTCTATCTGCACGACGGCGACGGCAACCAGATTGCCGAGTTGAACGCCGCGCTCGCGCCTCAGCACGTCAACGTCTACAGCGGCAAGCACCTGGTGGGCACCTGGAATCCGGCCTCGGGCAAGGTCTACTACGCCTACGCGGACTGGCTGGGAACCAAGCGCTACGAGGCCGACGGCGCGGGCGCGTATGTGAACTCGTGGGCGAGCCTGCCCTTTGGCGACAACCAGACGGCGCTCGGCGCAGGCCCCGACGCCACTGAGCACCACTTCACCGGCCAGGAGCACGACGCCGAGAGCGGCCTCGACCACTTCGCCGCGCGCTACTACCAATCGCAAACCGGCCGCTGGCTGCTGCCCGACTGGAGCGCGACGCCGGTCCCGGTGCCCTATGCTACGTTTACCAATCCGCAGAGCTTGAATCTGTATACGTACGTGGGCAATAACCCGGTGAATGCGGTGGATGGGGATGGGCATGTGGATCCTCAACAGAATGGGAACGGTGGCACTGGAAACAACCCGAACTTTAAGAACGGCAACCCAGCCTGCGGCCCTAACACAGGCGGGGGTTCCGGAGGATTACCCAGCGGGGTTTGCGCTGTGCCCGAAAAGCAACAGAAGGCCCAACAGCAGAAGACAAGTTTGTGGGGGTCTATTACTGGTGCTTTAGCGGCTGGAGTTGCCCGTATTAGTCCTTCTGCAGCACGTAAATTGTGGGAGGCAGCCAATCCTGGACAAACAGTACCCTTTGATGCTGTGCGGGGACGCTTTTTTGATATGGCACACATCAAAGCGCTTGCAGATGGCGGAACTAATGCTGCAGAGAATCTTAAACCCCAAGAGCACGGCGAGCATATGGCTGAACATGTGTCCAATGGCGATTTTGCACGATGGGCATCCAATGCACGAGATACTGTTGTAAACGGCTTCAAAGCCGCTGAGGAAGAACTTGGGGAAGATGCACGCGAGAGTTTCAATGCAATCAAAAGCGACGTTAGCAGTGGTGCCAGTGAGCTTCTTCAAAACCCAGGTGAGGCGATTAGAGATGTTGTGAATACTGCTGTTCAGGCCGAAGAGTCTGGTGAGATTCCGCCCCCGTAAAAAGAGGATACGAATGGATTTGAGTTTCCGCAACATTCCGGTTAAAGGTGTTGTTCCGTTGGACCTAATGGTCGGCGGGGACAATGAAGACACTAGGCTATTGCATGTAATGGCTGCTGGGGCCGAGAACTATATCCGTTGTTTTCCGTGGTGTAAAGCAGTACGAGAGGCATATTACGGAGATGGATACGGTGGAATTGTAGGCGTGTTCCTGTTTCGCATCGAGCCATCGAAGCCCGATGTTGATGAATGGCTATGGGTCATTTTTGGTGACGTTCCTCCAGCTTACCTGGTCACAGATTCCTGCAAGACTCCATCGCAAGCAGTAGAAGGATATATCACTGAAATTATGAAATGGGTTGAGCTGGCAAAAGAAGGACGTACATCCAAGGAGATCATCCCTGTTTATGTGCCAGCAACACCTGAAAACGCTGCCGATGTCGAGCGAAGGATGAAGCTTCTGCGGGATGTCATCGTCCCGGCGTTTCGTGAGGCCGAAATAGTGAGAACTTAGTGAGGGCAGGTGGCCCGGTCATGAAATAACCAAAACTGCAGTGCCCCATTCATCCACAGTTTTATCGTGGATGAGTGGGAGACCACGGACCTCAACCCGCCCGCTCATCGCGATAAAACTGCTATGAGCGGGGCGCAGTTTTTATAGAAGATTGGTGCGAAGGAAGAAAGATCGATGACCGGGCCACCTGCCCGAATGGAACTTATGACAGTAGTCACTGATGGAGGAAAAGCATGACATTCTTTGGAAGCGCGAAAGTTATCGCATTTTTGCTCGCTACTTCTTTTGTCTCAACAGACAAAATCCCATCAGTGCTACTAGGTAACTGGAAAATAGGAAGGCCTTTTGATGCTCATCAGCCGGTTGGCCTGAACGCGTTGCAAGAAAAGTATATCGAAAGTCTCCATCTTCGGTACACACCAGAACGTATTCAAGTATGTGGTAAAGAAATTGAAATCACGTCACTGAAATCGGAATCTTTAACAAGTGACGCATTTCTCGAAAAGTTTGGGTTTCTCCCCAATATCATTGGTTTGAAGTCGTCAACGATTACCGAGGTCAATATCAATTTACCGCGATCAATGGACGCTTGCGGACAATATGAGGATCCCGGGGTTCATGTATTTATCGGCGACGGTGAACATATAGTCATGGAGGTGGCAAACGACTATTTCCCCCTAATAAAACGCCGTGAGACCGGGGAAAGATAGGATGGTTCGGGTCCCTTGTACACCTACGACGCGGAGGGGCGCTTGATCGCCACGACGGGAATGAAGTACGAGTACAACGCGAACGGCGAGCGGGTCTCGAAGGACAACTCGGCGGGCGCGCCGCAGACACTCTACCTGCACGACGGCGACGGCAACCAGATTGCCGAGTTGAACGCGGCGCTCGCCGTGCAGCACGTCAACGTCTACAGCGGCAAGCACCTGGTGGGCACCTGGAATCCGGCCACGAGCAAGGTCTACTACGCCTACGCGGACTGGCTGCCGGAATTTGCAGAAAATCGGAATTGTACGGTGCAGTTCCTAAATAACTTACGGGCAAATAGAATAAAAAATTTTGAAAAGAACGGGCCTGCTAAGGCTTGATGCCGATTACGCTCAACATGCGTCCGGCGTGGCCCTGCGAGCCGCGGTGAGAAAAAAACAATTCCTGATGGCAGCTCGTGCAGCCGCCGACGATATGTATCGCCCGTGCCTTGAGCCCCGCTGCGAGCAACTGGCGGCGGTTGGCTTCCACTAAATTCAAATGCAGGCTGGGGCCGATCTCCGAGTGGCCCGGAGCGCGCTGCGTCAAAAACAGCATCGGATACTTTGTCCGCACCGGGTCCGCGTCGTAAACCTCGCAAAAAAGCTCGCGGCCATAGGCAAATTGCGACTCGAAGCTGGAGAGCAGATCTTCGCCGACCGCGTAGCAGCAGGGACCGATGCCCGGGCCGATAGCCGCCACCAGATCCTCAGGCCGTGAGCCGAACTGGAGCCTCATGCGGCCGATGCCGGATTCGACAATGCGCTGCACTGTTCCTCGCCATCCGGCATGGAAGGCAGCCACCGCGTGCCGCTTGCGGTCCGCCACCAGAATCGGGATGCAGTCTGCCGTGCGAATGCCGATCAGCAGGCCGGGCTCATCGGTCATCAGGCCGTCGCCTTTTCTCGGTATTTTACGGTCTGTGTCTGCCGCAGTCGCCGGCAGCGCCAGGCTGGAATGAATCTGTTTCAAGTCCACCAGCGGAGTATTTGTGTCTCCGCTGATTGCTTCAGCCAGCAGGCGCCGATTCCGAGCTACTGTGCTCCGGTCTTCCTCCTCGGAAAAGCCGAGGTTCAATTCGCCCTGGGCATCCTCGGCGCAAAAAGCTCGACTATACCCGCTGCGCCGCGTGCTGAAGCCGTGCCAGAGCCAGTCCATCTTTCCCCACTCCGGCACCGCCAGCCACTGAACGCCGTTTGCGGCAACGCGGGGAACCGGCGGCTCCGGGACAAGCTCCCGCTGATCAGCGCGTTCAAAGCGCATCCTCAGGGTGACGCCGGCAGCCTTGCCGCGCAAATTGCGCCGCAGGCCAGCCCGCTCAAAAAGTGCGTCGATTGCCTTGATTTCCTTTTCGGGGTTGGTCTTGGCGGTGGAAAAAGAGCTCATCTGACTTTGATTTTATCGGATGGTGAAGTGAGATTGGGCCTGCCTTCCGGCAGGCCCGCTCAAGAGGCAATTTTGGAAGGGGTCCAGAGGGGGTCGAGGGGAAGAGGTTCGTACTGAACCTTCAAGAAGGAGGGTATACCTTTCCTGGAAGGGCTTTGTTTCGGGGAAGCCTCTGTTAGTTACAACTATAGATGCGCGAAATTCAAAAAGGTTGCGTCAGCTCAAGCCATAAAATGTGCTTTTTTCATGACGGGTGCAAAAGCAGCGGTAATTTTGCCGAATACTGGTGATAATAGGGGTTTTTATAGAGTCTTCACGGTTTTGGCGACTCTGGAGAGTCACTTTTTTGTTGAATGACGCGTACAACTTAAAAGGGTTGAATCGTCCCATGCGGGGTCATCTTCTGATTTTTAGTGAAGTTAGAGAGGACTCGTTTCCGCATCCGGGGCACGGAAATAAAAAAGTGAGCGGGAGGGAAGTCTTCATGACATTGAAAGCGGCAATGCTGAGTGGAGCCTGTGTTGTATTGATGATCGGTGCTGTGGTGGGTTGCACCCAGCCGGGGAGTCGCACATCGGGAGTAGACGCTGGTCATGCAGTGCAGGTTACCTGGAGCGGCATCCGCACAGCAGACGTTCTCGATCCAGCATATGGGATGAAGGCCTACAAAGTGGATGTTCCGGCGGGCTGGAAATTCGTGGGTACAATTCTGCGTCCATCGGGATGCCACGCGTCTCCCACTCCGGCGTCGGGACTTTCGTACACCTCTCTCAGTCCCGACGGAGTAACGGCTTACATGCAGCTTCCGGGCGTTTCCTGGTCCTGGCAAAACAATCCCCACCCCCTGGTAAAGGCGAAGTGCGCGCCGATCCGCATCGACACGGCCGCTGGCTTTCTGCTGAATATTGCGGTGCCGAATCTGCATCCGAACGCGACTTCGGTCAAGGTGGTTCCTTTGCCGCAAGCGATACAGTCGGGGATCAATGCCAAGCTGCAGCAGGAGCAGCAGCAGAATGCCGCCATGGCCCGGTCCTATGGGCAAAAGCCGCAGCGTTTGGTTCTGGACGGGGCGCGGGTGCGAATTGAATATGAGGAACACGGCCGGAAATTAGAAGAACTGCTGATGACGGTGATTGACTGCACGGAGTCGCAAACAGTAGCGCTGCCGATGCAGCCCTCGTATACGCAGCGTGACTGCAGCTCGCGCGGGACAATCATTTCGCGGGCGCCCAAGGGGCATCTGGATGAACTGCTGGCCCAGGCCCGGCCGCAGGCACAGGAGAACCCGGCGTGGGACAACCGCGTGATTCAGGACATGAGGTATAACTTCCAACGATTGCAGGCGGCCAGCAATCAGCAATTTCAGTCTCTGATGGGCAAGATTCAGACAGACACGCAGCACACCCTGGCCACCGGCAAAGCCTACCAGGACTTGACCCGGAATACCACCAACAGTTCGATGAAAAATGACCGCGACCGGCAGAATGCCATCGACAACTCGGCGCACCAGACGGCTCTTTACGCGCTGGATCGCCAGACCTTCGTGAACCCCGCGACCGGCGAGCGGATCGAGGCCAGCAGCCAATACAATCACCAGTGGATTTCGTCGGATAACAGCACTCTGATTCAAACCCAGGACCATACGTTTGATCCGAACGGTGTTGTTTACCCGATTCAACAGAGCTGGACGGAACTGGTTCCAACCAATAACTAACTTCGGCTCTACGTGCAGCTGGATCTCCCGTGCATGCAAGGGTATTCTGGATGGATATGTTCCACCTGATTCTTGTGCTCGCCGTTCTGATGATTGGCTACAACAGCTACAGCAGCGCCCAGCGGCGAGGCGAGTGGTCGTGGCGCCAGTTCTTTATTTTGATTGGCTCGATTGCAATCTTTACTGTAGTTTTCATCATTCCTCTGTCTTATTCCTCATGGATGGAACAGCACCCGGAGTTGCTGATCACGGTTTTATTGAGCGGAATTTTTATTTTTGTGGCTGCGATCGCCTATCTCTTTCGCAAGAAGGCGCCAAACCCCGACAGCGAAAACTGATGCCGCGGGGAGCGGCCGGCGCGTCTTAACACGAGCATGGGCAAAGGTCATATAGAATATCTCTGCATATGGCTGACGAAGGTACTGGCGAAGTTGCGCAAACGGTACGCCCGGACGTCTCCAGGCGAGCCGCTCGCCAAACGTCTATCAAAGACATTGCGCGGCTGGCCCAGGTATCCCATCCCACCGTCTCCCGCGCCTTGCAAAACAGCCCCCTGGTGAATCCCCGCACTGCGGAGAAGATTCGCAAAATCGCCGAGCAGATGGGTTATCGCGCCAGCGCCGTGGCGCGCGGCCTGGTCACTCAGCAGACCCGGACCATCGGACTCGTTGTCACCACTGTCGCCGACCCTTTTATCAGCGAGGTATTCAGTGGAATTGAGCAGGAGGCCCATGCCCGCGGCTACTGCGTTTTCATGGCCGAATCGAGCGCCGACCCCCAGCGCGAACGCGAAGTGGTGCGGACCTTTGCCGAGCGGCGCGTGGACGGCATTATCGTCATTTCCTCTCGCGTGGGCGCGTTGTATCTCCCGCTGCTCTCGGAGATGGGGGTTCCGATTGTGCTGTTGAACGACCAGCATCCGGGCGCCTTCGTTCACTCGGTGATGATCCGCAACGTGGAGGGCAGCCGCGCGGCGGCCGGACACCTGATCGGGCTGGGGCATCGGCGGATTGCGTATCTGGGCGACCAGACTGGCTACCAATCGGACGCGGAACGCTGCGCGGGTTACCGGCAGGCTTTGGCCGCGGCGGGAATCGGATTCTCCCCGGAACTGGTGGTGCAGGGTGATGGCAAGCCGGACGCCGGGCAGCGCGCGATGAGCCAGTTGCTGACGCTGCCTGATCCGCCGACCGCGGTTTTTTGCTACAACGACATGACGGCGCTGGGAGCGATGCAGTCGATCCGGCAACATGCGCTGCGCGTTCCGGACGATATCTCCATCGTGGGCTTTGACGATCTGTTCTTTGCCTCCTACACCCAGCCGCCGCTGACCACCGTTCGCCAGCCCATGCGGCACATGGGACAACTCGCGATGGAGAGCCTCTTCAAGCTGATGTCGGGAGACGAGTCGGAGATACGCATCAAGGTCGATGCCGAGCTGATTGTGCGGGAGTCTACGGCGCGGGCAAAAATTGCCTGAGCGGCGACCTCTGTGCTGGAAGCAGGAAATCGCCGCAGGACTTTTTCACCAAATTCAACTTACGAGAATCGCGTTCTGCGCCACAGCAGTGTTCCGCAAACTCCCAATGGCAGTATGGTGCCGGCTACGAGGACGATCATCCACGGCATGCTGAGGGTGAGATGCTGGCTGACAGTGCCGAGGCCCAGCCAGACAAAGATTCCCACGGCGACGATCATGATGACGGCCTCCCACCAGCGGCGAACGGTAGGGCGTTCGGTATGCGGGTCATTGCCGGCGACGACGGCGGCCACTGCTTCCGCGTTGAGGCCATAGCGCAAGCACTCGCGGTCACGGGCCTGCTTCCAGTTGACCAACTCCGAAGTGCCGGGATCGGCCATGCTGATGGAGACTGCGCCCAGGATCATCACCAGCGAGCCGGTGAGGATGAGAGCTTTGCTGTAGCCGCTCAAGCCGGAAAACTCGGCAAAGACCAGCGCGGCCCATGCCAATCCCCAGAGCTGATTGGTATTGGAGAGCGGAATGCCGCGGCCGATGCCGATGTACTTGGCGGCAAAGTTTTGGAAGAGGTCGCCGATGACCCAGCAGAATCCGCCGAGGAAGGGCCAGAAGAGCATGGGACGGGCGCGATGCAGTTCGCTGAGAAGATTCGCCGCGCCGCCGTGAAAGATGGACGCCAGAATGGTGACGGTGGCCAGCTCGCCAAAGGTGAAGATGGTGACGAAGGAGAGCGGGTTCATGCCGCTGATGTAGGCCTTGCGGTAGGGAATGTACATGGTTCCCAGCAGAACGCCCGCGCCCAGAGCAGCGATGATGCCGATGGCAGCTTTGCCCGGCGTATCCGATTGCTGAGCCGTGGCGTAGGCCAGAACCGCAGCGCCGCCGACGATGGCGCATGCACCGCCCAGCACGCGCGACCATCCCTTGACGCCCGAGCCGCGCAGCTCCTTGAAGAGCAGCCAGCCCCAGAAGAGGCCGACGAGGCTGTTGGTGTTCCAGAGCGGAAAGGCAATGGCCAGACCGACGTTGCGCACTGCAAAGATGGTCAGCGTGTTGGCGACAGCCCACAACATTCCGGCAAGGAGCGCCCACACAATAAGGTGGGGCTTGTCGAGCAGATCGGAGAAGATGAAGCCAGTGCCCTTGAGCAGCGTGGGAACGGTCCAGCGGGCCACGAACGCGCCCATCACCATTCCCATGGATATCAGGAAGGGCGAAAAGCCCGCGTTGACAAGCTTGGTGGGCGCTTCAGCGGTGCCCAGCCAGACGGCCGCGGTGAGTCCGCAGAAGACGCCGAGTTTATGCAGGGAGAGGGTCGATCGCCCTTGTATGTTGGACAGGTTTTCGCTCAAGAAATCACCTCAGGCTCATCAGCAGGATTATTCCCAGAATCAAAACGCCGACCGGAACCCACAGGTGCATGTCGGTCAGGATGGCAGTCAGCCAGTGTTGTTTCATCCGCCCACCTCTTCCAGTCGGACTGGCCGACGCTCGTCGTAGGATTTGCGCGCCGCCAGAGCCATTACAACTGGGATGCGTCCGTCGATGCCGGTGACCGCGGTTGTACGTTTTTCGAGGACCGCGTTCACAAAGGATTTCAACTCGGCGGCAAAGCTCTCCGTGTAGCGCTCCATGAAGAAGTTGAGCGGCAGATCCGTGTGGACGGTTTTTCCGTCGCTGACCACGGCCTGATTTGGATAGCAGTTTTCCGTTGCGATTTTTCCTTCGCTGCCCAGAACTTCAACGCGCTGGTCATAACCGTAAACTGCCTTGCGGCTGTTGTCGATGGCGCCGATGACGCCGTTGCGGAAGCGCAGCACGATGAGCGCGGTGTCCAGATCGCCGGCCCTTCCAATCTCCGGATCAACGCGCACGCCGGCAGCGGTGTAGATCTCTTCCACTTCGTCGCCGATGAGGAAACGCGCCATGTCGAAATCGTGGATGGTCATGTCCATGAAGATGCCGCCGGAGACCTTAATATATGACAACGGCGGCGGCCCCGGGTCGCGGCTGATGATGTGCATCAAGCTGGGCGTGCCGATTTCGCCGCTGGCGATAGCATGACGAACGCGGGCGAAGTTCGAGTCGAAGCGCCGGTTGAAGCCGATTTGCAATTGCACTCCGGCAGCCTTGACCGCCGCGAGGGCGTTGTCAATCTGCTCCAGGCTGAAGGCGATAGGCTTTTCGCAGAAGATGTGCTTGCCGGCTTTAGCGGCCTGGACAATCAGATCGGCGTGGGTGTTGGTTGAGGAGCAGATCAGCACCGCATCGATTTGCTTGTCGGCTAGAATCTCGGCGCTGGATGCAACGACTTTTGGAATGTTGCAGCGGGCGGCCAGCGATTGCGCGGCCTCTGCGTTGATGTCGGTGATGGCCATGATCTGGGATTCCGGCAAGCGGAAGGCCAGTGTTTCAGCATGAACGCGCCCGATGCGTCCGGCGCCAATGATTCCGATATGCAACTTCTGCGTACTCAAAGTGCCCCCTTCATGTCTTTCCAGAAACTGTGTGCGTTGCAGTGTACGGCTTAACAGGCTGCGGAAAACTCCTTTGGACCATGCATTTCCATGCTTTGAAATGACGGAGCATTAACTGCGCCGCAAAATGTCAATTAAACAGCCGGGCTTTAGCTCCTGAGGGAATGCAACTTCCGCAACTGACATTCCCTCGGCGGCTAAAGCCGTGCCCTTTCAAATCCTACGTCACCAGCGACACATCATTGCCGCTGCATCTCCTATCGGCCGAAGTAAAATACTTTTCCACCGAGCGCAAATAATCACGACTGCGTTGCGCGCTCTCTTTTGGAGTGCCCATGCCGGGAAGGATATCCTGCTCGACCAGCATATATCCCTGATAGTCCCTCGCGCTCAGCCAGCGCAGCATCGCCGGAAAATCCACGCAGCCTTTGCCGAGCTCGGGGTAGAGGCCGTTGCGCATTGCGGTGAAGTAGTCCCACTCCTCGATCCGGGAACGCCTTGCGACGGTGGGCTCGATGTCCTTCAAATGGATGTACCAGATGCGATCGCCAAAGCGATTGAGAGCGGCGGTCACATCGCAATCTTCGCCGCCGGTTCCGTGGTAGTAATGGCCGGTATCGAAGACGAGGCCGATGTAGCGCGGGTCGGTCAGGTCCAGAAATTTGGCGATCTCGCCGGGTGTTTCCACATAGCCGGCACAGTGGTGGTGAAGAACCGTTCTGAGGCCTGTTTCACCAAAGACCGCTTTGGCGATCTTGTCCGCGCCGCTGGCAAAAACCTTCCACTCGTCCATGCTCAAACCCATCTGCGGCGTGATTCTTCCGGCCATTTTGGTGCGAATCGGGTCCGTGCCGTTGTCGTCTGAAAGCACCAGGTAAGGCGCGGGCGTGGTGGCTACGGCGGCCAACAAATGCGCTGTTCGGACGGCCGCGGCAAGGCCGGGCGCATGGGCAGCGGGATTCTTCATCGCTACAGGAACAAAGGCGCCCAGCATGACAAGATTTCGTTTTGTGAGTTCCGATTCCAGCGCAGCGGGATCGGTGGGCATATAGCCCCAGTCGCCCAACTCGGTCGCGGTATATCCCGTTTCCACCAATTCGTCGAGCATTTGGTTGAATGGGATTGCCTTGCTCTGATCCTGGTTTTCCAGCGTGCCCCAGGAACATGGGGCATTGCCAACCATCATTTTCTTCATGGAAATTCCTCTTTCATGTCATTCAATACTTCACAGAAAATAGCGTTCACGCTTGCGCGCTTCTTCATAGCGGGCTCTAGCTGCGCGCACGCTCTCCATCTCGGAAACTTCAGCCACCGCAACATCCCACCAGGATTCGTAGCCCGGCACGCCGATTGCCGGATCAGTCTCCACGACAATGACCGTGGTGCGATCCAGGGTTTTTGCCTTGAGCAAGGCTTGTTTCAATTCGTTCAACGTGGCGGCCTTCAGGGCATGAGCGCCCAGGCTGCGGGCATTGGCGGCAAAGTCTACGCTTACAGGCTCGCCGTCCAACAGGCCTGAAGACTGCGAGCGGAAGCGATAGCGCGTGCCGAATTCCGCCTGGCCCAGCGAGCGGCTCAACGCGCTGATGCTGCCAAAGCCGTGATTGTCCACCAGCACGATGATGATCTTGACGCCCTCCTGCACCGAGGTCACAATCTCGCTGGGCATCATCTGGTAGGTTCCGTCGCCGAGAAAGACATACACTTCGCGGCTGGGGTCGGCCATCTTTGCGCCGATGGCCGCTGGAATCTCATAGCCCATGCAGGAGTAGCCGTACTCCATGTGGTAGCTGTTGGGCGTACGCGTGCGCCAGAGCTTGTGCAGGTCGCCGGGATGGCTGCCCGCCGCCGAGAGAATCATGTCGCGTTCGCCCGCTGCCTCCCAGATGGCGCCGATCACTTCGCTTTGCGCCGGCTTCCCGGGATTATTTAGATGGAAGAGGCGGTCTACCTCGGCCTCCCATTGAATCTTGAGGCCGGTGGTTTCGGTTTCATAGTCCTTGCCGACTTTGTAACTGGCGAGCGCAGCGGTCAGTTGTTCGAGGGCAACGCGGGCATCGGCAACCACGGGAATCGCGGCCACCTTATATGCGTCAAACTCGGCGGTGTTGATGTTGACGAAGCGCACATGCGGATTTTGGAAGGCGGTCATCGAGGCCGAAGTGAAATCGGAGTAGCGCGTGCCGATGCCGATGACCAGGTCGGCCGCATGTGCAAGGCGATTGGCAGCCAGAGTGCCCGTGGCGCCGACGGCTCCCACGGCTTGCGGATGATTCCAGGGCAGGGAACCTTTGCCGGCCTGGGTCTCCGCCACTGGAATTCCGGTTTGGGTGGCAAATTTATCAAGCGCCGCGGATGCTTCGCTCATCAATACGCCGCCGCCGGCTACTATCAAAGGATTCTTGCTTGCGCGAATCGCTTCGATTGCCCGATGAAGGGAGAGTTCGTCGGGCTGGGAGCGGCGAATCAGCCACACGCGCTTGCGGAAGAACTCTTCCGGATAATTAAAGGCTTCGGCCTGCACATCCTGCGGCAAAGCCAGCGTCACTGCGCCGCAATCGGATGGCGAGGTGAGCACGCGCATCGCTTCCGGCAGAGCGGTGATGAGCTGCTCAGGCCGGTAGATGCGATCCCAATAGCGGGAGACCGGCTTAAAGCAATCATTGACTCCGCAATCCTGAGTGGTGGGGAGTTCCAATTGCTGAAGAACCGGCGCCACGTTGCGGCGGGCAAAGATGTCTCCCGGCAGCAGAAGCACAGGCAAGCGATTGATGGTGGCCAGTGCCGCGCCGGTGATCATGTTCGTTGCGCCGGGTCCAATCGACGAAGTGCAGGCAAAGGCGCGCAGGCGGTTGCTGGCTTTGGCAAAGCCGGCGGCCAGATGTACGGCACTCTGCTCATTGCGGACCAGGAAATATGGGAAGTCAGGATTTTGCTGCAGGGCCTGGCCGATTCCTGCCACATTTCCGTGACCGAAGATTCCCAGCATGCCGGAGAAGAACAGATGCTCCTGCCCATCGCGCTCGACATACTGATTCTTCAGAAATTGAATCAGAGCCTGGGCCATTGTCATGCGGCGAGTTGTCATCTTGCTCCTCGATTCGAATCAATTCTTAGCGTTTTATCAGCGGCAGCCGGGGGTCTATCTCGCGCCACTCGTTTCGTACCCACGCATAGTCGGGGTCGTCGGAAGACGCAAGGGAGCGAGCCGTGCCGGCCAGCGCATTGAGGTAATAAGCGTTGTAGCCGTGCGCGGCCACAACCGGGTGATAACCCTCGGGAACCAGGACCAGCTCGCCGTCGCGCACGGTCAGCGTCTCGTCGATGCGGCGGTCAGGCGTGTACACCTTCTGGATGGCAAAGCCCTCCGGGCGCTGAATGCGGTAGTAGTAGATCTCCTCCAGGTCCACTTCGCCGGGGGGATTGTGCACATCGTGCTTGTGAGGCGGAAAGCTGGACCAGTTTCCGGCCGGGGTGAATACCTCAACCACGATGAGCCGATGCGCGGGAAAACTCGGCGGAATCATGCCGTGAATCTGGCGGGTGGCGTTGCCGCCGCCGCGAATTTCGATAGTTACTTCATCCGGCGTCACCAGTTTTGCCGGATGTTCTTCCTCGGCGCGGGAGTAGCAGAAGGCGAGGTCGCAATCGGAGTCGGCTGTGATTGTGAAGCTGGTCTTTACGGGCAGATAGAGCGTGAAGGGAAGTCCGTCAAAGACTGTCTTTCGCGCTCCGATGTGTGCCCACTTGCCGCGAACGGATTTGACCGAACAAACGCCGCCCAGCAGCACAACAGCCAGCTCGTTTGCGCCGGTTTCTCCGTCAAAGATTTGGCCTTTGGCCAGCTTGCGATTCTCGAAGGAGAGAAACTCGTAGCCGAAATTCTGGATCTTGTTATGGAAGGCTTCCGGAGGGATCAGTAAATTAGGCATCATTAAACCACCCGAGGATGCACACGTGTGCATTCAGAGAGATATATTCGCTTCAAGCAGGTATATCTGTCAACCTCATAAAACACAAAATATTGTTAAAGCCGTCAACATCCCCGCAGCGATTTGCACTCTTGACCGAAATTATCGGGCGGTGGTAGGGTTCTTGATGCACACGTTTGCATTTTCCGGAGGGCCTATGACGCCTGTCGAGTCCAAGACCACTTACAAGAGCCCGTTGTTTGAAATGACACAAACCACATCTACTTGTTTGTGGAATGATTCGGCATCGATTGAAGAGTTGACTTATTCGATCGATCACGGCGCAGTCGGCGCCACCTGCAACCCGTCCATCGTTGTTTCGGTGCTGAAGAAGGAGATGGCGCTGTGGAAGCTGCGCATTCTTGCGCTGGCGGCCAGCCACCCCAAGGCCACCGAAGACGAGATCTCGTGGCTGCTGGTGGAAGAGATGTCCATTGGGGCGGCCAAACTGCTGAAGCCGATCTTCGACCAGCAGCATGGGCGCAACGGCCGTGTTTCCATCCAGACTGATCCGAGGACCTACCGGAATCCCGAGGCAATGCTGGCGCAGGCAATTCGCTTCAGCCAGTTGGCGCCGAACATGATTGTGAAAATCGCCGCTACTTGCGCGGGAATGATCGCCATCGAGGAGGCGACCTATCGCGGCATCAGCATTAACGCGACGGTCAGCTTTACGCTGCCGCAGGCCATCGCCGTGGCCGAGGCGGTGGAGCGTGGCCTCAAGCGCCGGGAGGCCGAGGGGTTGGATATCTCAACCATGGGGCCGATCTGTACGTTGATGGTCGGGCGGCTGGACGACTGGCTCAAGGTGGTCATGGAGCGGAAACAGCTTTCGGTCGATCCCGGTTATCTGGAGTGGGCCGGAGTCGCGGTCTTCAAAAAGGCTTACAAGCTATACCGCGAGCGCGGCTACCGGCTGCGGTTGCTTTCCGCGGCCTTCCGCAACCATATGCACTGGAGCGAGTTTATCGGTGGAGACGTGGTGATTTCGCCGCCCTGCGTCTGGCAGCGCCGCTACAACGCAAGCGGCATCGAGGTAATTCCCAGGATTGATAAGCCGGTAGACCCGGTCATCGTGGAAATGCTGCTGAGGAAATTTCCCGACTTTGAGCGTGCTTATAATGAGAAAGGCCTAACGCAAGAAGAGTTTGACACCTTCGGTTCCACGCGAAGGACATTACGGGGATTCGCCGCCGCTTGCGTTGAGTTGAATGGAATTATTCGGGATATAGTTCTGCCTGATCCCGATACGGAATGAAGATCTTTGCAAGCGCGGTTTTGAAGTGGCTCCGGACCGCATTGCCTTTGACAGAAGGGGGAGGCGCTCGCAAGTGGTTGTTTTCTGAGCCACGGAAAGCTGAAGATAAGATGAGACTTGCCAATGTTAGTCGGTGGAAAAGCCGCTATTATTGGACAAGCCACTCCTTATTGATGGCTTGTTTTACGGTATGGAACGAAGCTGGCCAGTTTTTTCTTGACACTGGTAGCGCGGAGTTGCTAGTTTGCTTACGCGGAAGAGGAACCAGAGAAATCCACCGCCAAATGCAAGCTTGCGCCTGTCGGTTGAGTGGAAACACTCACCAGAGGGGTGTTGGCGTGTATTTGGAGGCGGATTTTTTCTTTTTCCGGAAGACTTACCGTTTTTTTAACGGAGCCTTAACGGAGTCTCAACCGCAGTGGTTGAGCATATTTGCAAGGCAGCAGTGATTCAGAAACTTTTGGAGGCAGTATGATTTCGATGAGCGGTTATTTGGGACAACGAGTGAGCATTTCCAGGTGGATCCGCCTGGCTATGGCCCTGTTGTTGGTTCTTCCTGCGCTGGGCGCTTTCGCCCAGTACGATAACGGAAGCCTGGTAGGCTCAATCCACGACGCCAGCGGGGCGGCAATCCCCAACGTGAAAATCACGGTCACCAACGATGCGACCGGAATTGTCACTAACGCAGTGTCGAACGGGACGGGCGACTATGAAATTCCGTCCCTTCGTTATGGCATCTACACCATCACCGCAAAGACTGCCGGTTTCGCTGATGCCGTTGCCAAGGATATCACCATCTCGGTCGGCAGCCGTGTTCGCATCGACCTGACGATGAAAATCGGCGCTGCCGAGACTACGGTCCAGGTATCCGGGGTTGCTCTGCAGCTTGAAACAGAGTCCAGCCAGCGCGGTCAGGCGATTACCGAGTATCAAAGTGAAGCTCTTCCGCTGGTGAGCAGGAACTATTCCGACCAGGTGGGTTTCGTCACCGGTGCGCGCCAGGCGCCCACCATGGCCAACACTACCTCCGTCACCAGCCTGTTGCGCCAGGGATCGTATAACATCAACGGCCAGCGCAGCATGTTCAACAACTACATGATTGACGGTATGGACAACAATGCTTATGGCGAGAGCAACCAGGGCTTCGACAACCAGATCATCCAGCCCACGCCCGATTCCATCGCCCAGTTTGAAGTGGTGACCAATAACGAGAGCGCCGAGTATGGCCGCTCTTCCGGCGCCACCATCAACGTCGCCACCAAGTCCGGCGGCAATCAGTTCCACAGCACACTCTATGAGTTCATCCGCAACACGGACCTGAATGCGTTTGGCTATATCAAGCCAGTTACGCTTAACGCTCTTACCGGCACGCAGTATCCGTTTTTCAAGCCGGCCTTCAAGCGTAATCAATTCGGCGCCACCTTCGGCGGGCCGATCATGAAGAACAAGTTCTTCTACTTCGTCGATTACGAGGGATTCCGCCAGACCCTGACGCCTACGAACGTTGGGACCGTACCCACGCTGAATGAACTCAACGGCATTTTGGCCGTAGCCGTGCAAGATCCCTATGCTCCGGGCACGTACATACAGGCAGGCACTTCGCTTTTCACCTCGCCTGACGTCGACCCGACGGCCAGGAAGATTGCCGGCTTGTACAAGGGCATTCTGCCCGGAAATTGCACGGTGACTTCCGGCTCGGCCACTACGGGTATTGCCGGGAGCAACTGCCCTATCAATGCTCCTTTTACGGACAAATCCGACAAGGGCGATCTTCGCCTTGATTTCCATCAGAGTGACAGAACCGACTGGTTCCTGAAGGTCGATGATCGCAAGGAAACAGCCGTTAACTATCCCACGCTCCCCGAGCCGATCGACGGCCAGACGAATGGCGAAATCAAGATTCTGGACCGGCAGATTGCGCTGGGCTACAACCACACCATCAGCGCCAACAAGATTGTTGACGCACGTTTCGCGCTCTCCGGCACTCAGGCTGGAAAGTGGACCAAGGCCATCGGCACCAGCTTCATTTTGCCAACCGACATTCCCGGCCTGCCCACCATCGCCAACGTCTCCGGCGGCCTGCCTTCGATGGCCATCTCCGGCGGCTTTACCTCCTTCGGTCGCCAGAGCACCAATCCGCAGTGGCAGAACCCCTCGGTGATGGACCCCAAGGTCAACTACACCTGGGTCAAGAGCAAACACTCCCTCAAGTTCGGCTATGAGTACGAGTACGTTTGGATGGAAGTGGAGGACTCTAACCCGCTTTACGGCTCCTTCACCTTCGCCAACGGCTACAGCGTATGCCCGGCTTCGGCCGGAACAACGAACTGCCCAACCGGCACCAGCGCTGTTGCTGATACCTACTGGGCCGACTTCCTGTTTGGAACGCCGAGCGCTTACTCGCTGTCCACGTACTGGATCTCTCACCTGCATCAGAATATGGAGAGTGCCTACGTACAGGATGACTGGAAGTTCAGCCCCAAGCTGACCTTCAATCTGGGCTTGCGCTGGGAGTACGGTTCGCCCTATTCGGAGCGCAATGGCGACCTTTCCAACTTCAATCCCTCCACCGGGACCATGCTCACGCTTGACCCCGGATACAGCTCCTCTGCCGCATCCTGCGGCGGCCCAGGCTCCACTTCACCGGCGTGTATCACCAAGTACTCCGGCGGCGGCGTCTACGGCAAGAGCCTGGTCAATCCGGACCTCACTTCGTATGCTCCGCGCCTTGGTTTTGCCTATTCGGCTACGCCAACCATTGCTGTTCGCGGCGGCTTTGGCATGAACTACATCCACTACTACCGCGCCGGCTCGGGCAATATGCTGGCCATCAACGCCCCTCACGCGTTGTTTACTTCCGTCAGCAACCCGTCAGCCGCAACGACGGCCG
>Ga0316217_10000861_pt1 | contig 41160 bp, 47 predicted proteins | sample 1anoAmetaG_FD_203633 | JGI IMG/M metagenome (GOLD analysis project Ga0316217, IMG submission 203633) | Freshwater microbial communities from Trout Bog Lake, Wisconsin, USA - 1anoA | ecosystem: Environmental > Aquatic > Freshwater > Lake > Hypolimnion/Profundal zone | place: USA: Wisconsin...
TAATTCACATTTTCTTTCGGGGAGGCACATGACCAACGAAGAAGTCGCAAAGAAAGTGCGCCTGCTAAGGGAAACGCGCGGAATGACCCAGGACGATCTGGCCCAGCTGATCGGACGCCACCGGATTACCGTGGCCCGGCTGGAGGCGGGGGAGCCGGTCCAGCGGTCGGTTCTCATTGCCATGGCCCAGGCCCTGACCGTTCCAACCACTGAATTAATGGACGACGCCGACGGTGCCACCATCGACGCAGAAGCTGCCCTCGCCCGGACCCGCGTCGCCATGGACTGCACTCGGATCCCGGTCTACCCGAAGGACGCGGTGATGGAGCAGGACCCCCAGGCCCAGGTGACGATGGTCCTCCCGACGGCCATGTTCGCCCCGACCGTCACCCGGAGCATCGACGCCCGGCGCCTCTTCGCCACCGAGGCCGGTAATAACCGGCTGGCGCCCACCATCCAGACCGGCGACCTCGTCATCGTTGAGCGGGACGCGAGGGTAGGCGACGGAATCGGGCTCTACGCCACCGACGGGGGAGCCGACTTCTTCACCCACGCCGACGGCCCGGCAGGGGATCGCCCCATTGGCCGAGCCGTCGGGGTTTTCAGGCGAATCTAGCGCGCGGGACCGCCGAAAGCCATGGCGAGGTAGGGCTTGAGGACCGTCCAGCCAGCCGCGACGATTGCGATAGCCACCGCCGTCTGCAGAACGTGCCCCAACTTCTTCTGCCAGAAGTCGAGCCCGCTCAGAGGGCGCCCGGTCGAAACATCCCGGTCGGCCAGGACCCGCAGAATCTGGACGGACTCCTGGATCTGCAGGGACAGGGGGTTCGGGGTCCGCCCGCTGTTTTCCAACCCATACATTTGCATCAATTCGGTTTCAATCCGTGACAGCTTTGCGAAGGCGGACTCCAGGCCGTCCTGGAAGTCGGCCCAGCCAGTCATGGCGCCCTCCAGGTGGATCATTCGCTCCTGCAGGTCCTTGGCGATGCCCACCAGGAACCCGCGCATGTCCTGGGCGGCTTTGTCGTGGCCGGAAAGGGTGACGAGGTTGTCCCGCAGGATGTTGGTGATCGCTTCCAGCAGGCGCTGGACGGACTCCAGGTCCCGCTCGATCCCAAGGGTCTTTTCCCGAATGTCCTGGTGCGCCCGGTCACAGCCGTCGGATGGAGCCATGGTCTACCTCACAAAGGCTGTTGCTGGCGAGGGACCGGGCGAATAGCACCATGACGTCGAGGGCGGATTCCACGCCTACCTCAGTTGTTTTGGGGAGGGCGATGGCTGTCTGCAGCATTGCATCTTCCACGCGCGCCACCATCTGCGCCTGCAGAAAGCTGGCGGAGAACCCGAGCAGGGTTGTCATGGGAGCCTCGAGGGGGGAGGCGCAGAAGGCGGGGCGGTGGCGGGAGGGGGCCGGTAGCCGTCCAGCAGCGTCTCCAGCGTCCGGGCGTAGGCTACCCAGTCCGCCAGATCCAGGACGTAAGCCTCCACCACTGCGACGGTCTGAGCCCCGGCGGGAAGGACTGCCGAGCGCAGGATCGGTGCTTTCACGGGCGGAGGGGGCGGACAGACCGGCTGGATGATCACTGGCTTGCAGCACCCAAGCAGGATGATGGAGAGGCAGACTGGCACCAATAGTCGTCGCATGGGTCACCTCGTAGCCTCGATTCGTTTCCCGGCAGCAACCGCCCAGGCCAGGGCGGCGTCGGGTGACTGCGGCAGAGCCGTGTTCAGATCGGCCATCAGCGCTGCGTGGTGGACCTGGGTCAGTTCAGCCGTGACGACGGCAGCAGCCACGCGGGCGCGGGCCGCGTCGGACGCAGCCTGATACGCCTGGATGGTGGCCTGCAGCTTCACGACCTGCGCCCGCGCATCGTTCCGCTGGTGGGAAACCAGGGCCAGCTTGACCCCCAGGGCGCCGAAGGCAACCAGGAGGACGCCAGCCGCAATGCCGAGGGCGTATGCCTTCAGGGACGCAAAGAAGGGGGTCAGCAGGGCAAACATGGGCTACTCCTTGGAATGGGGGGAACCGTCGTCCTCAGCCTCGCCCTGCTTGCCCTTTTTGTAGACGTAGCCAACCAGGGCCGAGAGGGTGCCGTAGGCGGACAGAAGTTCGATCTGGAGATTCTGGGCGTCGGCCTTGGCCCGGAAGGCGGCGCGGGCCGAGGCGATGGTGAGGATGACGCAGCACACGCACATCACCGGGACCGCCAGCATGACCACGGCAGCGTGGAGGCGGCGACCGCCGCGGGTCAGGAGGTCGTCCACCCAGCCGATGGCCTTGTTCTCGACGGCCTGGATTTCGCCAAACACCCCAGTTTCGTCAGGCATCGGGGATCTCCTTGGCGCGAGACTCCCAGCCAGCCAGGAACTGCTCGTCGTTGGGATGGGCGGCGGCGACCTCCTCGTAGAAGGACATCGAGACGTCCACCAGGGCCTTCAGGAGCGCATCCTTGTCGCAGGCGTTGGCGGCTGCGATGGTGGCCGGGCCGAGGACCCCGTCGTCCTCCAGGGAGCCACCGAGCGTGTTGATCGCAGCCTGGAGCAGTTTCACAGCCCGCGGGAGCCCGGCATTGACGTCCATGTCAAAAACCTTGCAGGCGACCTGCTGGGAGTCGAAGCCGTCGAACCGCCAGAACCCGAATTTGTAGATCACCGCGACCTGATCGACGGTGAGGTCCCGGACCCCGCAGGGGAAGCCGAGCCAGCCGTGGGAGCCATTGAACGCGTTCAGGGTCGCCTGGGTCACACCCATCTCGGTGGCACCCCCAGCGTCGCCACTCACATCCGAATAGCCGCCTTCGTGCCTGAGAACAAACGGCAAAGAAAGTTCAAAGATAGCCACAAAGCCTCCACAACCACTAGCATGCGGTCGCAGCAGCGGGAGCCCGGACGCCCCAAGGCACTACCGTCGGGGTAGAGCCTTGGAGCCTGGGCTACTGGTGGGGCTCATGGGCGCCGACAAAAAGCCCTGCCCGGCGGACCTTGGGGGCAGCGGGGCCGTGGGTGGTATCCCAAGGGACAGAGAAGTCCAGGCTGCCGAGATAGTTAATGAGCCCGCCCACGGCGCCCTGGATGTGTTCGCTGGCCTTTTCGTAAGCCTCGGCCACGACGATCTCTTTTGAAATGATCTGCAGGAGACGCTGGTTGTTCGCTCCAGTCATAGAGATTTCGTGGACGCTGTCGGCAGCGGCTGAGACTTCCTCGTTCCCCAGCCAGCGCTGGTCGGCGGCGTTGCCTTTCTGGTCACCGTAGACGGAATACCCCTTCCCGTCGATATGACCAGGGCGCCCATGCTTACCCATGGCGATGTAAGCATTCCGCTGATACAGCGATTGCCCATCGAGCCCCAGGAAGTGCCCCTGCATTTCGGGGGCAAAATCCTTTCCCTCGCCGTGGAGCCAGTCAGAGCCATAAAGCAGTTCCTGCGACGGCATCGAGGCCAGCATTGCCATTTTTGAATAGATCGGTAGGTCCTTCATTGCCTCCCGCCCCTTGGCAGGGAGAGACGCCCAAGCCGCAAGGCCGCGCGCGCTCAACCCACCCTTGCCGTCGCCCATCGCCGAAAGGAGGGAAGCCTTGAACGTCGAATTGTTGTTGTTTCCAGCGGCAGAAAGGATCCCAACCGCTTTGTTCCCACCGAAAGCGTGTTTGTCGAAGGCGCCCAGGCCCATCTCGTAATCCATCAAGGTCCCGGCGCTGGCGGACGAGATCACCCCGGACTTGGCCTGCTCCATCCGCATCAGGCTGGAAACGGATTGCATCGTCTCGTTTCCTCGGACCCCGATCAGATTCCCCTGGCGAACAGCCTCAAGGATGTTTTTCAGGATGGTGGTCCCGCCCTCGACCGTTTTATCCCCGACGCCCGACGCCCAGGACTGCCCAACGAAGCCAGTGAGGGCTCCTGGGTCAACACCCGCATGCTTCGCCGCAAGGGTCGCCCAAACCGCCTGCTCCGACATTTTGTGTCGGTCGGATTCGGCCATGTCCCGGAAATCAACCCCATAGGACGCCAGCCCAGACCGCGAATAACGGTAGTTGAACATCGTCCCCATTTTGTTCGGGCGGACCCGGTCGGCGTAATTGTCGCCTCTGAAATCCACGCCAGTGCTGTATCCCAGGTCGTCGTCCGAAAGGCGCTTCCCGATCTCCTTCTCGCCTGCGCCAAGGGTGGCGTTGTCGAAGTAGTTCCCGATCTTTGCGCCGCCGTAAAGGGCTGCACCAATCAGCCCAGCAGACCCCACGGCGCCAATCTCGGCCAGCCCGGCGCCAGCCCCGCCCATCGCAAGGCGACCGGCGCTCTGGAGCCAGCGCCCCATGACGGCGCCCCCGACGAACCCAGCCGGGTCGTTCATCGCCCGCTGCATTTCCCAGCCCTGCATGCGGTTCCGATTGGGGAACAGCCAGGAATTTCCTCCGCCCCCACCGCCATGACCACCCCCGTCTGGATCCAAGGGGCCTCCACCGCCGCCCCCACCGTTCCCGCCCCCCCCGCCCTCACCCTTGGAATTGGCGAGGCCAGAGTCGAGGGCCTTCCGGCAGGCCCGCAGTTCTTCCAGGATCTGACCAAGGATGCCATCGCCGGAACCGGGCGCGCCCTGCCCATGGGCCGAGAGGCGCCCAAGGGAAGCGTCAAGCCCGGTCTGCATCCCCGAGAAGTCCGGGACGAACTTCAGTTCAACCGTAGCCGTGGCGGTTCCGGCGTTGGCACCGTCAAACCCCTTCGTGACCCCCTCTTTGACCATTTCGGTCAACTTGGACTGGAAGCCCTCGCCGGGGCCGAAATTCTGAGTGAAGGCCATTTACCACCTCACGGAAGTGTCGATCAGCTTCAAGGACACCTTGCGCGGCAGGCCGGGCATCCAGCCGCGGACCTGGGACATATCGCCCAGGACCTCGTAGCGGCGGGGCGCGGCCATGCGGACAGCGGTCGGGGTGGTGACCGAGATCCGCCCATTGGCGTCCGGGATGGGCACCGGGACGTTCACCAGGGACAGCCCGTCGGTAGATTTGGTCCGAGCCTCCATGATGGCGGCGTTCACCGGCAGCTTCACCAGGACCCCGGCGACGAGGGTCCACTCGAAAACATCCATGGCCTCGACGGCGACCACCCGGTCGTGGACGGTCAGGGAAACGTAGGGCGGGGAGGACGCCGAGAGAGAAAGGGTGGCGTCCCCGGTCTGGCCGGGCCCCCAGCGCTGCGACGCAGCCTCAAGCTGGCGCCCGGTGAGCCCCAGGAGCCCCCCCCGGAACTCAGGCGACCAGTCGTCCCAGACCCAGCCCTGACCCGCACAGACCCCACAGTTCACCGTGGCGCCCCCTTCGGGGTCCAGGCAGGGGCAGCGGCGGGCCTGGGCCCACAGGAGCCGGGAGCCCTGCTCGGGGGAGGACAGGAGGGTGTCGAAGGCCAGGACGTCAAAACTCATCGGCGCCCCCGGTCCACATGCCTGTCGGCCCAAGCGACCATCTCACCCGCTGCCTTCGACCGCTCAAGCATTTCGGCTTCCTTTCGTCCCTTCCTTGGAGCCAGCCCGGAATCCTGCCGAGCCTGTAAAACCGCCCACCACAACTGGTAGGGCGCCAGATTTTGAACGTCGGGGTGCCAGGGATGGAGCCCAATTGCTCGAGCCCCCTCCCACAGCAACCCCATGTTCAGCGACGGCGCCGACCAGATGGCGTCACTTGCCTGAAGTGCGAAACGTCTCCCTCCAGGCGGAATAGTCGTTAAAGACCGCGCCGAGCGCCTCCGCGTCCGGGATCCCCCGGAGGTTCAGCACCGGCAGGGCGCCGGGCTTGGTCGGGGCGGAGTACCAGGAGGCAGGCGCCGACATGATGCAGGTCGACAGGGTGGCGACGGCCTCCCGGAACATCCCGCCACCGAGGCAGAGGGCCTCGATGTCCATGTTGTCGCCGACCGTGGCGTAGCGGATTTTCAGGTGGCCATTGAAGCCAGGGAAGGCCACCGAAGTGAAATCCGCCTCGTAGACGGGGGGCTTGAGCAGGTCCTTGTCGAGAAGGGGGGCCAGGGCGGGATCGATGCCCGCGGCCTCCAACAGAACAGGATCGGTGATCTCAGCCATTGGTTACCTCGTCCGAAGGGCGCGGAAGGAGTAGCGCTGGGACACCAGGGAGCCCGCCTGGATGCCCGAGCCCTTGGAGGCCAAGGTGCAGCCTTCCAGGGTCACGATGGTCTGGCCGCTGGTGGTGTCGATCACGGTCAGGTCGAAGGTTCCGGTCTGGATCAGGGCGGACGCGGAGCGGGCGCCGAGGGCCGAGGAATCGGAAATGTTGTCACGAATGTAGTAGCGGTTGATTTCGCCCGAGACGGCGTAGTGGACCTGCTGGTGTTCCTGGGCCTCCACGCTGCCGATGACGAAAACTTCCTGGATCCCGGCGTCGACGTTCCAGGTCAGGCCCTGGACGAAACCGACGTCGTTCCCGTCGAGCATGATCCGGGCGGTGTGGCCGCCAATCACGTTTTGGTCTTTGATATCAGCCATGACTCACGCTCCTAGAGGTTGATCGAAACGGGGGTCAGGTTGACGACGACCTGGATGTAGTCGGTCTCGCAGACCGGGTGCGCCTGGACCGAGATCGTCCAGGACTGGAGCCCATCGGTGGTGACCGAGAGGTTGCTCCAGGCCGGGATCTGGGTGCCGCCCACCGAGCCGGGGGTCAGGTAGCCGCCGGTGTTCTGCGGGGAGACGACGACCGAATCGAGGTTTTTGGAAGCCTCCGCGACGATGAGGTTCCCGGTCATGAGGTCCAGGGGGTAGCCCAGGAACTTCGCCAGGACCGAGTTGAACAGGCGGCAGAGGGCGTCCTGGACCCGGAGGCCCTGCAGGATGCGGAAGGAGACGTTGGTGCCGCCCTGCCAAGTGGTCAGGCCCTGGACGACCAGGGTCTGGCCGGTCGCGGGATCGAGGATGACCGGGGAGACGCCCGCGGTCAGCAGGGTGGTGATATCGGAATCCTGGGGGTTGGCGAACTCGACCCCATAGGAAACCAGCGCCTTGTTGGTGATCGGCTGGCCGGGGGTGGAACCGCAGGAGATGCCGCAGAGCAGGGCCGCGGTCCCCAGGCCGCCGAGGTTCTCGGAGACGTTGGTGATCGGGTTCATGCCGTAGACACCGTTCCAGGCGTAGACGACGGGGCCAGCCATGGTGGCGGGGATTCCGGCGGCGGCGGCCACGGTCTGGGCGGCGGGGCCACCAGTGAACAGGATCCGATACTTCTTTCTGGTCAGGGTCCGGCAGGCCAGGACGTCGGCGTAAGCCTGGGCCTGGAAGCTGGCGAAGTTCGCGGTCGTCCAGCCGGGGCCGTCGCACATGAACAGGGCCTGGACGTTCTGGGTGTCCATGATCGCCAGGGCAGCGGTGTAATCCGCGCCTGAATAGGCTGCGGTGGAGTTTCCAGTGCCGCCCGAGAAGTAGGTCTCGGCGACGACGGAGAGGACCGTGTAGGGGTTCGCCGGGGTGGTGAGGACAGCGGTGCATTCGTTGTCCAACTGGTTGATCTCGTAGATCGCCATGCCCTGGTTCGCGGGAATGGAGATCGAGGTCGCGGTGATGGACTGCGGGGTGACCGGGTTGTCCATGAACCGGAGCGGCAGGGACGGGTCGGCGCCAGGGGAGACGATGGCGGTCCAGGTGGAGCGGAGGGAGATCCACGCGGCCAGGGCCGAGACGTTGATGGAGTCGTTGGGATAGGCCAGGGTGGCGACCGTCACCGCGTTCTCGATCATCGAGCAGATCTTGTTGACGTGGTCGAACTTAATCTGGGGCAGGGTGGCGCTGGAGGTTGCGACCACGGCAGGACCACAGACGTAGGTCCGGGACACGCCATCCGAGCGGCGCCGAACGGTCACATCCCAGGCCGGGACCGTGTAGCCACCGACGAGCCAGGAGGTATCCGAGGCGATCTGGACGGACACACCGTTGGTGTTCAGCCCGTAGTCCTCGGTGGTCAGGGTCATTCCGGCGACGGCGGCGGTGGCCTGGGTGACGCCAGAGGCACCAGCACGAACCACGACGACCGAGCCGGGGCCCGTCACGTTGGGGGAGGGGTTGAAGATCCGGCTGAGGTAGCTGAGGATGTTTCCGCCGCGCAGGACAGCCGCAGCCGCAGCGAAGCTGGAGAACACGTAGGGGAAGTTCGGAACCCCGCCGTCGGCGTAGCCGATGACGCCCGGAACGTCGCTCAGAACACCACTGGCCGGAACCATTGCGTTCGTGTTGATCTGGGTGACCACCGACGGGCGGACGATCTGGGAGCCGTTGATGTTGATGCCAATGTTGCCGGGCATGGAGCCTCCTGGGACAGCCCCACTTTTCCCAGCAAACCGAAACACGAAGGGCGGACCCCAGGCGTTACCGCGCGGCTATCACCACACGGCGCAGGAGCCGGGCCGGGGATCCAGCAAAATCGGGGCATGAGCGGGCTCCAATACACCCTGGACAGGCTTTCAAACCTGATCCCACCGGCACCACCCACCTCGGGCCTCGCGCTTGAGAGGTTGCTGGCATACGCGGAAATGCTCGGGGCACAGGCGGCGCTGAACGGAATCCCGTCCGGGTCGGGAACCACCCTCGACAAGACCTGGGGGCGGTTCTTCAACCTCCCGAGAATCGTCGGGGAGATCGACGCCACCTACCTCGCGCGCCTCGTCGCCTACCAAGCCGCCCTTGGGCCCATGACCACCCAGGACATGCAGGCCCGGAACCTCGAGCGGGCCCTCGCCATCGGCGCCACGATCTCTGGGCAGACCACCCGCACCGCAACCACCGGGGGCACCCAGACCTTCGGGACCACCAGCTACGGCGCCAGCGGAATGGGCCTGGATTACTGGGGGCAGATCTACGGGACGGTTCGGGCCGCGTCGGAGTCGGATGCAGCCTATGCGGTTCGGATCATCAAGGCCATCGCCCTCCCGGCCACCGGAAACGCCTCCCTCGGCGCCGCCCTGGATACCTATTTCGGGGTGAGCGGGACGGTCGTCACCGACGTGGGAAGGAGCAGTTTCAACCAGTTCAACAACTCCCTCAAGGCAAACAACGCCCTTACTTGCGTTGGGTTCGACGCCCCGTTCCTCTCGGCCTGGGGGGCGATCAAGGTCACCTTCCCCTACGGCGCCCTTTCCCAGTTCTCCGGGGTCACTTACGGATCCGGGCCCAGGGTCGCCCTGGTTGAAGCCGCCCTGGTGAACAAAAAAGCCGCCGGGGTCCGGGTGGCAATTATCAGCGGGTGACGGATGACAACCCTGAACTGGAACAACGTGGAAGTGCTGCCCCTCGCCATCGGCGGAGCGGCGCTGGTCTACGTCCAGATGGATTCCGCCACCCCCTACACCACGGTTCGGGTTTTTGCCGGGCTCCGGGCGCCAACCAGCGCCCTCGACGCCGGGACCGACCTCGTCCAGGTCGACATCGGGGCACCCACAAACCAGGCCCTCGGGGCGCGTGGGACCTTCTGGGGCGCCCCTGCCACCGTAGGGGTGCGCGTTCAGTTCTACGGATTGACGCCCCTGGGAGCCTGGGAAATAGGCCCCCTGTTCGCCGGGGTCTCGCTCGTTCCGTCTTTTGCCGTGGATTTCCCGTGGAGCCCCGACTGGGTGGTCGCCCGGCTGGCCGAGATCGCCATCAACCTGCCGCCATTCACCAACGGGAAACCGCTCCGGGTCACCCGCGCCTTCCCGCGGGACACCCACTCCTGGCCCGCCGTCAATGTCCAGGTCGACGCCATGAACCCGGCTGGGACCATAGTGGGCGACTATGCCAGCGGGGCCAACACCGCGGCCAGCCCTGGCCCGGTTCTGTCCTACAGCAAGGTCCGCCTCTACGGGCTCACCCTCAGCATCACCGGATGGTGCGGAACGCCCGAGGAGCGGTCCCTCCTGGGGCGGTGGATGGGAACCGCCCTCGAGGTCGTCCTCGACGCCGCCGCCGCCATTGGGTGGCCTGACCCCAGCCCGAGCCTGCGGGAGACGGAAGATTTCGAGACGCTGCCGGTCCCGGCCTTCCTGGTCAACGCCGGGCTCACCGTGACCGTCCAGGCCACCCTGAACGCCACCCTTCCGTCCAGCTACCGCGCCACCATGATCGCCACGCCGGACGCCACCTCGACGCAGGCGGGCGAATCCACCCTGACCTACACCTCGGACACCATCGCCTAGCCGCGGAGCCCAAATGACCACGACCACAAACACCGTCACCCTCCACGTTCAGCATGGGGAAGTGATCACGGACGACGCCCTCAACTTCGCGGCGCCCCTGCCCGCCGGGATCTACGAGTTTGGAACCCCCACGGCACCCGGATCCGGCGTCGGCCCGTTCACCGCAACCATTCCCCCCGGCCTCCTCGGGTTCACCATCTGGCGGGACATGGGGGCGTCCACCCATGGACGGATCACGGTCATGGACGCCAACACCCTGACCTTCACCATCCCGGCCCTTTCGGGGGCTGACCAGACGGCGGGCGGGCGAACCGACATCATTTGCGGCGGCCACCACTGGATCGCCAGCGGGGCACCCCTTGGGACCGTCGTCCCCGAGATGAGCGCCTGCTACCAGCTTTTCGCCGGGACCAGTGGGGCCGGGTTGGTCGTCCCGTCCTTCTCGCCCAACACCCCAACGGCCTGGGGCGGGGCTGGAACGGGCCCTGGTGGGCCTTCGATTCCCCTCTGGCGGGTCAACACCACCTACGTCGGCGGGGTCACCACGGTGAGCATCATCGCCTACCCCCCCTACGACAACCGGATCACCAACCTGGGGCCGACCTACAGCGAGGTCGTCGCCGCGCGCGGGGCCTACGTCGACCTTCCGACCCGGCTGAACAACCCATCGATCCCCGCGGGAGGGCTCAAATGGGTCGATTCGGTGACTGGACACATTTACACCCTGACCATCGTCAGCGGCGTCCTCACCCTGACCTACTAGGCCAGCCATGTGGAACGCCAAATACGACCTCGTCCCGCCGACCGCCGGTTCCAAGCTGCTCTGGAGCCAGAGCGATTTCAACACCACCAATGGGGTTTATGCTGCCCCCGCCGTGACCACCGCAGGGATGGTCGTTTCCACCTACCCGACCGACGGATCTGGGACTGGCCTGGGGGCGGGCAAGTTCGATTTCTTTGAATCCGCCGGATCGAGCGCTCCGGTCTGGCCCGTTTCGGATTCGAGTTCACCGTCCGGTGTCAGCGGGGCCGCTGCATACAATTCCACCGTCCAGGCCCTCTCCACCATCGCCCTCTCCACCGTCCCAGCGGTTTGCACCGCAACCTCCCCGTCCGGGGTTACCCAGGCCTTGACTTGGTCCTGGGCGACCTCGGGGGCCGTCGCCGGGAACTACAAACTCGCCATTTTCCTGTCCACCCTGGCCCTTTCCCATTCGGGCGACCTCGGCAGCAACACCGGGACAGCCAGCATTATGTGGAGCGTCACCGGATCAGGGGGGCCATGGCTCGGGCCCCTCACAATCAACCTGGAAACCGTCGTCACAACGACAGGCGGCGACTGGCATGCCTACACCGGATGGTCCGAAGGGGCTATCTCGGACATGATCACTTCCGGCACCAGCCCCGCCACCTTGGCCCCCATCCTCTACGCCCCCTCCCCGACCTTTACCGCCCTGACCCCGGCCAACTTCTGCGTCAAGGCCACGGCGATCTCCCAGGCAGGATCAGGGGGGATGCCGACCGGGACCGGGGTCGTCAACGTCTACGGGCTTTGTTTGGTCCCGGTTCTCTAGGGCAGCAACGCAGAAAGGTCGCTTTCCAGGGCCGCGCGCATTGCCGCGTCGTTGCTCTCCAGGGCGACCTTGAAGGCGGTCTCCAGGGCGTAGTGACCAGGGATGGCCGGGCGGATCCAGGATCCGGGCGGGCTGTTCTGGCTCATGACCCGGAACGTGATGTAGCCGCCCGAGCGGTTCCCATTGGGGGTGGCGTTGTCCTTGAACCGGACCATCCCGGCATAAAGGTCCGTCTTGTGCTGGTAGAGCCCGTTGCTCGACAGGAGCCTGGGGCCCAGCCCCGCCGGGAGGCGCCCGCCCCAGTCGTAGCGGTAGGCGGTGACGAAGTGCCCTGTCGCGGACAGGCGCGGGTTCGTCGCCGGGGCCAAATGCCGAGAGAAGGCAAGCATTTTTGCCACCTTGTAAACCGCCTTCGGCATGGGCCGGAACCCGCGGGTTCCCTTCCCATCCTCGTTGGAGCCGTGGCGGAAGGGGATGATCAGGTAGAGGGCGCCAGTCCGGGCCGAGCGCCGCGCCTTCGCGGAATTGGCGATGGACTTCTTCATGTCGTATTCAGGGGTGCCGTATTCGATCTGGCGGGCCTTGTCGTCGTCGTGGCCGATGACCCAGGTGAAGGAAGCCCCCTCGGCGGGACGGCAAATGATCTGGCCGAAAAGTTCAGCAGGCTTCTTCAAGGCGACATGGCCGGGGATTGGATCGCCCAAGAGGTAGTCCGCATAAAGCTCCGCCGCGTCCCGCGCCGCCTCGCGCAGAGCCTCCCGGTAGCCGCCGAAGGACTCCGGAGTGATGGCGCCCAACGCAAGAACCTGATCCCCGAATGTTTTGAGGAAATCGACCGGAAGGCGCAGGCCAAAGTCGCTCATCCGTGAAGCCCCTGCAGGGTCTTGGACTGCCACGCGGCGGTTGCGGTGGCGTCCTGGGTGGGGGCCAGTGTGACCGCCGAGGAACCAGGAATGGCGATGGGGTGGGTGTGGGCGTTGGCCCAGTTCTGGAGGAAGGGAGCCATCACGAAGTTTGCCCCGCCCCCCTGCAGGGCGACGTTCCCGGAGGCGTTCAGGTTGACGTTCCCGGTCGCCGTCAAATTGAGATTCCCATTGGAATTTATGGTGATGTCCACATTCGGGACGATGGCAGGAACCGCCGGAACCAGCAGGTCCGCGGCGTCGGTGTCCAGGGCATCATTCGGGTCCTGGGTCATCGGGAGGGTCTGGATGGTCACGGCGCCATAGGCAGTCACCCCGACCGTTCCGGCGGAGGACGCCGAAATGGTGGCCGCGTCACTGATCACGACGTCGCCAGCCGGGGAGATCTGGATGGAGAGCCCGCTGGGGTGGGCAATGGTCAGGGGGAAGCAATCCGCCATTCCGACGGAGGCGTTGGAGGACCCAGACGGGAGCGGCCAGGGCGTGTCGTTGGCGGTATTTCGGATCTGGATACCCGACGGGAGGTCCAGCTGCATTTCGCCGTCCTGGTTCGTCTGCAGGCAGGCGCCAGCATCGGTGTGCCAGAAGGAGGTCCCAGGGACCAGCGGGTTTTTGCCCTGCCAGTGGACCGAGCAGACCCAGATGCTGACCTCGTCATCGATGGTCGCCACCAGTCCCAACTCCCCGATGGCAGGGAGGTCCGAGACGGACCCGAGGGTGGGGTGAGCCCGGCTGGCGCCGACGCGCACGAACCCCCATCCGTTGTTGTTTTTCACCGTCGCCGTGTTGTCCCGCCACGCGACCATGACCCCATGCTCGGCGGGCATCTGCTGGTGGACAACGGCAAGATTCATGCTCAACATGCTCAACTCCCCGAAAGCCAAAGCGACGGATCCACCGGATTCCCCTTGTATGACATAGCCCAATGAAGGTGAGGTCCGGAAGAATTTCCGCTTCCGGGAGCCCCCTTTACCCCCCCGGTCGTCCCCAACTTTGTGACCCCGGCGACCAAGGCCGTTCCGGGGGTGATATTCGCGGTAATCGATAGGTGGGCGAAGGCATGCATCGTCTTTCCGTCGGCGCCGACGAAGTGGGCGGTTGTTCCTCCGCCTCCAGCCGTGGTGTATTTCGTGAAATGACCATCGCAGGGAGCGACGACCGGGGTCGGAGCCATCGGATAGTCCACGCCCATGTGGGTGCCACTGCAGCCCCGCTTGTCGCCGATAACGTTCCCCCGAATTGGGAGGGCACAGGGAACAACCCGATTCTCGCCCGTTGCTTTTGGGGGAGGCGGGTAGGCCTTTGCGCCGGGGGTGGGCACAGCCGCCCGCGTGGGGGGAGGGGCAACTGAGGCGGGCTGGGCTTCCCCTGAAGCCACGGCTACCTCCTTGGACGCGAGGAAGGTGGCCTGGGCCAAAAATGGCGAGAGGGCATAGACGGCGGCGGGGTAGTCGGAGACGGATTTAACCCCCTCGATCACCCGCTCCACCGAAAGGGTCGTCGCAGCCTTGAACCCTGACGGCGTGGAACTGACCCGGTGGGAAACCTGAGTGATATACCCGCAAATTCCGTCGGACGCATCCAGCAGCGGCGTCCCGATCCTGGCCTGGGGGGTGAGGGGATAGGTTCGGCGCTGGCGCCAGAGGAACGGCAGAGGGTGCATCTGGTAGGCCACCCGGCGGAGGGCCTGGGGAATGATTGTCGTCCACCAGAGGGGCTCGGACCTGGACGCCATCGAAGTGTGAAACTGGTGGGACGAAAACCCATATTTCTGAATGGAATTCTTGTCCACCCAGAAGCCGGGGGCGCATTTGCAGAAGAAGTCGATATTGCTGGAATCGTTGGCGGAGGTCAGTGTCCAGAAAAAGGCATTTGCCCGCCCGGCGTCGCTCTTGGACGAGGACACGCTGATCGGCGCCGGATTGTCGCCAGAACCCATAACGAGAGCGTCCGGGGCAAGCGCGTCCCATTCACCACTGTCCGCCGATCCAGCCGGGAAGGGCTGGGGGCGGAACACCAGGGTCGGAACCTGCCCAGAGGTGCCCTTGCGGTAGGTCACAAACATTTCGTGCAGGTCGGGCTCCATGACCCCCTGGACGATGGACATCAGCGGAGCGGTGGCGGTGAGGTAGGTCGTCACCGAGGCGGTCAGCGACAGCTCGAAGGCGCTGTTCCACAGTCGCCCGGCGTCGGGCGTCTCGTCCCCGGTTTGCCAGAAACCGCCGATTCCGAGGGATCCGCCCCGGACGGTAAGCTGCATAAGGTTGGACACCCCGAAGTCGAGCAGTCGGTGGACGATATCGCTGGGCTTGGACAACCCCATGTCGTGCATGAACTCGTCCTGGAGAGCCCGCCCGGCGGCGGTGAGCCAGTCCGCCTGCCCGGCGACCAGGGCAGAGCCCCAGTTTGCCCAAAGCTGCCCGAACAGCTTGTGGATCCCCTCGGCGGCGAGGGACAGCCTCCAGGAATACCCTTGGACCGACGACGTCTGGGTGCAGGAAACCTGGGAGATGAAGCCGTCGAAAGCGCACTCCCACCCGTTCCCGATGTTCAACTCGATCCGCAGGGTGTCCTGGCATTCGACATGGGTCCGCAGGACAGCCCCGACGTCGCCGACCAGGACCTCGATGGAGGCGCTGTGCCCCGTCATCGACTGGGTGGCGTCCAGGCCGACGATCCCGCAGGAATCGAGCATTCGGCCCGCGGCGCCATTGAAGGTGAACTGCGAACCGTCCAGCGCCAGATGGTAGGTCCGGTCGCCAGACCCAAGGATCTGCCCTACCGAATCCAGAAAAACCCGGACCTGGACGCCGTAATGGCTCACACGAAACTCCAGTTCAGGTAGGTGGTGGAAGCCTGGGTGACGAACCGCTGCCCCGTGTTGATGACCGGATCGAGGATGAGGTCGGTGGTCCCGGTGGGGGAGGCGGTGAGCCCGATACCCAGGAAGGAAATATCCAGAATGTCGGGGTCGGCGGCGACCAGGGCGGCGAGGAAGGCCCAGTATGTGGCGGTCTGCCCGATCCCCAGGGAATTCAGGTAGGCCAGGGCGGCATTGTTCATGGCGGTGGTGATGCTGGATTCCCGACCGTGGCCCTGCAGGGTCAGAAGGACCGTCGCGGAGGCATAGACCAGATCGTAGGTGACCGGCAGGACCTGGACGACCATTCCGGCCACCTTGTTCGGCTGGACGGCGTTGCTCTGGAGGTCGGTCCCGCCGTTCAAGGCGATCCCGACGGCGGTGGAGAGGGCGGACCAACTGGACCCCCCGCCACTGGTCCCGTCGTCCACGTAGAGCCACACCAACCCGGCGTAGGTGACCCCGGCGAATTGGGCGTTGGCTGCGGTCCCGATGCTGGCCGGAACCAGGGTCGAGGGCTCCACGGCGTAGGCCGAGAGGACCGAGAAGCCCGTCCCGCAATTGGGGGCGACCACCAGGGCGGCGTATTCCAGGGAGGCGACGGTGCCCTTCTCCAGGTTGGTGACCCAGGTCTGGAACCGGGCCGCGCGGGAGGCATCGGACTCCATGTCCTTGCCGCCCCAGGTGCCCTGCGCGTTCACCACGGCGTCAACCCCGGCCAGGGGGAAAACGATGGTCTGGATGGCGGAGCCCGGCACGTTGCCACCCACCCCGGCCACCATTGCCTGGACAGGGGCAGAAATGGAAGTGGTGCCTGCCAGGAGGGTGACGGCTGCGGTCGTCTGAAACTGGAGCCCATCGACGGTCTGAACCGTGAAATATATGGGAATCGGGACGTTTGACAGGGGGGCATTGAAGGCAGAGAAGGTGACCGTTCCCGACGCCTGGACGGCGGGGGCCGGGGCGAAGCCGAAGGTGTTGTAGGCGCATTCCGAGATGGCGTAGTTCACAGCCTGCTGGGCCCGGACGTCGTAATCCTCCATGAGCATAGCCAGGGCCTCGAGGTTGGCGACCTCCAGGCTCCCGACGTTCAGGTCGGTCGCCAGTAGGCTGATACTGGAATCAGCCGGGTTGGAGAAGTCGGGGGAGAGGTTGGGATTGGCCTGAATCCAGGCCAGCATCATCTGAAGGGTGTCCTGCCAGACGCGGACGGAGAACGCAGCCATTAGAGCCTCACGAAGTTAGGGCGGGGGTGGAGACGCTGAGGGAGCCCAGGACGGTGCGGGCCGTGGCCGAGATCAGGACGGAACCATTCAGGGGGTTGGCATTCACGGTCACCGCCGAGACGCCAAGGACGCGCGGATCCTGCATGAGCGTCCGGGAAACGTCCGCCCGCATGGACAGGAGGGTGGGGACATCCATCGGGGATCCGGTGAAGGTTTTGAGCAGGGAGCCATACTCCGGGTGGTGGGGCAGGTAACCGCGGGGGGTCTGGAGCCTGCGAACCAGGGCGTTGCGGAGGTTGGCGAGGCCACCGACCAGGGCCAGATGCCCGGTCGCGTCCACCGAGCCAGCCGGGTCGATATCCCGCCCGACCGGGTCCGAGACGAGGACCTCCTGGTCGGCCAGGGAGGGGGGCTGGACCATGGATCCAGCAGCCGCCACGGTGCCGGGGAGCAGGGACGGGGTGGGCATGTTGCCTACCGAGTCGGGCCACGCCACCCAGGGGAAAACGAGGCCGTTCTTGTCGGCGATGAGGGGCCAGAGGGACTCGTCCCCATAGGTCGCCGCCGCCATCCGCCGGATATCCTGGCCCTGGACGACGGGCAGCTTCTGGGGGAGGGACGCCGGGTTCTGGGTTGCCGTCTGGTTGGTGCGGAGGTAAAGCAGCCCTTCCCCAAGGCTCTGGCGGAGGTTGTTCATCGAGGACTGGACCTGCTGCTTGACCCCCGAATTGACCGAAGTCGTGTGCCAGACGTTCTGGGCGAGGCTGAGAGTGTAGGCCGCTTGATCCAGCAGCCCGCAGACATTGGCGATATCGGCGACCACCGTGGTTCGGATCGTCGAGAGGGCCTGGACCGCCTGGGTGGCGATGGAGAGGACGTCCCTCACAGTTTGGATCCAACCGTTAAATACGGCGCTAATTCCCTTGATGGCGGCAACAACGGCTTTGATGGCTTCTTTTATCCCGGCGATAATCTCCTTGAAGGTCGGGGTTTTGACCGGGCGCGAGTAGACGGATTGGACCCGCCCGAGTGCCCAGAAGGTGATCGAGAACCCCCAGTCGTGCGGCTTGGAGGCGGACCTGTCGTCGGTCGGGAGCCCCATCGGGAGGATCCACCACTCTTCGTTCTGGAAGTCGCTGGGGGGCCCACCCCGAACCGCAAAAACAAGGCGGTAGGGCTTCAACTTGCTCTGGAGCCGGGTCTTGTTGGTCGTGGAATACGCCAGAAACAGGTTCCGAAGGTCGGTGCGCTTGGCGAGTCCTTGGGTGAGGAAGAACCCAACGGTATCGGTCGAGTCGTCGGTGAACCCGACCTGCGGCGCCGTGAGCCCGGTGAGCTTGAGCCCCTGCTGGCCGACGCCATGGGAGCCGCGCAGGGTCCAGCGACCGGGACCAAAACCGCCCTCGACGACCACCGGGGTCCCGGCCAGATCGACGCCCATGTCCGCACGAAAGGGCTGCTCGATGGAAAGGGACTGGGGAGGGAGGCGCATCACTACCTGGGAGTCCCAGAGCCCCAGTTCGGGGCCGGAAACCTTCTGGGTGCCGTCGGAATTCCAGACCTCAAAAGTGTAAAAGGCCGTTTCCATGTTGATCGGGAAAAGCAAACCGAGCAGCGACATCAAGCCCCCTAGAGCATCTGGAACGAGGGGCCGTCCCACAAATCGAGAATGGAGCGCTTGAGATCGTCGGCTTCCGCCTTGAGCCGATCCTCCCAGTCCTTGAACATATAACCGCTGGAACGGGTCTGGGATAGCCCATCAGCCGAGATGGAGGACAGCCCGGTCGGGTTGAACCAATTGCTGAACGTGGGCAGCAGGCGGAGCGTCGCGCGGAGGGAGATCAGGTGATCCACCTGGGGCCAGTCGAGCATCCCCTGCGGGCCCAGCCCGGCGGAGTAGGACAGCGCCAGGGACTGCGGCGTCCGCCAGCCCATGCCGCCAGAGGCGTATGCCAGGGCATAGACCGCATCCCCGCCGGTCGGCGCCAAGACGATCTCGCTGGTGAGCCGGTCGATCCGGAACCAGGAGAGCGGGATGGTAAAATTGGTGATCAGGGCGCCGGGGAAATAAATAACCGCCGAGACGACGCCCTGCAGGGGGCGGACCTTCGGACGGAAACTCGGGAACCCGTCGCCGGGAACGTTGCCCGGCCATTGCATGTAGCCGCAGTATTCCTGGGGGCCTCCCGTCTGGTCGAGGACCGGAGGGACGGTAGCGCCCAGGTAGGGAATGAACGTGGTGACATCCATCCGCGTCCCAAGTTCCCGCTGGACCTCCGAGACGGCGATATCAATCGCGCGTTGGAGGACCGGGAAGGCGATGTTGTCGTCCTGAAGCTGCGGGAGCCGAGGCACCAGCCCCATCAGGAGGTCGCCAAGCAGGAACTCGGGAGTGACGGCGGTGGGCATTTCTACTCGCCCTCGGTGGCTGAGGCGCCAGTGGAGGGCGCAGAGGGCGCCACAGGGGCTTCGGCATCCGGGGCAGCGGCCTCGGACGGGGCGGGCGCCGCGGGGGCAGCAGGAGCCGCCTGTGCGCCAGCGATGGCGGTCAGGAGCCCGGCCTTGCCGAGAGACGGCGCCAGGGTGAGCCCGTAGGTATCCTGGGCGAACCGGATCAGGCCCATGACGGTCCAGGTCTTGTCAGGGACCAAGGCGGCGGGGGGCGCCGGATTCCAGCGGGAGTAGCCGGTCACGGTGTCGAGGAACAGAGCCTGCTCCTCGGTGACTTCGGCCAGCCAGGACGCGGAGCCGTCGGGGTCGGGAAAGAAGGAAGCGGGGGCGCCAAGGATCGACACCGAGCCATCCTCGGAGGGCTGGGCGAAGAACGCGACGATGAAGGGATTGGGCATGCGGAACTCCTTGAAATTGGGCCTGGATGCACCGAAGCGCACCCAGGCCCAAGTGGGGGTCTGGAACTACGCGGTCCAGGTCGCGGACGACGGCTGGATGTTGGTGATCAGCGCATGCTTTTTAGGCAGGCTGAGTCGGAGCGCCGCGATATACATGATGGCGAACCGATACTGCAGCAGCGTCATCGCCAGGGGGATCTTGGCGGGGGGCGCCATCTGGACGAGGCGCAGGGCCGCGGCCTGGGGGGCGCTGGTCAGCATCAGGGCGCTGGAGGTGCCGGGGATGCTGGCGTTGGTGTCGTTGAACGTGGTGTTCGCGCCGGTCTGCAGGATCCGACCGATGAACCGGAAGTTGCTGGAGGCGGTGCTGACCGCGTTCTTGGGGCTCCGGTAGACGTTGAAGTAGGTGCCCGCGGCCACGGCGGCGGCGATCACGACCGGGACGGTGTTGGTGGCGGCGACGGTGATCGAGGCCGAGACGGCGGTGGCCGAGACGGTGCCCGAGTTGCAGGTCTCCACGCGGTAGTAGTAGTTCCCGGCCTGCCCGGCGGTGAACAGACCGGCGGCGCCGGTCGGGGTGGCGGTGACGCCGGTCGGGGCCACGCCGCTGATCTCAGTCGCGGCGTAGTTCTCGACGGGCATGCGGAGGTTTTCGTCGAGGAACACATGGGGGTGGATGTCCATGATCCCGTTGCCCACGCCCAGGCCGTTGTAGCGGACGCCCTTGACCAGCGCACCCAGGGTGGTGTTGGGGATGGCGCTGTCGAGGTTCACGCGGTAGCCGGATTCCAGGTGGATATCGAAATCGGCCTTGACCGCGGGGCTGACGATCAGGACGTCAGGGGAACCCCAGGTGCCGTAGCCCGACAGCTTGGCGGCGATGGGGGCCAACTGGGTGGCCGTGTTCAGGGCGACGCCGCGCAGGTCGGTGACGTTGCCGGGGGCGTTGGCGGTGATGCCGGGGATCAGGCCGGTGAATTCCAGGGGGTTGATGGTCATGTCGCCGAACAGCAGCGACCACTCGACGGACTGAAGGACCCGGCTCAGACCGGAGAAGATTTCCTGCTCCGCGGCGTTGAAGTCCGCGGCGCCCGCTGCCTGCTGCAACGCGCCCTGCATGGCGGTGGGAACGGTGACGCCGCCGAACTCGGCAAACATCTTCAGTTCCGTCACGACGCGGGAGTAGCTGCCGTTGCGGTCGGGGAGGTTGCTGCCGGTCTCGTTGGAGATCGAGGAACCGGGGAAGCCGCCGATGGCGTTCTGCACGACCTGCTGATCGATCAGGGACCAGCTGGTGTGCCGGTTGGGAAAGAGCAGGTTGAACAGGACAAAATGCGGGTTCTGGACGGTGGCGGTCGCCAGTTCCGGCTCCAGGGCTTCCACGCGCATCGCGCCGCCGCCGGTGAGGGACGAGAGGCTGGTGCCTGCCTGGGTGGAGGTCAGGGACTTGACCAGGGTGCGGATCCGGGGATCAGCGGAAGTGTCGGCAAGCTGGCCGAGCATCGAGACGGCGTCCATTTAGGACCTCCTGTGACGGGCCAAAAGGCCGTGGTTGGGTTTAGACGCGGGCTTCACGGCACAGAGCCATGGCGCGGATCGAGTCAATCCTTCCGGCCTTCATGTCGGAAAAGATTTGATTGGCGAGAGTCTCGCCCCTGTTGTTCAGCGGGGCGGCGGGGGGTTCAGGAAGGGCCTTGTTGATGGCGCGGGGAAGCGCAGCCAGGGCGGTCTTGGGGTCGCCCAGGACGTCGAAAGCCTTGGCGATTTCGCGCTCATGCTTGTCCATGCCCTTCTTCATCCGGGCGATTTCGTCCTTGAGGTCGGACATCACGCTGGAGTAGTTGTCCAGCTTCTCCTGCTGGTGCAGGATGAGCGCCATGACGTCGTCCAGGACGTTCTTCAGGTCGACGCCGCCGGTCAGCAGATCATTCTGCGGGATGGGGTTCGTCTCGATGCCGAAATTCGGGGCGGACGAGTAGGACTTCAGGACCTCGCGGACCTCTTCATCCGTCAGGTCCTTGTTGCCGAATTCGTCGAAGCCCTTCTCCAGCGGACGACCTTCGCCGTCATCGCCGGGGAGTTCGTCCTCGTCGTCCTCGTCCTCTTCGTCGTCGCCCGCATCGGGGTCGCGGTTTTCCTTGGGGGCCGAGACGGGCTCGTTCTTGCCGTCGCCCTTGGGCAGACCGCTCTCCTCGTCCTCATTCTCCGCCTTGTCCAGATCGCCCTTGGTGGGGCTGGCCTTGCCGACGCGGTAGTCGGGCTGCAGTTCGTCGGGGTCGCCGGGATCGGTCGGGACGACGGCCTTCTTTTCGCCGCTGGCCTTGAGGATGTTTCGCACCTTTTCGTGCAGATCGGCTAGGAGGGTCATTTCTGGACCTTTCACTTGGACATGAGGACGATGAACAGGCCCATGGCGACGTCGTCCGGGACGCCGTTCTCGCGGGCATGGGTGAGGTAGCCGTCCAGGCCACCCTTGGGGTCGGTCTGCTGCAGGGCGGCGATGGCTTTCTGGATGACGGCGGAATCGTAGTCCACCCCGGTACCGGACTCGACGGGCGAGAAGGGCTTCTGAGGGGCCTTGATGGGTTTCAGGATGCCCAGGAGGTCCGTGAGGTCCCCGAGGGCGCTGAAAGCCTTGGCAAAGGCACGAACGGGCATCGTGGCGACGGGAGCGACTGCCGGGTTGACCGGGGTGCGGGAAAGGCCGACCGAATGCCAGCGGATCCCTCGGATTTCCTGGGTGGGCATGCCGGAATCGACCACAGCGGCCTCCGCATAGACTTCCCCGGCGATGGAGGGGAACCAAGTGACGGGGGGGTTGGTGTTCAGGGAGTCCCAAAAAATGTCGGCAGCTTCGGTGAAACGGTTGTCCGGGTTGGCGCTGGAGAAGATCGCCGCCTTGACCCAGACCGAGCCGTTCTCGACGCGGGCGTCCAGGGGCTTCCCGATCTCGTAGGCGTAGGGGTTGACCTTGGCGCCGCGGATCTGGCCGAGGACGGAGGCGTGGTCGAGGTCGATCCGGCCATACTTGAGGAAGTAGGGGATCGACTGCTCCAGGGCGGAGAGCAGGACCTTCTCGCCCTGCATGTCCCGGACCTCGGTGGACGCCTCAAAGTAGACGATCCGCTGCCCGCCTTCGACGGAGGCGTGGGCCTTCATCATGGGGCGATCCATCTCCATGCGGACCTGGAGCCCGCTGGTGAAGCGGGCGTCGAGGGCGGGGGTGAACAGCGGCGCGGCCATGCGGCGATGATTCACAGGAAAACCCTTGTCCCTGCTCGGCTCCCAGGCTTTACCCCCGGCCTATTGCCATAGTCCAGACGGATTCCGAGAGCCTGCCCGGTTCAATTTGGACTGACCTTGGAGGTCCCCATGACCCGCCACCATCGCTCCTACTACCGCACCGTCAACGGGAAGGTGATCCATGTCGAGGAAGGCGGGGAACAGCAGGGGCGCCCGGCGGAACTCCACGAAAGAACCGCCATCGGCAAGCATCGGTCGGGCTCCCACTACCTCCGGGCCAGCGACGCCGAGGACGGGGCCAAGATCAAGCGCGCCGCCGACGAACTGGGCGTTCACATGGAAAAGCGCAGGTCCGGGGCCAATCACTTCGGCAAGGTCGGCGCCTTCGACCACTACCACACCGCGAACCTGAACGACGCCCAGCGGGTCCACGCTCACCTCAAGCGGGGGGCCGACGAGCGCCATGAGGAACCGAGGGACAACGGGGAGCGCAGCGAGGAAACCGAGGACCCGGTCGAGAACACCACCAGGGTCACCCGCCCCGTCCACACTCCGAACACCCCCGACGAACTGTCCAACAAAGCCTGGGCATCTGGTCGTGAGGCGCATGCCTCCCACAGACGCGCCGACGAAACCAAGAGGCTCCACGCCATCGCTTCCGACGACCACAGAAAGGCCGGGGCGGCGCACCTGAAAGCCGCAGATCGCGCCGAGGAAGATGGCGACGAAAATGCCAGAGAACATACAAATAAGGCCAGCCATCACTTCGCCCAGGAGGCCGAACACATGGGGCACTCCATGGACATGAAACAACACGCGGTGAACCTGTCGGTCAGGGCCGCGCACCTGACCTCCAGGGCCGACGACCACGAACTCAAGGAAAACCATCACTCCTACGACGCCCACTCCAGCAACCACCTGATGGCAATCGAGGCCCACAGCCGAGCCCAGAGCGCCTACCACAGCGCCGCCATGGAGGCCCACCTCAAGGGCGACGAGCAGGGCTCCGCGGACCTGACCGCCAAGGCTGGTCGCCACGGCGCGAAGATGGCGTATCACAACGCCGAGATGGGCAAGGCCCACGGCGAAATGCGGAAGCGCCGGGACGCGGCCCAGAACCTGGGTGACGTCGCCTCCACCCCCGCCGAACACCGAGCCGCCGCCGTCGCCCACCGCCACGCGGCCAGGATCCAGTTCGACAGCGAACTCCGGGCCGGGCATGAGCAAGCCGCCGCGGGCCACGCCAAACAGGGGCAGGAAGCCGCTGCCCCCGCCGAGAACCCGGCCAAGCGCAAAGCCATCGATGCCACCAGTCGGGCCCAGGTGGCGACGGACAAGGCTGACCGGGAGAACACCCCCGAGGCCCACGACAAAGCCGCCCAGGCCCACGGTGAAGCCCGGCAGGCCCACTTCGATGCCCAACCCTCGGAATTCAACCACCCCGACGCGGAAATTCACCGTATCGCCAGGAGGGGCCACGGCGACAACGAGGAACGGCACGAAGCTGCTGCGAGGCGCCTCCGAGCGGGAACCAAGCCCACCGAGCCCACCCGCAACGCCCCCCACGGATACACCGAAGCCAACATTCGGTCCCACGACGCCCTGGAGTCAGCCGAACTCGCTGAGGACAATACCCCAGAAGGGAGGAAGGCCCACCAGCTTTCCGACGACGCCCACAGCCTTACCGCCTGGAAGCGCAGCCACACCGACGCAGCCGACGCCCACGGCAAAGCCGCGAAGGCCCACCGGGACCTCCACGCCTCCACGCCCAACCGCTACCACAAGGAGGCGGCTGAACACCACGAAGCCATGGTTGGCTACCACAAGCAGGCCGACCCCGCCCGCAACACTGCGCCCGAGCGCCCCATGCAGAAGGCCATCATCGAGGCCAGGATCCTGAACCTGGACATCCAGGCTGACCGGGTCGGGGGGGATCCCATCGCCCTCGCCGCCCTGGAAATGCGCCGGAAGGCCCTCGCCAACAACGACAAGAAGTAAGGAGCCACCGTGGACAACAGCGAGGTCTATACCATCTTCCACAGCCCGGACCAGAACACGGCGCCGGTCAAACTGCTCAAGGCCCACGCCGACCGCCTCAGCATGAAGGCGACCAGCTACTATCAGGCCAAGTCGGCGCCCAGGAACTTCTGCAAGGCCCTGGACGACATCGACGAGGGCAACGACCTGCTCCAGGCTTTCGACGAGTGCTGCGCCGAGGGCATGAACCCGGTCGAAGGAGCCAACCTGATCGTCAAGTGCGCCGGGGCCATGGGGGGCGCCCTTTCCGGCCCCCTCGCCGCCACCCTGGCGACCCGCCCGGTGAAGAAGCTGGCCGACGGAACCGGGATGGAAGCCACCCGCGGCGTCGCCAAGGCCCTTCAGGATGAGGACGACGACGAGTTCTACCCCGTCAGCGACGCGATGCGGGACCGGGCTCGGCTGCTGCTCAAGACCCACCCGGACCAGCGCCCGGACGGGAGCCGGTCGGTCCACACCAAGAGTCACTATCGGCACAGGAACGGGCGCGTCGAATACATCATGGACTACGATTCCACCCGCCACGGCGCGCACCGGGAGGCCACCCTCAAGGAACGGAGCGTCCGAGGGATCAACCAGAACTCCCAGGACTACATCCGCGCCACGGACTCCGAGGACCGGGACAGGATCCTCGCCAAAGCCAGGGAACTCGGCATCCCGGTGAGAGCCAGCAGGCCCAGCGGCGCCAACCACCATGGGCGCCATTCGTCCTACCCCCATATCTACTTCGACAGCGGGCGGGAGGCGTACGCCGTCCATCAGGCCCTGGAACACAATCCGGTAGCCGCCAGCCCGACGGCCCCCGCCGCCGCGGTCCCTGCTGCCACCCCGGACCCGGTCATCGCCGCCGTACCCGCTACTGACGCCTTCGACATCGCCGCCGCCCAGGCCACCCAGGACCGCCTCTTCGGCACCCACCGGGCCGGGCTCCTGGACCGCCGGGTCTGGATGGAGAACAACAGCGAAGGGCACAACAAGTTCTACGCCATCGACATGCGACAGGTCGGCGATGGCAAGTGGGTCGTCAACGTGGCCTACGGACGCAACGGAGCCGCCCGCCCCACCGTCAGAACCAAGACCGACAGCCCCGTTTCCCAGGCCGTCGCCAGCAGGCTGGTGGATCAACTCAAGTGGGACAAGCGCGACCACGGATACGCCGCCCAGGACGACAGCGCCACCCCACGCCTCGCCAACTACGCCCCCCTCGACAACTTCCAGCACCCGAGCGTCGTCCCAGCCGCCCAGCAGGCCGTCGAAGCCGCAGCCGCCGCCCGGAGCGGAGGCATCGGAGCCGCGCCCGCCCCGCCCGCCCGGCATACCAGGGCAACCTACGAACTGCTCGGCCTCGCCGCATATCGGGCCGGGGATCGTGCGCGCGGGTTTGCCGCGAACAGCCCCGGACACGCCCAGGCCGTCGCGGAAGCCATCCGGACCCACCAGATCGCCCTGGAAGCCGCCACCGAGGCCGGGGTCCATGGAGACAGCAGCCGGGGAATCGAATTCCACCGGAACCGGGTCTCCCACTGGACCGGCATTCAGGACGGAGGCTGGACGAGTGCCTGGACCTCCCTCAACCATGCCTACACCACCGCAGCCCAGAACGCCAGCGGGACCGGGACGGGGTATTCCGCCGCCGTCTCCGCGATCAAGGCGGTCATCGACAAGGCCGAAACCCTCCCTGCCGGGATCACGGCGCCCAACAACCTCAACCCCCCCTACATCGAGAGCCTGCGAAGGCAGATCCCCGGCATGGCGGGTGGGGCACTCCTGGAAACCGCCTTCCGCGGCGCCCAGGCGTCCCAGGACGGAATGACGACCCTCAGCGCCCTCGGCGACACCATGGATCAGATCGAAAGGCTTGAAATGTTCCGGCCCGAACCCAGGGCCGCGGAGCGGGTTGCTCCTGTCGGCGAGGCCATTACCGCCGCGAAGGCCAGCTTCTCCCACGCCATGACCCTCGCTGCCAGCGCCATCGGAGACGAGGGAGATGCCGAGGAGGCCCTGGCCGCCATCGACGCTGCCCACACCGCGGCCAAGGAGATCACCATCAAGGCCAACGGTGCCTCCCAATCGTGGACGAAGATCGTGGACAATATGGCGACCGCCGCCGCAAACAAGCTGCTGGCGTTCCGGCCAGCCATCGCCCGCATCGCTGCCCTGCCCAAGCACAGCAACCCGGTCTGGGCGAATCAGGCCCCCACCAGCCGGGCAGCTTCGGACGCCTCCCACGCGGCCCTGCGGACCAACCCGGCCAGCCACTCCCACCACAGGATCGCCTTCGACCACGCCAAACACGCCGCAATAGCGACGTGGCACGAAGCGAGGGCGGTGAAGGGCGCCGACCGCCAGAGGCTTGCAGCCCTGGCCGATACCTACCTCGCCCGCGCCAAGGACATCCGGGATAAGTTCGTCGCCATCGGGAGCCGCCGATGACCACCGAGCAGATCCAGGTCAAGAGCCACTACCGGACCACCCACCAGGGCAAAGTGGTGTTCGTCCACGACTACCACGCGGGCCACGAAATGGCACACAAGAGCCGAGCCGCCCACTTCGTCGAGCGGACGGGATTCGGAAAGAACAGCAACGGTTCGACCTACATTCGGGCCACCGACGACCAGGACGCCGACCACATCCGCCGCGCGGCCACCATCCTCGGGATTCCGTCATCCGAGGAAACACGCGAAGCGAATCACCACGGAAATACTGGGCGATTCACCCATTTCGACTTCGGCTCAAAGGAGGATTCCAAGGCCGTCATGCAGATGGCTGCAAGCGAGGCGTATTCAGACGAGGAGCCAATACCAAAGGGCATGGGCGCCGCTGACGCGGACTTCGCGGCGATTTACGGCGACCTGCAACTCCCGGAGATCAGCAAGGCCGAGGCGGACGCGGAATTTGCCATGCTTTTTGGGGATCTGGAACTCCCGGCCACGACGGGCCCTTTCGGGGGATCCCCCCGCCCACAGGCAACCCCCCTCACCAGGAACGAGGTCAACAGGATCGTCGCCGACTGCCGGACCCGAGGGCAGGCTTTCACCGTCACCGACGATTTCATTTCGGTCTGGAACGCCGAGTGCAAACAGGACTTCGCGCACTACCTCGAGGACCTTTTTGGGGATTGGGGAACCGGACTGAGCCTAACCTTTGACACCTCGTCCAGCACCAGAATCAGGATCAGCGGGAACCAGCCAGGGAAGATCACCTGCTTGTTGCGGACCTACTTCCTCGCCAGCCGCGACCGGCATGCCCACCACGACTACCTGACCCTCCACGACAGCGTGAAGGGAACAGGTTACGCCGAGCCTTTCCTGTTGAAATCCATGGACTATTACAAGGCTTTCGGGATGAAATACGCCGATGTTTGCGCGGCGCTCACCCTGGGGGGCTACACCTGGAGCCGCTACGGATTCATCCCGCAGGACGACACGATGTGGGTGGGCCAAGCGTCGTGCATTCGGTCCAATTTCAACAACCTCAACCTGGACGCCAAAATCCAGTCCTACCAGACCCAGGAGGCCGCCGCGCGGTCGGCTGGGAACACCAGCCTCGCTACCGCCATGGTCCGTAAGGCCGACGAGGCGAGACGAGCCAAAGCCGTCATGGACGACCCGGCACAGAAGGCTGAATTCGCCGCCCTCTTGAGCAACCGGGATCGCTGGACCCAATGGAAGGTCTCGTCCCACATCCTCGGGCAGTTCACCATGCCTGGGACCAGCTTCGATGGCATCTTCAGGCTGGACGACCCGCGGCACCAGGAACGGATGTTAGCCTATGTTGCAGGCAGGCACAGCAGGAGGACCGCATGAGCGACCCCATGGATAAAGTCACCGGAAACAAATACGTGAAGATCGCCGTCGAGGACGTCCTGGATCTGGTAGAGGGGAAAGCCAAGGGAAAGGCGGCTGACAGGATCACCGACCTGATCCACACCGTGGTCAAGACCTCCCTCGCCCATTCCCAGGAATTGATGGGCGCAGGCGAAGATCCAACCTAGCCAGCCCCCAGGCCATACCCCCCACCTAACGCCCCAGCCGCTCCGGTCGGGGCGTTTTTGCGTTCCACCCTGGAGGTTCAACTGAACCGTCCCAGGAGGGATCCGCCATGCCCGTAATCAATGTCGCCGCCACCGGAAAGACCACCCCCGGTCTGGGGTTCAACACCCAGCTTGATCCGCAGGGAGGGATCTCCGACACCACCATGCTGCTGGACGCCCTGCTCCACGGCTCCCCCCTCAGCGCCACCACCACGACCCCCCCGGCCAACCCGCCCTTCGGCGCCAGCTACATCGTCCCAGCGGGCGCGACCGGCGCCTTCACCGGCATGACCGGCTACCTCGCCGTCTGCAACCCGACCAGGATCGTCCAGGGCAAGGTCGACAACTACCACTGGGAGTGGGACCTGATCGCCCCCAAGGCCGGGATGAGCTTCTTCGTCCAGGACGCCGGGTGCTGGTACGAGTTCAACGGAACCTCCTGGATCCCCGGCCCGCTCATGGTCGTGGCAACCGCCCCGGCCAGCGCCAGTGCTGCCGGGATCAAGGGACAGTCGGTCGTCGACGCCGCGGGCGCGCTCTACCTCTGCTACGCCACCAACAGCTGGAAAAAGTTCACTGGCGCCAGCTTCTAAGGACCATGACCATGACCGACACCCGCTCACTTGAAAACCGTTTCCTGGGCATGGTCTCGGCCATGGTTCAGGTCGCCTCCTGCACCCGCCAGTTCCAGAAGGCCCTGGTCGAACTCCCCGAAAGCACCCAGGCCACCGAAGCCATGGCCGAGGCCCTGCTGGGTGGCGTCTCCAAGGACCGCCTGCGCCTGATCGCCAAAGCCAGCCAGGGCGACAGCCGCCGGGGCCGGGAGATGGCCGCGCGCCTCTCCGAGTGGCTCGACACCACCCGCGAGGTCGCCAAGGCGTCCGACGAGCCCGCTGCCGACGATGGCGACGGCGATGAGGATGACGAAGCCAAGGACGGCGACGACACCCGAACCGCCATCAAGGCCCTGCGTGAGCGATACGACGCCGAGGACCGCGAGGTCGCCAAGGGCCACCACGAAAACAGCTTCCGAACTGTGAACGGCAAGCGTGTCCCCGTCCGCGGCTACGACACCAGCCCGAGTGCGAAGGCTGGGTTCGCCCACATGACCGCCAAGGCCCTCGCCGCTCACCCCGAGCATGGCAAAGCCGGGGAGGCCCTCGGGCTGACCCACGCGGCCAGGGAAGCCACCCACGAAACCCAGCACCCTGACGAGTTCGGCATCGAGCCCAACGACCAGGATCACCACGCCTTCGCCGCGGAACAGCACGACCGCGCCTACACCATGCACCACCGGATCTACCAGGATCTCAAGGACTCCAGCTTCCCCGAGTCCCGCGACGCCGCCCACAAGCACTTTGCCGTCGCCAAGTTCCACAAGGAGATCAACGCCTACCACGCGGGCGTCGCTTCCGGCCCTGCCGACACCACCCCCAGCCTGAACAAAGACGACAATGAAGGGCAGACCCCCAAAAAGGAAGTGATCAAGCCCAAGACCGACATGGTCGAGTAGATGCTCCCGCCCGCCGGGTTCTTGGAATGGATGATGGCTACCGACTCCTTCAACGGGGTCGGTGCCAGGGACGTCGAGAAGGCGCACCACGCGCCCAAGGACGGGGTGACGGTCGAAGGGAAGAAATACCTTGGGGGGCAGTTCGTCCCAGAGGTGGGTTCATTTGGGCCGATCAGCCTCGCCTTTATCCATGACGCAGATGGGGCGATCAAGCACTTGATGGCGCAAAAGGACGGGGAAGCCATCGCCGCCCTCCACCACCCCGAAATCGGCGATATCGACATCGTGTGGGGCAAAGAGGGAACCAGGGAAAAGGATTTCAGGGATGGATCAGGTCTGGCGAAAATTGCCAAGAAGCACCCAGAAGTGCTGGCAGACCTGCAAAAGCATCTGCTCGGCATGACCGTGAACCAAAAAAGAAGCGGTCAGAACCGCAAGCGTCTTGAATCCCCAACCCACCAAGCGTCCGTGCGCTTGGATTGGGACGGGAAGTCCAAGAACTGGCTTCTGACCGCCTATGAAAATGAAACCGGCTGACGGACGAGGACGATCTCTCCTGTCATTTGGGGTGGGGATCGCCCACCTACCGGCTTCAACCGAAAGGGTGATTCCTTTTCAGCCCGTCCGCAAGTCGAATTTGAGGCACCCATGGCAAGCCAGAACGAATCCAGCATTTGCATTTCATACCCCAGCGGCGAGGTCGGCTGGCTGACCCCTGTTGGGTGGACCCCGGAGATCAAGCCGAAACCGTTCACCACCCCCACCCTGGACTCCGAAGCCGCCAAGGCCGAGGGCCGGGACGGGGGGCGCCGCGGGCACATCATCGTCCAGGGGCTCGGAATCGCCATTGAGAACCCCCGCGGCAGCACCCGGAGTGGAGTGGACCCCACCGGCACCCCATGGTCGGTCCAGATGAAGCACCACTACGGTTTCATCAAGCGCACCTTCGGGGCGGACGGCGACGGGGTGGATTGCTTCGTCGGGCCCCACCCGGACTCGGACTACGTCGGGATCGTAAACCAGGTTTCCCCGGCCACCAGAGCCTTCGACGAACACAAGGTCATGCTGGGATTCCTCGACGCCCAGGACGCCACCAGCGCCTACCGGGCGAACTTCAGCCAGGGCTGGCAAGGGTTCCACAGCATCGCCAGCCACACGATGGCGGACTTCAAGGACTGGCTCTCGGACGAGAACGCCACCCGGAACGTCGCCAAGGCGGAGGGCGAGGGAGGCCATGACGCCATCCCTGCCGGGGCCCACTGGGTCACCGCGCACCCCAACGGGCCCGGCACCAAGGGGCACCCCCTGCTGATCATGCCGATCACCGGGAGCCACGGAACGGGCCGGGTCATCGGCGGCGCCGGGGGCAAGTTGAACGGCCTACGCCTTCATGGGCTCAAGGACCCCTCCCAATACAAGGAGGACGCCGCAGCCAGGGCGAGGGACCAGCGGGCCGCGGACAGCGCCCGGCGCGCCGCCATGACCCCGGAGCAGCGGCAGGGCGAGAAGGAATCCATCACCCAAGCCAAGGCCGACCGCCAGCAGGCCGAGGAAAAGTTTGCACAGTCCGTCCTGGGAACCGCCACCGGGGGCCAGGGCGGCGACCAGGGCGACCTCTTTAAAGAGGAAACCGAGGACGAAAAGAAGGCCACGCATAAGGAACGGATGAAAAAAGCGATGGCGATTGTGGGCGCCGCCGAAAAGCGGGTCATGCTCGACGCCGAGGCCCGCTGCCAAGCCGGGCTGGCCCAGGTGGGCGGCGACGCCCCGCTGGACCTCGACCAGATCCTTAGCGAGGCCAAGACCCAGAACGGGCCGGGCTACAACAGGGCCCTCTCCCAGCGGGCCGAGGCCGCGGGCCTGACCGCCGAGAAGCTGATGGGCGCCGTGAATGAGATCCGGGAACGGGAGGGGAAGCCGCCCAAGGGGCTCCAGGAGCCCGCCGAGGCCCGCGAGGGGGCAACCGCCAGCATCGAGGTCCACAAAGCCACCAAGGAACTCCAGGCCCAGCGGGCGGGGGCGATGCGGGAAGCCGTCAAGGAGGCCCTGGAGAGCAACGAGAACATCGCCCAGATGCTCCAGGCCCGCGCGGCGCTCCGCCAGGAATACAAGCTGGCCGTCGCCAAGAAGAAGGGGATCACGTTTGAGCCGGGCTACCAGATGGCCGTCTCCACCCCCGAGGAAACCGAGGCGCTCGTCCAAGGGATCCATGAAAAACTGCTGACGCAGCACATGGTCGGGTTCCTGGAGGAAGTGGGCGAGACGTTCCCCGAGGGAACCGAGATCGACCCGTTCAAGGCGAACACCGTCGATGGGATGCATGCCGCGCGGGGGGCTGGGGCTTTTGACCTCCTCCACGACGTCGGGCTGGCTGCGCTGGGGCAGGGGGTCATCGACCGGGACGTCGTCGAGGCCCTCGGGCCGGAAGGCGCCGCCCACGTTGTCGCCAGGGCCATCCGGACCCAGTTCACCCCCGAGGACCAGAAGCACGTTCTGGACGCCCTCGAGCATCACCACCTCAAGGAGCAGGAGGAGGACCTGCCGGGCGTCGTCGCCGAGGCCAAGGAGTGGAAGGACAAAGCCGCCGCCTTCGACATGGAGATGACTGAATCCGCCCGCGACCTCCCCGCCGCCGTGGAACTGCAGAAAAACAAGCTGGAGGCCCTCAAGGAAGGGCGCAGGACGCTGGGAAGTACCCTTGGGCGCATGGAGGCCCGCGCCGCCCTGATCGCAGCACTGCAGGGCACCCCCATGGACGAACAGCAGATCCCTCTGGGCCGGATGACCCCGGAAAAGGCGGTCCAGACCGCGGCCAGCCTTGGCATGAAGGAGGGGGGATACTCCATCGATCATCAGGACGGAGAGGCGGTCCTGACCGTCAATGGCGCCGGGATGGACAGCATGATCAAGCCGGTCGACACAGCCCTGCTGGGGGAGCGGGAAACCGCCTCCAGTCTCAAGGGGGGCCAGCAGGACGAGGACAACTGGCTCCCGGCGGGGTTCGCCAACCGCCAGGGCGACCGCTACAGCAACCAGCAACTGGAGCCCCCCGAGTTTCAGCGGCACCACGGCGTCGAGGACTCGGACGACGAAGCAGCCATGGGCGGGAAGATCCAGGCGTGGATGGGCGCCCGGCTGGCCGACGGCGAGAAGCCCGAGGACATCATCGCCCACGTTTACGGCGGGGCCAAGCTGGGGCTCTCCCCGCAGGCCCAGGCCACCTGGGACAAGACCATGCAGGCCATGCTCCCCCTGCGGGTCCAGGACAAAACCCCCAACGGCAAGCCGATCCCCGAACTGGACGCCTTCACTGGTGAGCCCATCGTGATCAACGGCAAACCCCTCTACAAAACCCGCATCCAGACCCACAAGGAGATCGGGGCGGCGATGGAGCCGATGATGAAGTCCTACATGCAGGCGAACCCGACCGAGGCCGGGCAGACCCTGCAGGGGCAGCGGGTCGAGGCGGACGCCGGGTTCCATGAGTCCCTCCACCGGGCCCTCGCCGCGGACCCCCGCCTTTCCGCCGCCTACATCCCGCCCGGCGAACTGGCCTCCGAGCATTGCTCCCACATCCGGGACTTCTTTTACAAGGAACACTTCGGCGGGGCGGCGAACAGCGACGAGGCCAAGCGGTTCAAGTTTGAGCGGGCCGTCCTGGACCTGGGCCCCGAGCCCGAAAAGACCAACCAGGAGGTCCAGTCGATGAACCTCTTCGGCGGGATGGACGAGGACGAAGCCGGGGGCGCCGACACCGCGAACAGCGACAAGTGGATCGAATGGAACAATAAGCGTTCTGAACTGGAGGCTGAATACCATGAGGACGCCACCAAACCGAGCGTCTGGGAGGAATACGTCGACAAGCTGGGCGGGACCAAGTTTGCCCAGGCGGCGATCCAGGACGTCATGCGCGGGCGCCTCAACGAATCGTTCCACGACCAATACGGTCGGATGACCGGGCGCACCCTGCAGATGGCGACGGCCAACATCTCCTCCTCCGAGGCGCACCTGAAGCAGACCCTCGGGGGGAAGCAGGCCGAGGCCCTGGAAAGCGACCGGAAGGCAAAGCAGGCCAAGATCCAGAAGCATGGCGGGGGCAGGTTCCAGGCCGGTGGCATGGGCGACCGCCTGAAGAATGCGAAGGCGCAGCAGACCCTGGCGGCTGCTGAAGGGGGATCCCTGTTCGACCTGGATGCCATGGAGGAACCCGAGCCGGAAGGTGGAGCGGAGGAACCCGCGGCCAAGTGGGAGAAGCCGGAACTGGCGCCGGGCGAGAGGTTCCACCTGGGAACCGCCCTGGAGAACCAGCTACGGGCGGCGATGCCCGCGGCCCAGCAGGCGTTCAGCGGTCGGTCCCAGCCGGTCGAGGTCCACGAAGGCCGGTCAATGTCCGGGAAGTTCGCATCCCAGCAACGGGCGGTCAAGGCGATCACGACGCTGAAAAGAATGGGGTTGTTCCTCGGCGCCGGGTCGGGCAAGACCGGGATCATGCTCGGGGCCCTCACCACCCTCCACGCGCAGGGCAAATGTAAGAAGTCCATCCTGGCGGTCCCCAGCATCGTCCAGGCCCAGTTCGGAGCCGAGGCCGTCCAGTTTATCGATCCCACGTCGGGGTTCCACGTCCACGCCCAGCCGGGAGAGAGTTTCGAGGAACGGATGGCGGCTTACCGCGATCCGAACGCCCATGCCGTCGTTGTGACCCACCAGAGCCTGCGGGACGACTCCCTCAAGATCCTGGCGAAGCACATGGGCGGCACCATGGAGTCGGCCAGGGACTTCCTGAAAACCGCCACCCCGGAGGACGCCGCAGCCAAGATGAAAGACGCCTTCCACGCCGAGGGGATCGACCACAGCGCGTTCATGGTCGACGAGGCCCACGGCGGGCTGGACCGGGAGGGCAAGGAGGACAGCACCCTCTCCAGGGTCCTCAGCGCCCACAGCCACAATTCGGAATACACCGTGATGGCGACTGGCGACCCCCTGAAAAACGACGTCTCGGAGATCTGGTCGAACATGAACAAGATCGACCCCCACCGCTACCCCGCCTCGTCCAAGGACGAATTTCTGCGGAAATACAAGAACGACGCCCCCCTGATGAAGAAGTCCATGGCCCAGGAACTGAGCCGATATTGGTTCAATGGGCGCGTGGACGTCGGGAAGGACTGCTACAAGACGAACCCACAGGTCCCCCTCACCCCCAAGCAGACGAAGGCCATGGCCGACGTCGAAATGGCGTCCGGAAAACTGCGGACGGGCGACCCTGACGCCGTGAAGTGGGCCAAGATCCTGGCGCCCAAGAAGTTCGAGGGGGTTCCCGAGGACCAGCACCCGGCCATGGCCGAGCAGGTCCGCAAGGCCGTCGGGACCATGCTGGAGGGGGCCCGGAACCGGATCGTCAACCTGGACCCCGAGGGCGGAAAGATGGCCGAGCATGTGCGGATCGCCAAGGACCGGATCGCCGAGGGCAAGCCGGTCGTGATCTTCGCGTCCAACCTGGAAGCCGTCGCCGGGATCCACGCGGCCATGGAAAAGGCCGGGATCAAGGTCGCCAGCCTGACGGGAAAGGATTCCTCCAAGGACAAGGCGGCGAAGGCCGGGCAGTTCCAGCGGGGCGAGGCCAAGGTTCTGGTGATGAGCGACGCGGGCGCCACTGGGCTCGATCTTCCGCAAGGGAAGGTGGTCATCCACCACGACCTCCCCAAAACCGCCATGATCCACAACCAGAGGACCGCCCGCATCCACCGGCTGGGCCAGAAGGATGACGTCGAGTCGATCAGCCTCATGGCAGATCATCCGTGGGAAAGAGGAAATATGGAGCGGATCAAGCGGAAGGGCGTCCTCGGCGAAATCTTCCAGGACCCGTCGGGCTACCTGGATGACAGCGGAATGGCTTCCGACCTCCGGGACGTCCGAACCAGGGCAGGGCAGCGAAAGGCGGCAGCGGCATGAGCGAACCCAAGCAGGACCCGATCAAGGGCGCCCAGCGCCTCCTGGCCGAGATCGAGGCCGACGTCCGCACGAACACCGACAAGTTGAACCAGCTTCAGACCGCGGGCGCCCAGCATTTCAGGGAGCGGCTGGCCTGGGCGCACAAGCGGGGGCTGACCGAGGGGAACGTCAACGCATGGTGCCGGGAGGCCGAGGGCGTCGCCAAAGTGACGAAGTGAACCGTCCTGAACGGCAACGAACAAAGAAGATTGCAAAAGACACAAAAAGATTTCATTTGCCCTTGCAAGTGATACGCGAAGTGACACACTGAGGGGGCGCCGACGCGCACACCCCAGGAGTCACGCATGACCCGCCCCTCCACCCTCCCCACCAAGGTTCCCGCCAACCTCCGCATCCAGAACGCCATCCTCGCCCTGCAAGGCGAGTACCGGACCTTCGAGATCGTCGACAAGGTGGAAGCGGCCATCCCTGGCATGCTGCAGTTCTACCAGGAGCCCCTCAAGGCCGTCAGCACCATCCTCAACACGCTCCGCAAGGAGGGCAAGGTCTGGAGCCGGGCCCAGCCCGGAACGGCCAGGACCAGGGTGATCTGGGGGATCGGGCTGACCGAACCGAAACCCAAGGCATTCATCTCCGAGATCTTCACCCCCCTGCAGAACCCCGACGCCCCCGAGCCCGAGCAGGACCTGCCCGGCTTCACCAACCAGGACCGCGCCCGGCAGGCCCGGATCGAGGACATGCTGGTGGCCCTCCTGACCAACCTCGGCGTCGACTACCCCGCCACCCAGAAGAACGGGTAGCCATGACCACCCCCACCCCCCAGCAGATCGAGGGAGCCCGCAAGCTGGCCCGCCTCACCCGCCGAGGGTTCGCGGCGCTGATCCGTGTCGATGCATCAACCATCTACCGCTGGGAGCGGGCCATTTCCGCCCCCAGCGGCGCCGCCCTCCGGGCCCTCAACATCACCCTCGACCTCCTCCGCACGAATTCCGAGATCGACCTTGCCATTTCGGCGACCATCGCCGAAAATAAGTAAACAACCGGGGCTGCAACCCCACCCTCTCAGGAGAGACGCAATGATCCAGGGAACCACCCTCCAGGAAACGATCACGGAGATCATGGACGCGGCCAAAGCCAAGCGCGACTACCTCCTCCCCTCCCCCCTCATCCGCATGAACGCGGTCCAGGACCTGGAGTGGGTCTCCGCCACCGGGCCGGTCACCGCCACCATGCGCGACGAGACGCAGCAGGCGACCGACAAGGCGCTCTGGATGCAGGTCCAGGACCACATGGACTCGATCAGCACCCCGGACGGCTTTCAGCGGGTCCTGGCCTCCCTCCGCGAGACGGCGGACGACAAGGTCGCGGGCGACCCCCAGCGGGTGGTCGAGGAACTGAGCAACAAGTGGGCGCTCCGGGAGGACGAGAGCAGCAGCGTCCTCTACAGCTTGATCCGGGAGGGCGACATGACCCGATTTGGGCTCTCCCAGGCGGTCACCCAGGTCGCCAATACCCACGCCAGCTACGACCGCGCCATCGAACTGGAGGTCATGGGCGGCAAAGTGATGGCCCTGGAGGGCGCCGAGTGGAACGGGATCGCCATGGCCGGGGTCCGCTAGTCGAAACCGACGGGGGCGCCAGGACGGGCCCCCATTCCTTCCTTTTGAAAAAGGAATCGCCATGACTGAAAAGGAAATTCTCGAATTCGAGGTCAAGCAGGTCCACGCCCAAGCCGTCAAGGAGGACGCCCGGAAGCGTCTCCGCATCCGCTGGGAACTCCAGGCCGAGGACGCCCGGATGCTGGCCTACCTGGGGGCGCGATGACCACCAGCCAAGCTGAACGCGGCCAGAGGCACCGGGCCAAGCTGGCATCCCTCAAGGTCCGCGCCATCGGATACAAGGTCCGAACCCAGAGATACGCCGCCGCCGGGCTATGCAAGTGCGGGCAGGCCCCCGCGGACCCAGGATACAAAACGTGCAGTCGGTGCCGGGAAGCCAAAAACGCCTACCACCGCAAACAATATCGGCGCCTCGCCCCCGCGAAACGGGCCTTCAACCTATGCCATGAGCGGACCTGCGAGAACTACCGGGTTCCAGGGTTCAAGCGGTGCGACTACCACCTCGAGGTCCGGGCCGAAACCCAGAGCCGCCGCAGGCTGGCCCACAAGGCGGCGGGGCTCTGCATCCAGTGCTACGAGCCCGTCGAGGTCGGGGGCTATACCTGCGCCAAGCATGCGGCGATGCAGCGGGTCTACGAACAGCGGCGGCAGGATCGCCTCAAACAGAAACGGAGCGCAGCATGACCCTCACCATCAATCCACCCCTGCGCCGGGCCGAGAAAAACGCCCTGGTCGCCCTGGTCGCCGCCCTGGTCGCCATCGCCTTTGTCCTGGGCATCTGGGCCGAGGCCAAGGCCAGCGCCTACCAACAGACATGGAACACCCGCAGGAGCAGCAAGTGACCGAGCATGAACTGACGATCTGGACTTTCACCAAAGGAAAGCGCCAGCACAAAATAACCGCAACCTACCCGATGACCGAGGGGCAGGCCCGCAAAGCCGCCCTCGACGTCAAGGGCTGGGATGTGACCGGCTGGAAGGCCACGCGGGACGGCATCCAGGTCAAAGTCTCCGACGAGGGCGACGGCAACCTTCACGAATTCACCGTCACCTTTGAACGGACCCAGACCCTCTTTGTCGAAGTTTCAGCCCACGACGAGGACGAGGCCAGAGAACTCGCCACCATCGAGGCCAAGGCCAGCGGCAGCTACGAGTGGGACGCAGGGGATGGCGACGACGAATACGGCACCATCGTGGACGTCCAAAAAGGCGAACCTGTGGACGACGACGAATGAGCGCCTGGGCCGACCGCCACGACATGGAGGGCAACCCCCACGCCTCGGTACACCGGGAAGGCCACCGCCTCGCCCTGTTCGACGGGGAGTGGTGGGCCTACGCCTCCACCTACCAATACCAGCCACCAGGGCGCCCAGCCGTCGGCCCAGAGCCGCGCGGGCCCTTCGCCACCCTGGCCGACGCCAAGCGCGCCGTCGAGCGCCAGGGGTTCACCAGCCCCATCAACTTTGGAGAATCCCATGCCAGCTAAACGGACCCTGACCGCAACCCACCGGAACAACGGGATGAGCCGGGAGAAAGTCAGCCTCACCCTTCCCACCGACCTCCTGGGGCGCATGGATGAGGGCCTGGAGGGAACCACCGAAAACCGCGCCTCCTACATCGCCCGGCTGATCCGGGAGGACCAGGACCGCCTGGACGCCCCGGCGCGCCCCAGGGCCGTCGTCGGCATGCCGCTCGGGGCCGGTGTTTAGGGTTAGCAGATTTTCCGGGAGTCGGAACCATAGAACCAACCGTGGCGCGGGTTTGCGCCGAATGTCCAAAAGGAGGACCCATGAACATCTGGTCAACTCGCAGGGAGAATGACTCCTGGGAACGCCGCCGCGAGGAAATGCGTGAGTATGACGGGGAAGTTGCCTATCAGGTGTGGCGCAACGGCGGGAACCCCGATCTCTGCGACCCCGACCGTGTGAATGACAGCTTCTGGGAGGGTGACTGCGCTGATGAATGCGCTCGCTACGAACTCCGGATCCAGCGCCGGAACGAAGCCGACATCGAATATTGATCTTGTCCAGGAGCCTGACCGTGACCGCGAAACCAAAACAGCTATCCCAAGCCTTCGATTCCCTCAAGATCGCCATGGGCGAAGCGGAACAAGCTCTCAATGCTACTTCTGACCTCCTGGAAAAGCGCATGGATAAGATCGCTTCCCAGCGAGAAGAAGCCCAACGGGAAGCCGCAGCGCTCGGCCAAGACCGGGCGAAGATCCAAGCGGCCCTGGGGAATGGTGCCAACGAGGATCTGTGGCAACCGGGAACATCTTGGGTGGATGCGGCGATCCGCGCCATCCAGCACTACGAAAACCATCTTCAATGCTGATGTCCAGGAGCCTGACGATGCCCATCGAAACCAAGTTGTGCCAGGGGTGCGGTGACGATACCCCGCTCGATAGCCTCTACCACGGAGAGATGTATGGCTTTGTCGGGGACTTCTGCGAGGGCTGCGTCATGGAACACCATCGCCAGATTGACGCGATGATCGCCAGCCACATCGAACTGCTGTAACTGTCCATCCTCTGGAGCCAAAATGAAACGCTACACGCCTGATGAAATCAAATCCGTGCTGGAGGCCCACACAAAATGGCTGCGCAATAAGGAAGTCGGAAGCCGGGCCGACCTGAGAGGGGCCGACCTGAGAGGGGCCGACCTGAGCGGGGCCGACCTGAGCGGGGCCGACCTGAGCGGGGCCTGCCTGAGCCGGGCCGACCTGAGCGGGGCCGACCTGAGCGGGGCCTGCCTGAGCCGGGCCGACCTGAGAGGGGCCGACCTGAGCGGGGCCGACCTGAGCGGGGCCGACCTGAGCGGGGCCTGCCTGAGCCGGGCCGACCTGAGAGGGGCCGACCTGAGCGGGGCCTACCTGGGCGGGGCCGACCTGAAAATCCATTGCCTAGAGGTGTTCACCGGCCTCTACAACTACCAGTGCTGGGCCATCGTGACGGATCAGGGCGTTCCTTGGGTCCGCATGGGTTGCCTATGGAAGTCTGTTGAGGATTGGGATGCCATGGGGATCCGTCAGTCCAACGAGAAGGAGTTCCCCGACGATGGCTCCGAGAAGTGCGAGCGCCGGGTCCGGGCATTCGAGTTCACCCGCTGCGCTGCGCTGGCACAGGCTGAGAAATTCCGCATCGAGAACCCCACTCAGGCCACCGCCTG
>Ga0316217_10000862_pt1 | contig 41140 bp, 30 predicted proteins | sample 1anoAmetaG_FD_203633 | JGI IMG/M metagenome (GOLD analysis project Ga0316217, IMG submission 203633) | Freshwater microbial communities from Trout Bog Lake, Wisconsin, USA - 1anoA | ecosystem: Environmental > Aquatic > Freshwater > Lake > Hypolimnion/Profundal zone | place: USA: Wisconsin...
CTGGCGCAAGGGCGACGGCAGACGGGGCGTGGTCACCTACGGCGTGTGCGATCTGTACCTGCGCGAGGTGATCGCCGCCTGCGGCCTGGAGCTGGACGTGCTCTCCCTGGCCTTCTCCAATCCGCTGCCCATGGGCCTGATCGGCCGGTTCTGCGAATCGGTCCAGGGCGAGGTGCTGGTGATCGAGGACGGCTACCGGCACCTGCAGGAGGCCATGGCCCAGGCCGGGCTGAAGGTGCGCGGCAAGGCGCCCTACAGCAAGCTCACCGAGTGGACCCCGGCCCTGGTGGCGGAGTTCCTGGGCCTGGAGCTGCCGCGCTCGGCCCCGGCGGCCCGGGCCGTGGACCGGCCGCCGCTGATCTGCCCGGGCTGCCCGTACCGCCTGTTCGCCCAGGAAGTCTCGTCCATGAAGAAGAAGGGCCAGCTGGACGCAGCCTTCGGCGACATCGGCTGCAACGCGCTGCTCTACTTCATGAACGCCATGGACACCGGCCTGGCCATGGGCGCCAGCGAAAGCGAGCGCATGGGCTACGTGCTGTCCCGGCCCGAGCAGGCCGGCCGCTGCCTGAGCATCATCGGCGACAGCACCGAGTGCCACAGCGGCATGGACGCCACCCGCAACGCGGTCTACCGCAATGTCCCCGGGGTGAAGGTGGTGCTGGACAACGAGTGGACCGCCATGACCGGCGGCCAGCCTTCGCCCGCCTCCCCGGCCAACCTGGCCGGCCAGGCCATGCGGTTCGATCTGCCCGCTGCACTGGCCGCCCACGGCGCAAAGGTGCGGGTGGTGGGCGCCTACGACCGCAAGGCGATCCGCGGCGCGCTCAGGCAGGCCCTGGCCGAGGCCGGGCAGGGCGCCTACACCACCCTGGTGGTGCGCGAGGGCGCCTGCCTGCGCAAGCTCCCGGCCAGCCGGCAGCGGGTGCGGGTGGAACCGGCCGACTGCAGGAAATGCAACCTGTGCCTGGTCTGCCCCGGCCTGGCGGCCGGCGCCGACGGCATCCCGGCGGTGACCAACCTGTGCTCCGGCTGCGGCGGCCACGCCCCGGCCTGCGCCCAGCTGTGCCCCACCGGGGTGCTCAGGCCCGCGGGCCTGCAGGACCTGGGCCAGGACCGGGCCTTCCCGGCGCCTCCGGAGGTCATCCCGGAACCGGCCCGGGCCGCGCTGCCGGAGCGGCTGGCCCTGGCCATCCGCGGGGTGGGCGGGCAGGGCACCCTGTTCTTCGGCCGGGTGCTGACCCAGCTGGCCCTGGAGGCCTACGGCGCCACCAGCATCGTCAAGGGCGACACCCACGGCATGGCCCAGATGGGCGGCCCGGTGATCAGCACCTTCGCCTGCGGAGCCGCGCTCAGCCCGGTGCTGCTGCCGGGCACCGCCGACTGCCTGATCGCCATGGAGCAGGGCGAAGTCCTGCGCCCGGGCTTCCTGGACCTGCTCAGGCCCGGCGGCACGGTGCTGCTGGCCAGCACCCGGATCCTGCCCGAGGGGCTGCTGCCCGGGGACTACCCTGACGTTCGCGAGGCCCTGGCCCCGTACCGGGTGGTGGAAATGGACCCGCTCGGCCTGGCCGTGGCCCTGGGCGATCCCACCGGCAGGATCGCCAATGTCATCCTCATGGGCATGCTCAGCAGCCTGGAGCCGTTCGACCGGTTCCCGGTGGAATCCTGGTGGCGGGCGCTGCGCCGGATCAATCCCAAGCCCGGGGTGTGGGCCGCCAATTTCGCCGCCTTCAACGCCGGCCGGAGCCGGATTCCGGTTCCCGGGGAAGTCTTGGTAGTCTGAAGGGGTGATGAACCTCGATTCTTTCTCCATCGGCAGCCATGAGATCCAGCCGCCCCTGGTCATGGCCCCCCTCCACGAGATCACCGACCAGCCCTTCCGCCGGATGATCCGGCAGCTGGGCGGGGTGGGCCTCACCGTCTCCGAGATGATCTCCAGCGAGGCCCTGATCCGCTCGGCCCGCAAAGCCCAGGCGATGATGGCCGGGGACGGCGAGCACCCCTACAGCATGCAGCTGTCCGGCAGCGTCCCCGAGCACCTGGCCCAGGCCGCGGTGCTGGCCGAGGCCGCCGGGGCCGACCTGGTGGACCTGAACATGGGCTGTCCCGCCAGCAACGTCACCAGCGGCGGGGCCGGCTCGGCCCTGCTCAAGGACATCCGGCTGGCCGAGTCCTGCGTCAAGGCCATGGTCAAGGCGGTGCGGGTGCCGGTGACGGTGAAGATGCGCGCCGGCTGGGACAACAGCCAGAAGGAGCGGGCCGACTACCTGGACTTCCTGCGCATGTTCGAGGCGGCGGGGGTCCAGGCCCTGGCCATCCATCCGCGCACCCGGGCCCAGCAGTACGAGGGCAGCGCCGACTGGAGCCTGATCGCCCGGGCGGTGGACGCCGGCATGTCCTTTCCCATCATCGGCAACGGCGATGTCAACAGCCCCGGCGACGCCAGGCGGATGTTCCAGGAGACCGGCTGCAAGGGTGTGATGATCGGCCGGGCGGCCCTGACCAATCCGTGGATCTTCCGGCAGATCCTCGATCCGGAGCTGGTGGTGACCGAGGTCCAGCGGATCGACCTGTGCCTGGGCTTCTTCCGGATGCTGCTGGAGCTGCTGGAGCCCCGGGAGGCGCTGCACAAGATGAAGAAGATCGGCTCGTGGTTCACCAAGGGCATCCCTGGGGGGACTGTGTTCCGGCAGAACCTGCATGCGTGCAACGATCCGGATGTGCTGTTCGCGCACCTTGAGGCGTTGAAAAACCGGTCATGAAACAGGGCTGGATGGCACCACCCATGAAGATCAGAAGCGATCCTCACACGATGGGAGTGCTCACGGCTCCAGGAACTTGAGTCGATGAATTCATTTTGCGAGGTTCATGTACTCCCAAACGAAGTATGACCCAGCTAGCCACACCGCTGACTGCAGAGAGAATAAACATCACCTCGTAGCTCATGACTCCAGCCAGCCAGCCACCGATCAAGGGTGCGATCGTTCCCGCCACCCCGGGAATCGTATTGGCCAGTCCGATGTAAGTTGGACGATTTTCTGCTTCGGTAAATTCATAAACAATGGAATTACCGGAGACAAAGGTTCCAGCGTTGACAGCTCCGCGCAAGAAGAAGATGGGAAAAAACCACAAATAACTTGGAGCAAATATTGCCAGAATGAGCGAAAGGGAATTTAACGCCATACAGATCTCCAAACTCGATTTATGGCCATTCCGATCAGAAAAAAAGCCAAAAAATAGATTCGCCAAGGCCAAGCCAATCTGCAAGGCAATGGTAAATCCACCAGCTTTCGCATCCGGCAGATTCCAGGTCCGTACGGCATAAACCACCAAAAATCCAGTTGCCATTCCACTCAATGAAAAGATAATCTGCGATAGTAAATAAATACGAAAGTTACGGTCCTTCTGTAGGATTTCCGGCAAGGAACGCATGTAATCTAGCTGAGAAACCGTAGGCTTGCGGCTATGGACAGCAGGCTCTCGAGTAAGGGAAAGAAATACCCAGGAAATGAAAATAAGGGATGCAGCAACCAAAAAGGAAATAACATAGCCTAATGGGAAAGTAAATTTATAGAGAATGAACGGGACAGCGAGTGCTCCCAGGATGCCAGTCCCATTACCGATAAAATTGGTGATACCAAAAAACCGTCCCCGCTTATCCACCGGGATGAGTTTCGCGATCATATCCTGCCAGCCCACTATGATTATGCCGGTCCCAAAGCAATGCCACGCGTACAACATGAAGAACATAGCCATGGCTAGAATGGGCCGCCTTGTTGCAAGAAAATAAGTTGCTGGTGCCAGCAAGATGATGGGCAGACGTTCGAGAAAAAAACCGATGGTCACCGGAAAGAATTTCTTCCTGGGTGCACGCTCGACCGCATTGGCAATGAACAACTGCGGCAAGAGATAGCCGGAAGTGGAAAGAAAAGGGATCAAGCCAATCAGGATAGGGTTACTGGTAAAATGGCTAACAAATAAAGGAAGGATAATTGTAGAAGAGATAAAGCTCATTCCAAACCAGAAGCTGGCACCATCCAAAGCATTGACGGAAAAATTCCAACGATAATTTTGATCGATCTGTTGTTGAATCCCAGCGTCAATAGCATTGTCTTCTGTCATAAGCTGATATACCTCCTCCTTAAGGTGAATCGATTTTGGTGAACTCTGTAGAAGAACTTCCCCAGGGCGAATGCATGTACCAATCATACTATCCCGGGTCGAGATACCGGCCGGATGCCTGATTCCATTGCAATAGAGGTAACCGTTCGCGGGGGTCGCTGCTGATATCGCCAGCTACCGTCTGGCTGCCTTGCTCGGGTTCCCCGCCTGGGTGCTTCCTCAGGCAGTAGCAAGGCCAGCAGGCCGAAACCGCAACCGCGATTGGATCCGGCTGGCAGTCATCTCATCCCCGTCCATCCATGTTCATCGCTGTTCATCCCCGTCGACTCAAGCGATGAAAGTTGACTGGGCCTCGGCACGGGACGTCATGCGCCAATCATGCCTACACCCCGCAGGATACGAGTTCCTCATGCACGTGCGGTAGACTGCTTGCCAAGAGGTAGCCCATGGAGCAGGAATTTCTCGCCTTCCCCCCCCGCAAGCGCATCGCCCTGGTGGCGCACGACAACAAGAAGCGAGACCTGCAGGAATGGGCCCTCTACAACAAGGGCACCCTGGTCCAGCACGAGCTGTGCGCCACCGGCACCACCGGCACCCTGCTGGAGAAGGCGCTGGGCGTCCACGTGGAGAAGCTCCAGAGCGGCCCGCTGGGCGGCGACCAGCAGATCGGCGCCAAGATCGCCGAAGGCATGGTCGATTTCATCATCTTCTTCTGGGACCCCCTGGAGCCCCAGCCGCACGACCCGGACGTCAAGGCCCTGCTGCGCATCGCCGTGGTGTGGAACGTGCCGGTGGCCTGCAACCGCTCCTCGGCCGACTTCATCATCTCCTCGCCCCTGATGTCCTCCACCTACGAGCGCATCCTGCCGGACTTCGACAAGCACCGGCGGCGCTTCGACCTGGAGGGGGAAGCGGGGGCCTGAGGTGCGCCTGGAACTCTGGCTGGCCTTCGTCGCCGCGTCCGCGGTGCTGCTCGTCATTCCCGGGCCCACCGTGCTCACCGTGATCAGCTACTCGGTGGCCCACGGGCGCCGGGCCAACCTGCCCCTGGTGGCCGGGGTGACCCTGGGCGATTCCACCGCCCTGGCCCTGTCGATCCTGGGACTGGGCGCCCTGCTGGCCCGGGCCGCGGTGTGGTTCACCGTGGTCAAGTGGGTGGGCGGGCTGTACCTGCTCTACCTGGGGCTGCGGCTGCTGCGGGGCGGCGGCGGCCACGCCGGGCCGGCGGCGGCCTCCGGCTCGCGCTGGCGGGTGTTCGGCAACACCTGGCTGGTCACCGCGCTCAACCCCAAGGGCATCGTGTTCTTCGTGGCGTTCCTGCCGCAGTTCGTGGCGCCGGGGGCCGGGGCCGGGGGCCAGCTGATGCTGCTGGCCGGCACCTTCGTGGCCATGGCCACGGTCAACGCGACCCTGTATTCGGTGTTCGCCAGCGCCGCCCGGCGGGTCCTGGCCTCGCCCAGGGCCCAGCGGCGGTTCAACCTGGCCGGGGGCTCGATCCTGTCGGCCGCCGGCGTGCTGGCGCTGCTGGCGCACCGGCCTGGATGAACGCTCCAGGGCCATCACTGCAGGAATCCGGTCAGGATGTGCTAGGGTTGGCCCATGCGGCAGGCGGGGGCTTCCATGACCGGCGATCCAGCGGGTGAACGCAGTTCGCCCCTGGTGGCCCTGCTGGTGGAGACCTCCCTGGCCTCGGGCCGGGACATCATCTCCGGGATCGCCCAGTACCTGCGCGAGCACCGCCCGTGGGCGATCTACCACAAGCCCATGAGCCTTTCCGAGGACGTGCCGTCCTGGCTGCGCCAGTGGCGGGGCCAGGGGATCATCGTCCGGGCCCAGAGCCTGGAGGTGGTGCGGGCGGTCCGGGCCACCGGCCTGCCAGTGGTGGACGTGCTGGGCATCGTCCCCGGGTCAAGGCTGCCGGAGGTGCACGTGGAGGACCGGCAGATCGCCGCCCTGGTGGCCCAGCACCTGCTGCAGCGGGGCTTCCGGCATTTCGGCTTCTTCGGCATCCCCGAGGAGAGCTGGTCCACCTGGCGCCGGGACGGGTTCAGGGAGGCCCTGGGCGACCTCGCCGGCGGGCTCCAGGTGCTCGAGGTGCCCCGGGACAGCCGGTTCCGGAACCCCCGGACTGAGCGCGAGGATCTCCTGGGCCATTGGCTGCGCGACCTGCCCAAGCCGGCCGGAATCATGGTCGCCAGCGACCAGTTCGGGCCGCCCCTGCTGGAGGCCTGCCTGCGGATGGGGATCAAGGTGCCTGACGAGGTGGCGGTGGTGGGCGTGGACAACGACGAGACCCTCTGCGAGGTCTGCAATCCGCCGCTGTCCTCGGTGGACGCCGGGCACCGGGCGCTGGGCTACCGCGCCGCGGCACTGCTGGATGAGCTCATGGCCGGCCAGGCGCCGCCGCCCGGGCCGCTGTTCGTCGCGCCCGGAGGCATCTTCACCCGGATGTCGTCCGATGTCCTGGCCACCGAGGACCGGGAGGTGGCCCAGGCGCTCCGGCTCATCCGCGAGCATGCCTGCGAGGGCTGGTCGGCGACCGAGGTCATCGAGCGGATACCCCTGTCCCGCAGTGTGCTGCAGCGGCGCTTCCGGAAAGAGACCGGACGGACCCTGCAGGAGGAGCTCATCAATGTCCGGCTCCGGCGGGCCTGCCAGCTGCTGACCGAATCGGAACTGCCGCTGATCGACGTGACCGAGCGGGCCGGGTTCAAGCACCAGGAATACTTCGGCGCCGCCTTCAAGGCCCGGTTCGGCAGGAGCCCGGCGGAATACCGGCGGGAGGCCAAGCTCGCCTAGTCCGCCTCCAGGGTGAATACCAGAACCGATTCGGCATTCATGACCGGCACCGGCAACCCCACCAGCGCCAGTTCCTCGCCGGTGGTCCAGGCCCCACCGCCCCGGAGCGCGTCGAGCCAGGGCGATCCGGCTTCGGCCCGGGCCCGGGGCTTCCCGGCCTGCTTCACCAGCCGCACCCGCCAGCCGCCGGTGCCGCCCAGGGGCGGCAGCCGCAGCGGAGGCTCGCAGCCGAAGCCGGGCGGGTCCGGGGTGATCACCGCCAGCACCGCCCGGTCCCCGGCCTGGGCCAGCCACCACACCAGGCCGGAGGGGCTGGTCCCCTGGTGGAACGCGCCGCCATGGAGCACGCCCCGCCACTGCTTGTGGAAGGCCAGCCAGCCGCCCAGGGCGGCCCGCTCCTCCGGGGCCATGGCCAGGAGGTTGGCTTCCACCCCCATGTGCCCGAAACAGGCCACGGCGCACCGGAAGTCGATCCCCTGGACCCGCCCGGTGGCATGGGCCGGCGCCGGTCCCACGTGGGCTCCGAGCACTTCGGGCGGGAACAGGCGCAGGGCGCCGGACTGGATGGCGACCCGGGCGGCGGCGTCGTTGTTGTCGCTGGTCCAGATGCGGGTGGCCCGGGCCAGCACGCCGAGATCGGCCCGGCCCCCGCCGGAGGCGCAGCTCTCGATCTCCACCTGGGGGTGGCGTTCCCGGAGCCGGTCGAGCAGGGCGTAGAAGGCCAGGGTCTGGTTCCGCCAGGCGGCGCGGCCGGAGCCGTCGCAGGCCTGGGCCAGGTCGCGGTTCATGTCCCACTTCAGGTAGGTGATGGGGTGCCCGGCCAGCAGGGCGTCCAGCTGGGCGAACAGATCGTCCGCCACCTCCGGCCGGGACAGGTCGAGCACCAGCTGGTGCCGGCCCAGCACCAGCGGCCGGCCCTCCACCTGCAGCGCCCACTCCGGATGGGCCCGGAACAGGCCGCTGTCCGGGTTCACCATCTCCGGCTCCACCCAGAGCCCGAATTCCATGCCCAGCGCGCGCACATGGGCGATGAGCGGGCCCAGGCCTTCGGGATACTTGCACGGGTCGGGCCGCCAGTCCCCCAAACCGGCCCGGTCGTGGTTCCGGGCCGGGAACCAGCCGTCGTCCAGGACGAACCGCTCGACGCCCAGCGCCGCGGCCTGGCTGGCCAGGCCGCGCAGGGTCTCCGGGTCATGGTCGAAGTAGACCGCCTCCCAGGTGTTCAGGTGCACCGGGCGCGGCCGCATGGCGCCCCCGGGCCAGCGCAGCACGTGCCGGCGGGCGAAGCGGTGGAAGGCGGCCGAGACCCCGTCCAGGCCCCGGCCGGACCAGGCCAGGTGCATGGCCGGGGTGGCCAGGGTGGCTCCAGCTTCCAGGTCCGCCTCGCCCGGCGCCAGCCACTCCCCGGCCTGGAGCAGCAGGGAGCCGTCGTCGTGGCGGTCCAGGGCGAAGCGGTGGTTGCCGCTCCAGGCCAGCTGGCAGCCCAGCGCCTCGCCGGCGAACTCGCCGGTGGCCGGGCCGAGCAGGAAGCAGGCCGGGGGCGCGGCGTGGGAGCTCCGGCCGGTGCGGTTCTCCCGGCACCAGCCCGCGGCCGGGACCGGCTCCCGGCGCCACTGGAATTCGTGGGCCCACTGGCCGGTGTGGCTGCCCACCTCCTGCAGCCCGGGGGGGACCGCCACGCTGGCCGCGGCCAGGGCGTCCACCCGCAGCGGCCCCGGCCCCAGGTTGTCCAGCTCGGCCCGCACGCTCAGCACATCGCAGCAGGGGCACAGTTCCAGGAAGATCCGCACCGCCAGGGCCGACACCGGATCGGCCAGGTGCAGCACCGCGCGCTGCGGGCCGGGCCGCTCCACCCGGTCCAGCACCAGGTCCTGCACCGGGCCGCGGCCGTCCCGGCTGGCCCGGAGCGCCGGCGCGCCGGGCCAGCCGTTGCCGAAGCAGGGGAACACCGGGGCGCCGCCCAGCCGGTCCAGGGAGGCCGGCGCCAGCCGCCGCAGGCCGGCCGCTTCGAACGCCGACATCAGGCCGGCCGCGGTTTCCCCCAGGCGGGCCCCGTAGTGCCGCCAGACCGGCGCCGCGCCGGCTTCGGTCTCGATGCAGACGGTGCTGTGGCGGCCGTCGAGGCGCAGGATCTGGTGGGTCATGGCGGCGTCCTGAGGAGGATGGGGGTCAGCCCTTGGTGGCGCCCAGGGTCAGGCCGGCGATGAAGTGCCGCTGCATCAGGAAGAAGATGCCCACCGGCGGCAGCGCCGCGACCAGCGAGCCGGCGGAGACCAGCTGCCACTGGGCCACCCACTGGCCGTTCAGGGAGTACAGCCCGGCGGTGACCGGCATCGCCTTGTCGCCCTGGACCAGCACGGTGGCCCAGAAGTAGTCGTTCCAGATGAAGGTGAAGATCAGCACCGAGAGCGCGGCGATGGCCGGCCTGACCAGCGGCAGCACGATCCGGCGGAAGATCTGCCAGTCGTTGGCCCCCTCCACCCGGGCCGCCTCGATCAGCTCGCGCGGCAGGTGGCGCATGAAGTTGCGCATGAAGAAGGTGCAGAACCCGGTCTGGAAGGCGATGTGGAACAGCACCAGGCCGGTCATGGTGTTGTAGAGCCCCAGGCGCAGGGAGAAATCGCGCACCGGCACCATCAGGATCTGGAACGGCACGAAGTTCCCGCCCACGAACAGGAAGAACACCAGCAGGCCGCCCTTGAAGCGCAGGATGCCCAGGGCGTAGCCGGCCAGGCAGCTCAGGCTGACCGCGCCGATCACCGTGGGCACCGACACCAGCAGGCTGTTCAGCAGGTAGCGGCCCATGGGGGTGTGGGTGAAGACGTCCCGGTAGTTCTCCAGGATGTGCCACTGGTGGGGGATGCCCCAGTAGTTGCCGTTGGCCAGGTCGGCCGGGCCGCGCACTGAGGTCATGGCCACCCCGATGATCGGCAGCAGCCACAGGACCAGGCCCAGCGGCAGGGCCACCCGGTAGAGCCAGCGGGTGGGGGCGGAAGCGCGTTCGACTGGAGTCGGGAACATCAGGACACCCATCTGCCGCGGCTGGCCGCGGCGGCTGAAGACGTGCGGGTCACAGACTCTGCTTCTCCTGGCGGTAGATCCGGGCCAGGACGAAGCTGATGTAGACGAGCATGATGAGGAACAGCACGGTGGCGATGGCGGTGCCGTAGCCCATGCGGTAGCCGTACTCGGACAGGGCCTTCTCGTACATGTAGTAGGCCAGCACCCGCGAGGAGCCGTACGGCCCGCCGCCGGTCATGATCGAGATCATGTCGAAGCTGCGCAGGGAGCCGATGATGGTGACCACCAGGGCGATGAAGGTGGCCGGCCGCAGTTCCGGCAGCACCACCCGCCAGAGCATGGTCCAGCCCTTGGCGCCCTCCAGCCGCGCGGCCTCGATGAGCTCGGGGTTGACGCTGTTGAGGCCGGTCAGGTAGAGGATCATGCAGTAGGCGATCTGCGGGTAGAGCCCGGCCAGGACGATGCCGTAGGTGACCAGCTTCTCGTCGGCCAGCACCGCCACCTGGGGCACCCCGAACCACTTGAGGAAGTGGAACAGCAGGCCGTTGGAGGGGTCGTAGAACCAGGTGAAGATCAGCCCCACCACCACCTGGGAGATGACGAAGGGGAAGAAGAACAGCGACTTCATCAGCCGGATGCCGAACACCTTCTGGTTCAGGAACAGGGCCAGGAACAGCCCGGCCGGCACCGCCAGCAGGAAGCCCACCAGCCAGATGACGTTGTTCTTCAGCGACATCAGGAAGTCGGGGTCGGACTTGAGTTCGATGTAGTTGGCCAGGCCGATGAAGTGCTTGGCCGACATCCCGTCCCAGTCGTAGAAACTGATGCCCATGGAGCGGACGATGGGCACGGTCACGTAGACCATGAACATCACGATGGCCGGGGCAAGGAACAGCCACGGCACCAGGGCGGTGGGCAGCCTTTTCCTCCGGGCCCTGGGGGCGGCGCTCGCGGGCTCGCTCATGTTCGATCCTCCTGCGGAAGGGCGGGGCGGTTGCGGCGGGTCCCCGCCCCGGACGGTTCCTGGCTGGCCAGGCGCCGTCCGGGGCGCGGCCTGCGGGCTACTTGTAGACGCGCTTGCGCACGTCCTCGAGGCGGGCCAGGACTTCCACGCGGGTCTCGGGCTTCATCATGTAGTGCTGGAAGCCTTCCATGCCGGACTTGGCCATCTCGGCCGGGGCGTCCCGGTCATAGAACTGGCCGAGGGCGTGGGCCGAGGACAGCATGGCGAAGCCGTCCCGCAGGTAGACATCGTTCGGGCGCTTGGAGTCCTTGTTCACCGGCAGCTGGCCGAGGATCTCGTTGACCTCGGACTGCACGTCGGCCTTGGCGACGTAGGCCAGGAAGCGCCGGGCGTCAGCCTTGTTCTTGGCCTTGCTGGGGATGTGCATCGTGTCCATGGGCGCGTCCTCGGACATCGGCACGTCGTTGATCTTGGGGAACTGCAGGAAGCCCAGCTGGGCCTCGGTCAGGCCGCCCTTCTTCATGGGGTCCACGGCGAAGTTGCCCATCAGGTACATGGCCGCCTGGCCCTTGACGAAGGCGGGGATCATCTCCTCCCAGTCCACCGCGCCGTGGTTGGCGATGAAGTAGCCCGGCTTGGTCAGCTCGTCCCAGCGGTCGAACACGGCCGCGACCCGCTTGTCGGTATAGGGGACCTTGCCGGCGGTGAGATCCATGTGGAACTCATAGCCGTTCACCCGCATGTCCAGGTAGTCGAACCAGCCGGCGGTGGGCCACAGCTCCTTGGAGCCGATGGCGAACGGCGCGATGCCGTTGGCCTTGAGCTTGGCGCAGGCGTCCAGCAGCTCCTTCCAGGTTTTCGGCGGGGCGATCTGGAACTTGGCGAACAGGTCCTTCCGGTAGTAGATGCCCCACTGGTAGTAGGTGTAGGGGACGCCCCACTGCTTGCCGCTGATGGTCATGGAGGCCTGGGCGGACTTGAAGTTCTTGTCCATGCCTTCCTTGGCCCAGACGTCCGAGACGTCCTCGAACAGCCCGGCGTTGACGAACGGGGCCATGCGGTTGCCGGCGTACCAGGTGACCACGTCGGGCGGCTCGGCGGACAGGAAGTTGCGGATCGAGGTCTTGAATCCTTCGTGGTCGAAGGTGTTGATGGTGACCTTGACGTCGGGGTTGGCGGCCTCGAAGCCCTTGGCCATGGCGGCGAAGGCGGCCTTGGGCGCGGGATCGGAAGCGTCGGTGTTGATCACCAGGGTCCCGGCCTGGGCCGCAGCGGCGATGATCCACGCGCTGACCAGCGGGATCAGACGTTTCTTGAGGTTCATGGAGGTCCTCCAATGCAAGTCAGGCCGGCCGGAAATGGCGCCGCGGGTGCCGGCCGGTTCGGCACACCGCCACGGTCTGGCCTCGTCAGCGCGGCGGGGCCTCTGGGGAATGGGCAATGGCGACCCCTTGCGGGGCGATCTCGTTCCCGCCCAGCAGCCAGTCCGCCGCGGGCAGCTGCAGGGTCCGGGGCTGGCCTGAATAGTTGAAGGCGAACAGCAGGTCGCCGCGCCGGCGCACCCGCACCCCTTCGGGCAGGGCTTCCGGGGCGAGGCCGCCGTCCCGGGCGGACCGGGCCAGGATGCCGGCGGTGGTGGCGGCGTCGAAGCAGCCGGCCAGGTACCGGACCCGCCCCTGGCGCACCACCGCCGGGCTGCCGTCGGCATAGCGGGCTTCCACCGCCGCCGCCGGGCCGGTCTCGAGGCATTCGCGCCAGGTCTGGACCTCGCCGCTGAACCCGCCGAAATCCACCGGCTCCCGCACCCCCGGGCGCAGGGATTCCACCCTGGCCACGCGGATGTCCACCAGGCCCTTCAGGGGCCCCGGGGGCAGGTCCGCCGGGATGCGCACGCAGTCCTCCTTGGAGCCGCAGCGGGGGAACAGCACGATCTGGGCCGGGCTGGCCTGCAGCGCGGCCACCAGCCCCGGCGGCACCGCAGGCAGGCTCGGGACCACCACCAGCGCGGCCCGGGCCAGGATCGCCGCCAGGCCGGGGTCGCGGCTGCCGGCGATGTCCACGTCCAGCCCCTGGCCGCGCAGCGTGCTGTAGGCCTCGAAGGCCTGGCGCAGGTAGTCGAAGTCGGCGCCCTGGGGCTGGACCTGGATCATCCAGCGGGCCTCGTAGTCGAACACCAGCACCGTGCGGGCCGGGCCCATGGGGCAGTCCGGCACCCGCGCCAGCTCCTGGGCCACCTGGGCGGCCTCGACGCCGCCCTGGGCCACCCGCCGGTCCGGGGTGTGCAGGCCGGCGTGCATCTGCTCCTGGCCGAACGGGGCCTGGCGCCAGCGGAAATAGCTCACCACGTCGGCGCCGTGGGCGAACGCCTCCCAGGTCCAGAGCCGGACCATGCCCGGGGCGGGGGAGGGGTTCCAGCGGGCCCAGTTCACCGCTCCGGGCTGCTGCTCCATCACCCAGAACGGCTGGCGGCTCATGCCGCGGTAGAGGTCGTGGTGGAAGCCGGCGAAGTCCGGGTGGCCGGTGCGCAGCCAGCGGCGCTTCTCCTCCGGGCTGAACCAGAAGTTCTCCAGCGCGCCCAGGGGGTAGCTGTCCCAGGCGACCGCGTCGAGATCGGCCGCCACTTTGTAGGCGTCGAACTCGGTGAACAGCAGCATGAAGTTGTGCAGGATCGACCGGCCCGGGGCCAGCTCCCGGAGGATCCGGCACTGGGCGCGGTTGAAGCGGACCACCTCGTCGCTGGCGAACCGGCGGAAATCCAGGCGGTGGGCCGGGTTCAGCTCGGTGACCGCGCCGAACGGGGCGTCGACCGCCTCGAAATCCAGGTATTCCATGCTCCAGAACACGTTGCCCCAGGCCTCGTTGAGCCGCTCGATGGTGCCGTAGCGCGCCTCCAGCCAGTGCCGGAACCGCTGCACGGCGTTCCGGGAGTAGCTCACCACCGTGTCGTGGCAGCCGTATTCGTTGTCGGTCTGCCAGGCCACCACCGCCGGGTGCCGGCCGTAGCGCTCGGCGAACAGCCGGGTGATGCGCTGGGCCTGCTCGAGGTAGCTGTCGCTGGAGAAGCAGTAGTGGCGCCGGGAGCCGAACCGGCGCGGGCGGCCGTCGGCGCCCACGGCCAGCATCAAGGGGTCGGCGTCCACCAGCCACTTGGGCGGCGTCGTGGTGGGGGTGCACAGGACGATCTTCAGGCCGGCCGCGGCCAGGGTCTCGATCGCCCGGTCCAGCCAGCCCCACTCGAACCGCCCGGGGGCGGGCTCGATCCGGGCCCAGCTGAACTCGCCGATGCGCACCTGGGCGATGCCCATCCCGGCCATGGCCTTCGCGTCCTCGGCCCACCAGGCCTCGGGCCAATGTTCGGGGTAGTAGCAGACGCCGAGTCTCATGGCAGCCCCCTTATTCCGGCAGCGCGACCGTGCGCGGCAGAGCGTCGCCGTGCTCGTCGAACAGGTGCATGGCGCCGGCCGGGACCCCCAGTTCCAGCGCCGCGCCGGGCCGGGTGTGGGAGTCGCCGGGCTCGGCGGCGACGAACATCTCGCCGGAGCCCAGCTGGAGGTAGACGAAGGTCGCCGTGCCCAGCCGCTCGACGAAATCCACCGGGCCGGCCAGGGTCTGGTCGGCCTGGCTGGCCGAGGTGACGTGTTCCGGGCGGATCCCGAGGGTGACCGGCCGCCCCGGCTCCAGCCGGGAGCCGTCCACCGCGGCCGCCAGCAGGGCGCCGGAGGGGGTGGCCACGGTGACCCGGCCGGGGGCGATGGCCTGGACGGTGCCGGCCAGGAAGTTCATCTTCGGGGAGCCGATGAACCCGGCGACGAACAGGCTGCGCGGCCGGTGGAACAGGTCCATGGGGCTGCCCACCTGGGCCAGGCTGCCCTTGGTCTGGACCGCCTCGCCGGTGTGCAGCAGCACGATCCGGTCGGCCAGGGTCATGGCCTCCACCTGGTCGTGGGTCACGTAGACCATGCTGGCCTGGGGGAAGCTCTTGTGCAGCCGGGCGATCTCGATCCGGGTCTGGGCGCGCAGGGCGGTGTCCAGGTTGGAGAGCGGCTCATCGAACAGGAACACCTTCGGGCTGCGGACGATGGCGCGGCCGATGGCCACCCGCTGCCGCTGGCCGCCCGAGAGGGCCTTGGGCTTGCGGTCCAGCAGGAGCTCCAGCTGCAGGGTCCGCGCCACTTCCAGGACCTTGCGCCTGATCTCGTCCTTGGGGACCTTGGCCAGTTCCAGGCCGAACGACATGTTCTCGTAGACGCTCATGTGCGGGAACAGGGCATAGCTCTGGAACACCATGGCGACCCCGCGCTCTGCCGGCGGCACTTTGTTCATGAGCTCGTCGCCGATGTACAGTTCGCCCTCGGTGACGTCCTCGAGCCCGGCGATCACCCGCAGCAGGGTGCTCTTGCCGCAGCCGGAAGGGCCGATGAACACGCAGAATTCCCCGGCCTCGATGGCCAGGTCCACATCCTTCAGGACTGGCGGCAGGTGGGCGGAATAGGTCTTGCGGACGTTCTTCAGCGTGATGGCGGTCATACCGGTCTCCAGCCCTGGGGCGCGGGACGGCAGGCCGGCCCCGTGCTGCGGGGCCGGCCTGGGGAGGGACGGGGCGCGGCATTGGGCCCCGGGGAAGGGGGCATCGCCGGCGCTGCGGGAGAAAAGATCCTGGGGAACTAGGGAAGACCATACTCCATTGAATTACCTGGATGACTTGAGGGTTTGGGTCAATCTTTGTAGGAATCGGGTCAACCGGCCGTACGCTCTGCCGCCATGGGAATTCCGGCCATAGGAACAGCCCTGGCCTGGCACTGCCGCGGGCAGTGGCCAGGTCAGGGCTGGTGATGCTTGAACGCCCGTTCATTGAACGGGCGCTCAAGCAAAGATCTGTGGAAAACGGGCGCTAGCCTTGGCCGTGGTGCCCGTGGTCCTCGTGGTGCTGGTCGTCGTGGCCGTTGTTGTAGTGCTCCTGGTGGCCCTGGTAGTGGTCCTGGTGACCATGGTCGTGGTCCTCGTGACCATTGCCGTGCCAGTTGCGGTAGTGCCCCTCGGGCATCCGCGCCAGGCTCTGGGGCACCCGGTAATGGTCCACATAATCGAAGCGGGACTGGGAGTTGTGGGAACGGTACCAGCCGTCCGGCCGGCGGCACCAGTACCAGCCGTCCTGGAAGAAGACTTCTTCCCCGAACCCCGACACCACCTGGACGCCGGGGGCGACGACTTCCATCTGCGGCATGATCGGCAGGCCGAGCGAAATGCCGACCCGGACCTGGGCCTGGGCCGCCGTGGCGCCGAGACCCAGGAGCACGGCCAGGGTGAGTGTTTGGATTTTCATGATCGATCTCCTTGGAGCACTTCCGGAACATCCCGGAAGCCTTCGAGGTTACAGAGAGCAGCAATCGTTCCAAACGCGCAACTAAGCCAATCGAGAGGAGTTGCCGGTTTCCCGCCCGTCCGTCGTTTCGGGGATCGCTTCACTTTGAAGGAGTATGACCTTCACATTGATGGAGGCCGTTCTCCAGGGTGCCGTCCTCCTTCAGGAGGGTGGTGGCGAACCGGTAGGTGGTGTTGGTCATGTGGAGGAGGATTTCCAGGCACTCCACCGTGTAGAGGTAGTCGTAGGGCCGGAGGGTGGGCAGCAACGGGTCGGAAAGCCGGATCGCCACCGGGAACGGGTGGTCTGAAAAAGCTGCCGACGGCTGCTGCCGGCCTGCGAGGGCTTCACGGTCCCGGACCCCGGGCTTTCCCGACCCGGGATTCCTTCAGGGAAACGCCGGGAACGGCCGGCGGCTCAAGGCAGCCGGTGGAACAGCACCTGGTCGAAGGTCACCTCGGCGCCGGGCGTGCCATTCAGGACCCGGAGCCGGGGCTGCACCTGGACCGTGCCGTCCGGGGCGGTCCGTTCCAGGCTCAGTCGGCTCCGGGCCGATCCCGGGTCCACCCGCTCATGGGTCCCGGCGTCAGCCGGGACGTCAGCCTGCAGCACCCGGCCCCGGGCGTCGGTGAACTGCAGCTCGATCAGCGCCCGGCCGGGGTCCAGGCCTTCGGTGTCCAGCTCGCATTCGACCCGGAAGCGCTGGCCCGGGGCGGCCGCCAGAGGCGGGCGCCTGGCGCTCCACTCGCCCCATGCCGGCACCACCCGGGATTCCCGGTCCGGCCCGGTCCAGAGGTTCTCCACCACCTGGACGGTGCGCTCGGTGTCGAAGCTGTGCCCGTCCGGGGTCGTGATGCGCAGCCAGAGCGTGCCCAGCCCCGGCCGGGCGAACCGGCCCTCGTCCCGTTCGCGCCAGGCGTGGAACTGGCCCCGGCCTTCGCGGACGCAGCCCCGGGAGTCGTCGGCCTCCAGGCACTCCAACGTGTAGAGGTAGTCGTAGGGCTGGTGGCTCTGGTCGTGCAGGCCGCGGATCCAGAGCTTGACCGGGAACGGCTGGCCCGCCGCCACTTTGGCCGGCGCCTCCAGCGCCAGGCCGGCGGCGATCCGTTCCTCGGTCTCGGCGGTGATCGGGCTCCGGTCCTCCAGGCAGCCGAGCTTGACCAGGCCGGTGCCTGAGGTGACCAGCAGGGAGACCGGGTGGGGTTCCTCCGAGTCGTGCCGTTCCCTGACCAGGGCCAGGCCCAGGGGGCGCCCCGGGGTGCCGTAGCCCTGCCCGGGGAACCGGTGGTCCAGCCGGTCCCGCAGCCGGCCGCAGGCCAGCTCGCCATGGGTGGGATCGCCCGCGGCGGTGGCCAGGATGCCGTCGGACTCGGGGGTCCGGGCCAGATAAAGGGTGCGGATCAGGTGGCTGCCGCGGTCGGCGATGTGCAGCCGCCCGGCGTCCCAGACGATTCCCTGGGGATCGTCCAGGCAGGGTTCCAGCCTGGCGCCCGGCACCAGGGTGACCCGGGCCTGGAAATCCTTGCGCTCCATGGCCTGGTCCACCCGGCCCAGCCGGGTGGTCACGGTGCCGGTCAGGTGCTCGTCCAGGGTGATCTCCCGGATGGCGTGGCCGTCCACGGCGTAGAGCGTGGCGCCCTTGTCGTCCATGGCCAGGCCCTTGAGATCGGTGAACCGGGCCTCGGCGCCCACGCCGTCCGAAGTGCCCCGCTGGCCGGGGCCGCCGCCGGCCACGGTGTGGACCTTGCCGTTCTTGAGATCGATGCAGCGGATGGCGTGGTTCCCCGCATCGGCCACGAACACCCGGCCGGGCAGGGCGGCGATGCCCCGGGGCCGGTTGAACCGGGCGGCCTTGGCCTCCCCGTCCTGGTAGCCCGGCTGGCCGGTGCCGGCCACGGTGCTCACCACGCCGTCGTAGCGCGCCAGGCGCACCGCATGATTGCCGGTGTCGGAAACGTAGAGGTCGTCCACCCGCCACCAGCGGCCGGAAGTCTGGGGCCTGGACACCACCCGGGCCAGGAAGCCGGGCTCCCGGAACCGGGCCTCGCCGAAGGCGCCATCCTCGAACCCCGGCTCGCCGGGCTTGCCCCAGATGGTCTTGACCATGTGGTCCCGGTAGACGATGCGCAGCACATGGTCCCCGGCGTCGGCCACGGCGCAGAGCCGCATCCCGGCATGGCCCAGCCCGGACTTGCCGTCCCAGGGGTCCGGATCGCCCCCGTCCAGCGGGGCGATGCCCTGGGGCGCGCTGAACCGGGCCGCGGCGCCGCGCCCGTCCTGGTGGCTGGGCCGCGCCTCGGGGTCCCCCGCCACCGGCACCAGACCGCGCACGTCCGGCCGGGCCATGGCCTGGGTGCTGCGCCAGCCTTTTCCCTCGCTGAGCGGAGCCACCGTCTCCACCGTGACGCTGTCCACGGATTCGGTGAAGCGCCGCTCGGTCTGCTGCGCCCGGTCGTCCAGCGCCTCGAGACGGATGCCGCCCTTGCTGTCCAGTTCCCGGGCGGGGGCGGTGGCGAGCCGCTGGAACGTGCCTTGCCATGGGGCATCCCACCGGAAGACGGCGGGACAGTCATAGCCCACCAGGGGGTGAGTCTGCTGGCGGCCGTTGGTGTCCAGAAGGCCCACAGGGGAATCCTGCAGGTCCTTGTCCATGTACGCATCATGCCCCTGGGCCCGTTCCTTGAGCCGGGACGGCCGGGGGTCCCGCAGCAGGTCCGCCTGGCGTTCGTCCGCCCGGGCGTCGATGAAGTCCAGCACCAGGTCCGCCAGGGGGTGGGGCAACCCCCCCCGGGCCTCGGCCTTCCCTTCGGGGAGGCCCGGGAACTGGCCATCCTTGCTGTCGGCCCTTTCGTGATCCCCTTCGGGGATCAGCGAGACGTGATGACCTATGCTGTCCCCGCTGGCGGCCGGGGATGCGGGCAGCCCCTTGGTCTCCACGCCCAGCACCGGTTCCACCAGCACCTGCGCCTCCCGGAAGGCCTCGGGTGCGGCCTGGGCGGTGGCCCGCACGGTGAGGGTCCGGGGACGGGCGCCCGGGGTGGCCGCCAGCGTTGCCGACCGGCCGTCCGCCGCCACCTTCAGCAACACCCCCGGGGAACGGGTCACGTCGGCCCCCTGCTCCAGCACCAGCCAGAGGCAGCGGTCGCGGCCGCCGGTGCCGGTGACGGCGGAGCGGAACGCCAGTTCCCGGCCCGGCTTCAGGGCGCCGCCGGGGGGGTCGAGGGTGACCAGGGCGGCCTGGGCCCCGGCGGCCAGGACCAGGGCCAGGGCGGGGATCCGGCAGGCGCGCAGGGCGGGGGCGGACCAGGGCAGGGGCATCTTTGGCAATCTCCAGAACAAGGCCGGTGCGTTGCGCCCCGGCCTCTGGATGATTAATGAACCAATAATCAAAAAAGTTCCCGGCTGCAAGCCCTGCCGGGATGCCGCCTGCGTCACCTCCACCGTCCGCCCGGCGAATCACCGATGCGCCTTCACCCGCCGCTGACCGCACTGTAGTGCGCCCCGTGCCGCCGCACCTGGACCGGCAGCCCGAACAGGCTGGACACCGGGCCGGAGCTCAGCACCTCCTCCTTGCGCCCGTCCATGAACACCCGCCCTTGTCTGAGCAGGATCACCCGCTCGATCTCCGGGATCACCTCCTCCACGTGGTGGGTGACCAGGATCAGGGTCTTGCCGAGCCTTGCCAGCTTGGAGAGGGTCTCCAGGAAGCGGTGCCGGGCGGCCAGGTCCAGGCCGGTGGTGGGCTCGTCCAGCAGCAGGGCGCCGGGGTCCGGGGCCAGGGCCCGGGCGATCAGCACCCGCCGGGCCTCGCCGGTGGACATGGTGTCCATGCGCTTGCCGGCCAGGTGTCCGGCGTCCACCAGGGCCAGGGCGGCGTGGGCCCGCTCGCGCATGGCCTCAGTCACCTGCTGGTGGTCGAACAGGCCCAGGCTGGCGAAGAAGCCGGACAGGGCGGTCTCCAGGCCCCGGGTGCGGCCGAAGCCCAGGCCGCTGGTGAAGGCGTTGTGCAGATCGGCCGAGACGATGCCCAGGTGCGAGCGCAGTTCGAACACGTCCCAGCGGTCCTGGCCGAGGATCAGCATCGAGGCCTCGCCCCCGGGCCGGGCCAGCGGGTAGTCCTGCTTGGTGACCAGCCGGATGAAGGACGACTTGCCCGAGCCGTTGGGCCCGAGGATGGCGATGTGCTCGCCCGGGCGGATCTCGAAGGCCAGGTCCTGCAGGACCGGCACGCCGCCCCGGGCCAGGGTGGCGGAGCGCAGGGAAATCAGGGCGGGGGCTTGGGGCACGGCGTTCTCCGTGCCTTGAGCTTAACCGTACTTATTCCACCCGGAACCGCGCATCCACCGCCGTGACCGAGGTGGGCGTGCCCAGCAGCGGGTTGAGATCCAGCTCCTTGATCTCGGTGGCGAAGCGCAGCAGGGTCGACAGGCGGACGATGATCTCGGCGAACTTCTTCTCGTTGATGCCGGCCTTGCCCCGGGCGCCCTTGATGATCCGGTAGCTCTTGAGGGAGCGGATCATGGAGTAGGCCTCGGCGTAGGTCAGCGGCGCCAGCCCGGAGGCGACGTCCTCGAGCACCTCCACGAAGATCCCGCCCAGTCCGCAGAGCACCACGTGGCCGAACTTCGGCTCGTACTTGGCGCCCAGGAACAGCTCGGTGCCGGACAGCATGGGCTGCACCATCACCGCGGTGGCCTCGCGGATCCGCATCATCCGCTCGAACTCGGCCAGCAGGTGCTCCTCGGACTTGATGTTCAGGGTGACGCCTCCCACGTCCGACTTGTGCAGCGGGCCGACCACCTTCATCACCAGGGGATAGCCGGCCTCGGCGGCCAGGGCCAGGACCTCCTCCCGGGTGGTGCCGGTGCCTTCCTTGACGAACGGGATATTGGCGGCGGCCAGCAGCGCCTGGATGGTCTTGGGGGCGATGTAGCCCCGCTCGCACCGGCTGATGATGTCGCGGACCTTGGGGATGTCCACCCCGTGCAGCTCGATCTTCTCCTCCGCCGGGGCCGGGGTGTTGTGCACCCTCGTCAGCGCGCGGCCCAGCAGGACCTCGTCCGGGAAGCTGATGTGGCCCTCGGAGAGGAAGTACTCCACCTCCTTGCGGGCGGTGATGATGGAGGGCAGCACCGGGAAGATCGGCTTGCGGCTGGTGCCCATCTTCTGGTGCAGCACCTTGTAGACATCGAACACCTCCGAGAGCCCCGGGGTCCCGAAGATCACCACCATGCCGTCGATGTCGTCGAAGTCCTGGTTGCAGGCGTCGATGATCTGGCCCAGGTGGGCCGCGGTGCCGGTGGCCAGGAAGTCGATCGGGTTGGCCACCGACGATCCCGGCAGCAGCCGGTCCCGCAGCGCGTCGGCCTTTGGACCGGTGATCCGGGGGATCTCCAGCCCGCCGGCGGAGAGGGCGTCGGTCAGCATCACCGCCGGCCCCCCGGCGTGGGTGATGATGGCCAGCCGCTTGCCCAGCAGGGTCTTGTGCAGGAACACCCCGGCCACGGTGGTGAGCTCCTCCCGGCCGAAGCAGCGGACGATGCCCGCCTTGCGGAACAGGGCCTCCACCGCCAGGTCCGAGCTGGCGATGGCGCCGGTGTGGCTGGACGCGGCGCGGCTGCCGGCCTCCGAGACCCCGGCCTTGATGGCGGCGATCTTGCAGCCCTTGCGGATCAGCGACGAGGCGTGCTCCAGCAGGGCGTCCGGGTCCTTGATGTTCTCCACGTAGAGCAGCTTGATCCGGGAGCTGGTTTCCGGGTCGTAGGTCTCGTCCAGGTAGGCCAGGACATCCTCCACCCCGGTCTGGGCGCTGTTGCCCACCGCGAACACGTTGGCGAACCGGATCCCCTTGGCGATGGCCGATTCCATGATGAACACCGCCGTGGCGCCGGAGCCGGAGATGAAGTCGCAGCCTTCCGCGGTCAGCTCCGGGATGGGCAGGGTGAACATGCTGGCGTGGCTCGGGGTCAGCACCCCGGTGCAGTTGGGCCCGATCAGGCAGCCGCCCACCTTGTCCACGCTGTCCACGATCTGCCGCTCCAGCCGGGCCCCCTCCTCGTGCTCCTCGCCGAACCCGGCCGAGATGATGATGAAGGCCCGGGTGTGCTTGTGCTGCGCCAGCAGCTCCACCGCGGCCGGGCAGTGCGCGGCGGCGATGGCCAGGATGGCCAGGTCGGTTTCCGGCAGGTCGTTCAGGTCGCGGAACGACTTCACCCCCTGGACCTCGTCCTGGCCAGGGTTGGCGGCGTAGAGCTCGCCCTTGAAGCCGTGGTCGAGCAGGTTCTTGAGGATCTTGCCGCCGGGCTTGTGGATGTCGTTGGAAGCGCCGACCACGACGATGCTGCGGGGGTTCATGAGCGCGCTGTTGATCATGGCGGAGCCTCGGAGATGTCTGGTGTCAGGTGTTATGGACCGGCATACCATCTTGCGAGATTCCCGTGAGACTTGGATCACGTTCGTGAGCCCGGCCGGCGGGGACCTACGCCCAGGAACGGCCATTCCTGGGCAGCCGGCCGCCGGGGTCGATGACCCGGACCTGGTGCGGCGGATCCGGCGCCCAGCGCCAGAAGACCGCGTTGAGGTCCGCCTCGGTGGCGCCGGAGGCGAAGCTGCCCACCAGGATGCCTGCGAAACCGCTCTCCAGCAGACGGTCAGCCAAGGCCCAGCTGGGGGGGACCAGGCCCCGGTCCAGCATGCCCGCCCAGGCACACCCCAGATCGGTGAGCTTCACCCCGAGTCCGGTGCGGACCTCGGGGTCGGTGAGGTCGGCGATGTCCGCGCAGTCCGCCTCGTAGCCGCAAAGGGTCATCGGCTGCGCCTTGAACGGGAAGCTCTGCTGGGCCTCCAGCCAGGCCGTCTCGAACCGCAGGGACGTGTAGAGTGCCGGCAGGCCGATGCGGTTGAAACGTCCTCCGTGGGCCGCCGCCCCCGCGCCCGAATCCGGCGCGAAGGCCCAGCGAGGGTGGTGGGCCCGCCAGACGGTCTGGCGCAGCCTCATGCGTAGCCGCCGATGGCGATCCGGCTGAGGTAGGCCTTGACCGCCTCCGCCCGGCCTTCCTTGACCAGGTCCTCCGGCGTCTGGTCGCCGAAGGACGGGATCGGCTGCGCCCGGTACCAGGCGAAGGCCTGGGGCACGGATCCCGCCCAGGGCAGCACCCGGGCGATGATTTCGGACACATCCCTGAGCCGCGCCTGGGTGGCCCGGGCGCCAATGCGCGATGTCTTGGACACCGCGTCCCTGGACAGGCCGAACGCAGTGGCGAGTTCCGTCCGGGTGATGCGGAGTTCCAGAATGAGCAGACCTGGTTCGATCTTGCCATCCTGGCCCATCACTTCAGCAAGGAAAGAAACAGGGGTCATGCTCATGGGCGCCTCAAAGTTTGCACCACTTCCAAGGCAAATATTAGGGCAAAACCGGCCTTTGGCAAGGGGACACGACCCGCAACCCGGGCAAATCCGTCCATTGCCCTTTCCAATACTGCCGGCCGGGCGATAAGACGACCTCCTGGTTTGCTATGGTAGATCATGGATTACGGCCAATTGACAGCTCCCACACCCGCCGCAGCGCCCGACCGGCGCGAGATTCCCTTCAACTACACCTCCGCCGACGATGGCCAGGCCATCTCCCTGCTCCTGGGCCCCGAGATCCTCCAGGCGGTGGAAGAGCTGCGTGCCAAGCGGGTGACCGGCCGCTCCTCCCGCCTGATGATGCGGTTCTTCGGCGAGATCCTGATCCACCGGCGCAATCCCTACCTGTTCCAGGAACTGGTGGATTCCCCCGGGCGCCGCCGGCGCCTGTTCGCCAAGGTGGCCAAGGACCTGGACGCCATCGAGCAGAACGCGGATGGCGAGACCCGGGTGCTGCGGATCCTCTCGGCCTGCCGCCGGCTGCTGGACGATTTCAGGCGCGACGTGGAGGGCACCCCCCGGGCCCGGCGCCAGCTCAAGCGCGAACTGGGCGCCATCATCGGGGCCGGCAACGTGCTGTTCGACCCTTTCGCCCTGGTGGCCCACGCCACCGACGCCACCGACTGGCGGCTGCACCTGCCCCTGACCGTGGCCATGCCCGAGGCCGAGGACCAGGTGGCCCCGCTGCTCACGGCCATCGCCTCGATGGGGCTCAAGGCCGTGCCCCGGGGGGCCGGGACCGGCCTCACCGGCGGGGCGGTGCCGCTGCGCGCCGGCTGCGTGATCGTCAACACCGAGCGGCTGGACCGCATCCGCGGACTGCGGGAGCGCAGCTTCCGGATGGAGGACGGCCGGGAGGTGCAGGCGCAGGTGCTGGAAGTGGAGGCCGGGGTCATCACCGAGAAGGCCATGGCGTTCGCCGAAGCCCGCGGCCTGGTGTTCGCCACCGACCCCACCAGCGCCTGGGCCTCCACCATCGGCGGCAACATCGCCGAGAACGCCGGCGGCAAGCTGGCGGTGCGCTGGGGCACCTGCATCGACAACCTGGTGTCCTGGCGCATGGCCATGCCCGGCGGCCGGACCTGGACCGTGCGCCGCACCGACCACCGGCTGCGCAAGATCCTGCCGGGCGACACGGTCAGCTTCGAGGTCACCGACGGGACCGGCGCGGTGCTCCAGCGCATCGTCCTGGACAGCGCCGACATCCGCCGCAAGGGGCTCTGGAAGGACATCACCCACAAGGCCCTGGGCGGGGTCCCGGGCCTGCAGAAGGAAGGCACGGACGGCGTGGTCACCTCCGCCGAATTCCTGCTCCACCCGGCCTACCCGGAGCTGCGCACGCTCTGCCTGGAATTCTTCGGCCCGGACATGGACGAGGCCAGCGAGGTGATCCTGGAGATCTCCCGGGCCTTCCCCAGCCCCGAGGCCGGAAGCGAGGCCCTGCTGGCCCTGGAGCATTTCGACGACGAGTACGTGCGGGCCATCGACTACCAGGTGAAAACCCCGCGGGCCGATACGCCCAGGGCCGTGCTGCTGATCGACGTGGGCGGCCACACTCCGGACCAGGCCCGGAACGGGGTGGCGCGGCTCCAGGCGCTGCTGGAGCGGCATCCCAACACGTTCCTGTACGAGGCCGCCGGCCCGGCCGAGGCCAGGCGGTTCTGGGCCGACCGCAAGAAGCTCGGCGCCATCGCCCGGCGCACCAACGCCTTCAAGCTGAACGAGGACATCGTCATCCCGCTGGAGGCCCTGGCCGGGTTCGCCCGGTTCGTGGAGGCCGCCAACGGCGAGGAGGAGCGCCTTGCCCAGGTTCGGTTCGTGGACCGGGCCGAAGCGGTGTTCCGCGCCCTGGCCCCCGAGGAGGACCAGCAGCGCCAGGACGCCAAGATCCTGGCCGCCGCGCGCCGCTGCGGGGAGGCCCGGACCGCCCTGGCCGGCGCCGGTCCCGCGGAGCTGCGCTCCCAGGCGCTGCTGGACGCCGTCCGCCACGACCTGGCCGGGCTCGCCCAGGGCCGCCCCGGGCTCCACGCGGCGCTGGAGGAACTCCACCTGGAGGTCCGCGCCCGGCGCATCGTCCTGGCCACCCACATGCACGCCGGCGACGGCAACGTGCACGTCAACGTGCCGGTGCTGTCCAACGACCGGGACATGCTCAAGAGCGCCGACCGGGTGATCGACGCCGTGATGGCCAAGGTGGTCGCCCTGGGCGGCGTGGTCTCCGGCGAGCACGGCATCGGCGTCACCAAGCTCAAATACCTGGACCCGTCCCGCCTTGAGGATCTGGCCCGCTACCGCCGGGAGGTGGACCCGGGGGGCCTGATGAACCCCGGCAAGCTGGAGGACCTCGCGGTCCTGGACCAGGTCTTCACGCCCTCGTTCAACCTCATGGAGCTGGAGGCCCGGATCCTCAAGCACGGCCAGCTGGAGGAACTGGCCCGGAAGATCGCCCACTGCGTGCGCTGCGGCAAGTGCAAGCCCGACTGCTGCGTCTTCCACCCGGCCCGGGGCATGTTCTACCACCCCCGCAACAAGAACCTGGCCATCGGCTCGCTGATCGAGGCGCTGCTGTATGACGCCCAGCGCAAGCGCGCCACCCGGTTCGAGCTGCTCCAGTGGCTGGAGGAGGTGGCGGACCACTGCACCATCTGCCACAAGTGCCTGAAGCCCTGCCCGGTGGACATCGACACCGGAGCGGTGTCGGTGCTCGAGCGCGAACTGCTGGCGGCCCGGGGCTACAAGAAGACCCCCGCCGTCACCGGCCTCACCTTGCGCTACCTGGACAACCGGTCCGCCGTCTTCAACAAGGTGTTCCGCACCGCCGTGCTCCGGCTCGGCGCCTCGGCCCAGCGCGCCGCCCACGCCCTGGCCGCCCCGTTCCAGCCCGAGGTGGGCCCGCCCCGATCCTACGCCATGCGCCTGCTGCGCTCCTCGGTGCCGCCCCTGCCGGCCTGGGCCCTGGCGGACCACCTGCCGCCGTGCGAGGCCGACCAGGCCCTGGTGCTGGAACCGGAGGGCGAAGCCCGGAGCACCGTGTTCTACTTCCCCGGCTGCGGCTCCGAGCGGCTCTACACCCCCGTCGCCATGGCCGCCATCCACCTGCTGCTGGAGACCGGCACCCGGGTCGTGCTGCCGCCGCCGTTCCTCTGCTGCGGCTTCCCGGCCCACGTCAACGCCAAGACCGCCCAGCATTCCCGCATCACCCTGCGGGACAGCATCCTGTTCAGCCAGATCCGCGGCATGTTCGCCCACCTGGCGTTCGACGCCTGCGTGGTCACCTGCGGCACCTGCATGGAAGGGCTGGCCGGGATGGAAGCCGGCAAGCTGTTCGGCGGGCGGATCGTGGACCTGGCCGCCTACGCCCAGGAGCGCGGCCTGCGGGTGGCGCCGGGGGTGGACCGGCTCTACCACGCCCCCTGCCACGATTCCCTTGGCGGCCGCGCGGCGGCGGTGCTCAAGGGCACCGGTGGCTTCCCCGGCCTGGAGCCGGTCCCTCACTGCTGCTCCGAGGCCGGCACCCTGGCCCTGTCCCGGCCGGACATCACCGACGCCATGCTGCACCGCAAGCGCGAAGCGCTCCGGGAGGCCCTGCCCGCGGGCGGCGGAGCCAACATTCTCACCAATTGCCCCTCCTGCCTGCAGGGCCTGGGGCGCAGCCGCGGCCTGGGTCTCCAGCCCAAGCACCTGGCCGTGGCCCTGGCCGAACTGCACTCCGGCCCCGGGTGGGCCAAGCGGTTCCGGGCCCAGGCGGCGCGGGCGACGGCCGTGCGGTTCTGACCTGGCGGCTTGGCTTCTTCAGCCTATGGATGGGCTTGATGGCTTGCCAGGATCACCTGGGCAGGCCTCGGCCTGTTCTCCGTCGCGATTCACGGCCAGCATCCGGTCGGCCAGTTCCTTCACCAGCTTGGCGCCCAGGGGGGCGGTGATGCCCAGGGCATCGCGGCCGGGATTGAGCTCCACCACATCCGCGCCGACCAGGGGGCCGGGCAGGGACTGCAGCAGGGTGATCACCTCCCGGCTGGTCAGCCCGCCCGGCTCGATGTGCGACACCCCCGGCGCAAAGGCCGGATCGAACGCGTCCATATCGATGGAGACATAGAGCGGCCCGTTCAACTCCGGCCGCACCCCCGCCGCCCAGGCCCGCATATCGATGACCTCCACTCCGAACCGCTCGGCCTGGCTGCGCAGGTGCCCGGTCATGGTGCGGATGCCCACCTGCACCAGCCGCCGGGCGAGGCCCTCCTCCATGATCCTGGCGAAGGGGCAGGCATGGGAATAGCGGTCGCCTTCGAAGTCCTGGTAGAGATCCGCGTGGGCGTCCAGGTGGAGGATGGTGAGTCCCGGGTGGCGCGGGCCCAGGGCCCGGAGGATCGGGTAGGTCACGGAGTGGTCCCCGCCCAGGGCGATGGGCACCCCGCCGTCGTCCAGCAGGTCGCGGATGCCCCGCTCGATCAGGTCCCGGGCCTCGCCCGTGGCGGGCAGGCCCAGGTCCCCCCGGTCGGCGAGCCGGCCCAGGTCCCGCAGGCCCTCGCTCCAGGCATTGGTCGAATCGCAGCGCAGCGCCGCGCGGATGGCCGCAGGCCCCTGGGCCGGGCCGCGGAGGTAGGACGAGCTCGCGTCGTAGGGCAGGCCGATCAGGGTGGGTTCGCCCATGGGGTTCTCCGGGAGCATAAGGACGCCCGGGGCCTTACCAGAAGGTCTTAGGGGCGGCACCCCGCCAACTGCTTCTCAGCGCCCGGGCACCCTCAAGATTGGCCGTCTGTTCCCACGGGTTCAAGCGCAATCCGAATGGATCCAGAACCTTTCACCACGTTCATCTCCGCCACGCCCCCGAGATGCTTGCGGGTCAGTTCGCAAAGTTCCGCCAGGGCAGCCTCCAGCTCCCGGGAACGGGTCCCGTCGACCTGTTCCAGGACGAGGACTGCGTCGGTGGTCTCCTCCGTGAGCATGGTCCGCTGGGCTTCGCGCCAGTTGAAGCAGCGGCATACCGCGCCGCAGTCGTCCCGGTAGATCACTTCGCCAGGCAGGGCCGGGTCATCCCCTTCCGTCCCCAAGGGCAGGAACGCCTCCCCTCCCGCGGCCACGGTCAGGACCAGGTCTCCCTGGATCGCGCTCAAGGTCTCGCCTCCGCAGGGCATGGCGTATTTCATGGAGATGAAGTTGTAGATGTCGACCAGGGGGTTGATGGATCCCACCGGGTTGCCGTTGGCAATGCGCTTCAGGAGCGCCTCGATGGAGGACCGGGCGCCCTTCCTGGTCTTGAAGCGCCTGAAGGCCTCGCGCCAGGTGGCAACGGCGGGGTTCGAAGCAAAGTCAGTGGCCGTGAGGTGCCTTCGCGATTCCTCGACTCCCTCCGCAAGGAGCCGATCGAAATCCATGCCCGGATGCTTCCTGTTGTCGATCCCGCGCACGACGAGCACGCCGATTTCGAGCGCTGGAAACAGCTCCGCGATCTGCGGCTCGACAATGAATTTTTTGGTCATGGGCAGCACTCCAGGCGGAATGGCAGATTCAATCATTGTTACCCGGAATCTTCGCTCAGCCGTCCGGCCAGCTTGTCCATTTGCCCATTTCCTGCTGTGCTGCAAGCTATGCGATTTCGCGCGCTCATTCTCGACCATGACGATACGGCGGTGGACAGCACCGCCCGCATCCACTATCCGGCGCACCTGCGGTCCATGGCCCTGCTGCGGCCCAGCCAGCGCCCGGTGGACCTGGACACCTGGTTCCTGAAGAACTTCGACCCGGGCATCATGGGCTTCCTGCAGGGAGAGCTGGGCATGGACGCCAGAGAACTGGCGGTCGAGGAAGAGGTCTGGCGCGCCAGCATGGCCCGGGACACCCCGGCCTTCTACAGGGGCTTCCTTGAGGCCCTGGCCGACTTCCGGGCCCGGGGCGGGCACCTTGCGGTGGTTTCCCATTCTGCTCCGGAGGTGATCCGGCGCCACTACCGCGAGGCCGGCATGGATCTGGAATCCGACCTGGTCTTCGGCTGGGACCCCGATCTGGCCCGGCGCAAGCCCAGCCCCTATCCCGTAATGGAGATCCTGCGCCGGCTGGGCCTGGCCCCGGAGGAGGTCCTGGTGGTGGACGACCTGAAGCCCGGCGTCGAGATGGCCCGGGCCGCCGGCGTGGAGGTGGCCGCCGCCGGCTGGGGCCATGATATCCCGGCCATCCGCAGCTATATGGAAGCGAATTGCATCGAGTATTTCCAGCGAGTTGCGGATTTCGCTGCCTACATCCTCCGCTAGTAAAGCGATTCTAAAATGATATTGCTAAATATTTCCCCAGGCTTTCTGCGTGCCTCGTTAGGCTTGCGCTGGATTGGGGCTTCTCCAGAAGGAGTTCTGGTGAACATTCTACCTAAGCCATAGCCTCCGCCAGCGGCTGCGGCACCTCCAGGCTGAACTCCGCCCACGCCCCCTCCTGGCTCCGGGCGTCCATGCGCCCGCCGTGCAGATGGACGATCCGCCAGGCGGTGTAGAGTCCCACGCCGGTGCCCTTCCGCTCGCGCAGCCCCGGCACCTGCAGCCGGCTGAACTTGCGGAACAGCCTGGGGCGCTCCTCGGCGGGAAAGCCCTGGCCCTGGTTCCACACCGCCACCCGCAGCCGCTCCGGGCTCCGCTCCACGGTGACCCGCACCACGCCGCCCTCCTGGCCGTACTTCACGGCGTTGCCCAGCAGGTTCACCAGGACGATCCGCAGAAGCTCGGGGTCGCACTGCACCGGCTCCAGGACGCCGGGGACGCTCTGTTCCAGAGTCATGTGCCGGGCCTGGAGCAGCGGCTCCACGATCTCCAGCGCCGGCGCCAGCACCTCCTCGGCGAAGCGCGCCAGGCGCGGGCGCAACGCCAGGTTGCCGGACTCCATGCGGGCCAGGTCCAGGTATTCGCGGATCAGGTCCAGCAGGTAGCTGCCCTTGCCCATGAGCCGCTCCAGCTTCTGCGCCTGGGCCGGGGCCAGCGGGCCCAGGTAGCCGTCGGCCAGCACCCGGGCGTCGGTGATCATGGAGGCCACCGGGTTCTTCAGCTCGTGGCTGACGAAGGCCAGCACCTCGGTGTAGGCCTGGTTGGCGGCCTGCAGCTGCTCGATGCGCCAGACCTTCTCCACCGCCTGGGCCAGACGCTCGGCGATGGCCATCCAAAGCTGCACGTGATAGGGCGTGTAGGCCCGGGCCTCCCTCGAGCTGAGGAAGATCACCCCGAACCGGCGCCCGTTCACCACCAGGGGACAGGTGAGGGAGCTCTGCACCCCCTCGTCCACCAGCAGGCGGCTGGAGCGGCTGTGCGGGTGCTCCGCCAGGTAGCGGGGCAGGTCGTAGATGATGCGTGAGCAGCTGCCCTCGATCACCTTGCGCAGCGAGCCGCCCAGGTCCTCGGCGTAGCCCCCGGCCAGGCGCAGCGGCTGGTAGAGCGCGCGGGTGCTGCGGGCGACGATGCGCCGGTCCTCGTCCTCCAGGAAGGCCAGGCTGAGCCGGTCGCAGGGGTACAGATCGCCGATGGTCTGGAACAGGAAGTCCAGCAGGTCGTCCAGGGACGCTTCGCCGGCCACCTTCTGGTTCACCGTGCCCAGGATCTTCTGCTCCTCGCGGGTGAAGGCGCGCAGGCCCCCGTTGGGTCCGGTGGGGGCGATGAAGTGGAGGGCTGGGTGGGGTTCGGCCAAGGAGGCCCCTGCTATTCGATGTACCGGCCCCGTTCGGTGTAGTGGGTGTGCAGCAGCCGGTGGCTGAGGTGGCCGCAGGGGCCCTCGGTCAGGAAGTCCTGGTAGAGCTTGAGGACATCGGGGTTCTCGTGGGACTTGCGGATGGGGTAGGCAGAGTCTTCATCATAGATGGCCCGGGCCCGGGCCTGGCGGATTTCCTGGGAGGTGGGGATGGGCTGGCCGCCCCCGCCGATGCAGCCGCCGGGGCAGCCCATGAACTCGATGAAGTGGCACTGGCTGAACGGGCCGCCGGCCTTGATGTCCTCCATCACCCGCCGGGCGTTGGCGGTGCCGTGGGCCACCGCCACCTTGAGCGTGGCGCCTTCCAGGAACGTCCAGTCCGGGAACAGCGGCGCCAGAATGGCCGGCACCGGGCCCACCTTCGGGATGGCCAGCTCCAGGTACTTCACGCCCTCGAACCCGCGCACCGGCTTGATGTCGGCGTGCTCGAACAGCTTCTCCACCTTGACCCCGGCCACCAGCTCGATCACCGTGCGCAGCGCGGCCTCCATCACCCCGCCGGTGGCGCCGAAGATCACCCCGGAGCCGGTGGCGGTGCCGAACGGCGCGTCGAATTCCGATTTCGGCAGGCGCGGCAGGTCCAGCCCGGCCTCGCTGATCATCTTGGCCAGCTCCCGGGTGGTGAGGCCGTAGTCAACGTCCTTGAACCCGGAATCGTCCATCTCCGGCCGGTTGCACTCGAACTTCTTGGCCGAGCAGGGCATCAGGGCCACGGTGACGATGTCCCTGGGGTCCACCCCCTGCTGCTGGGCGTACCAGGTCTTGATCACCGCCCCGAACATCTGCTGCGGGCTCTTGGCGGTGCTGAGGTTGGGGATGTATTCCGGGTAGAAGTGCTCCAGGTACTTCACCCAGCCCGGGGAGCAGCTGGTGAACTGGGGCAGGGCGGCCCTGCCGCCGGACAGCGCGTCCTTCAGCCGCAACAGCAGCTCCGTGCCCTCCTCGAGGATGGTGAGATCGGCGCTGAAGTTGGTGTCGAACACCCGGTCGAAGCCGCACATGCGCAGGGCCGTGTTCAGCTCGAAGGTCAGCGCCCGCCCCGGCGCCAGCCCGAAGCACTCGCCGATGGCCGCGCGCGGACTGGGCGCGGTCTGGATCACCACGTGCTTTTTCGGATCCTGGATCGCCGCCCACACCTCGTCGGTGGGGTCGTTGGCGCGCAGCGCGCCGGTGGGGCAGCGGTTGATGCACTGGCCGCAGTTGATGCAGACCACGCTGCCCAGCGGCTTGTCCAGGTAGGTGGAGACCCGGCTGCGGTCGCCCCGGCCCAGCACCTCGATCGTGCCCACCTCCTGCAGGTCGATGCAGGTGCGCACGCAGCGCCGGCAGTGCACGCACTTGTCGTTGTCGCGCACCACCGAGTAGCTGGAGCGGTCGATGCTGAAGCGGGGCTTGTCCGGATGGCCGAACCGGAAGAAATCAACGCCGTACTCTTTCGCCAGCGCCTGCAGCTCGCAGTTGTTGTTGCGGCCGCAGGCGTAGCATTCGCCGTAGTGCTCCGAGAGCAGCAGGTCCACCACGTGGCGCCGGGCCAGGCGCACCGGCTGGGTGTGGGTGTGGACCTTGATCGGCGAGGTCACCGGGTAGGCGCAGGCGGCCTGCAGGGTGCGCTGGCCCTCCACCTCCACCAGGCAGATGCGGCAGACCCCGGCCACGCAGAGGTCGGGATGGTGGCACAGGGTCGGGATCCGGATCCCGACCTTGCGCGCGGCCTCCAGGATCGTGGTGCCCAGCGGCACCTTGAGCTCCTGGCCGTTGATGCTGAGGCTCACCTGCCCGCCGATGGCCGAAGGGTTGTCCGGCACCGGCAGGACCTGGAGCTTCTGGCTCGCCGGGGCGCGGCGGGCGGCGTCACCTGGGTTCACGTTGGGCATGGTCGCCACCTCGGTTCACGCGCGGGAAAGGATTCGGCCCATGATCTCCTCGCGGAAGTGCTCCACGACGGAGAGGAAGGCGCAGGGGCTGGACTGACCGAGGCCGCACTTCGAGGCGAGCTTCATGGTCTCGCCCAGGGCGCACAGTTCGTTCAGGTAGGCCATGGAGCAGCGGCCCTCCTGGAGCAGCTCGACCCCCTCCAGCAGCTTGCGGTTGCCGCAGCGGCACGGGGTGCACTGGCCGCAGCTCTCGTCCACGAAGAATTCCAGGAAGTTGTGCAGCACCTCCAGCATGTCCCGGTCCGGCCCGAACACGATCACCGAGCCCCCGGTGGCGATGTCCTCGAAGGCGATGGAGCGGCCGAAGTCCTTGGCCGGCACGCACTGGCCCGAGGCGCCGCCGATCTGCGCCGCCTTGGCGCCCTCGCCGCCCACCTCGGCCAGCAGCTGGCTCACGGTGATGCCCAGCGGGAACTCGTAGACCCCCGGCCGGCGGCAGTCGCCGGAGACGCTGAAGATCTTCCGGCCGGAGGACTTCTCGGTGCCCATGGCGCGGAACCAGGGCGCCCCGTTGGCCAGGATGCAGGCCGCCCAGGCCAGGGTCTCCACGTTGTTGACCACCGAGGGGAAGCCCAGGTAGCCGGTGTTCACCGGGAACGGCGGCCGGTTGCGCGGCTCGCCGCGGAAGCCTTCCAGGCACTCGATCAGGGCGGTCTCCTCGCCGCAGATGTAGGCTCCCGCGCCCATGAAGACCCGGATGTCGAAGCTGAGCGGGCTGCCCAGGATGCCCTGGCCCAGCAGGTGGCGCTCCCGGCGGCGGGCCAGCGCGGCCTCCAGGGGGCCGCGCAGGTAGGCGTACTCCCCGCGCAGGAACAGGATGCCCTCCCGGGCGCCCACCGCCTTGCCGGCGATGGTCATGCCTTCGAACACCAGGTCGGGGTGCTCCATGAGGATCGCCCGGTCCTTGAAGGTGCCCGGCTCGCCTTCGTCGGCGTTGCAGATGATGAATTTGCGCTCGGCCTGGGCGGCGCCGGCGAAGTTCCACTTCACGCCGGTGGGAAAGCCGGCGCCGCCCCGGCCCTTGAGTCCGGAGGCGCTGATCTCGTTGATGATCCGCGGCCGGTCCAGGGCCAGGGCGGCCTTGAGCCCGGCCTCGGGCACCTGCGCGCTGTAGGTGGGGATGGCGGTCATGACAATTCCACCTCCTTCGCTTCGGCGGCGTGCACCCCGAACACCCGGCGGCACTCCCCGAGGATGGCGTGCACCCGCTCCGGGGTGACCTTGGTGTAGAGCCGGTCGTTCACCAGCAGGGCCGGGCCCTGGTCGCACATGCCGATGCAGTTGGCCCACTCCAGGGTGAAGCTGCCGTCTGCGGTGGTGGCGCCGAACGGGATCCCCAGGTCGTTCTCCAGCTGGCGCCGGACCCGCTCCTTGCCCTGCATGTCGCAGGAGATGGTGCGGCACAGCCGGATCACGAACCGGCCCTGGGCGTGGTCGCCCAGGAAGGCGTAGAAGGACACCACGCTGTGCACCTCCACCGGGTGGATGCCCAGCAGGTCGGCGATCACCTGCATGGCGTAGCTGTTGATGCGGTGGTATTTCTTCTTGACCTCCAGGAGGATGGGGACCAGCGAGGAGCGGTCCCGCCCCAGCTTGTCGGCCAGGGCCCTGATCTCGGCGGCGGCGCGTTCCCGTTCGGTCATGAGCATGTCAGTCCTCCCGCAGCTGGAGCAGCTCGGCCACCTTGGCCACCAGGACCTTCGGTTCCACGGGCTTGGCCTGGAAGTCGTCCACCGGGACCATCTCCGCGTCCTTGCCGAAGGCCAGCCCCGAGGCCGACGCCACAGAAGTGAGCATGAGGATGGGGAAGTTCCGCCCCTGGCGGCGCAGCTCCTGGGCCATGGTGAAGCCGTCGTCCGGCTGCTCCATCATCACATCCAGGATCATCAGGTCCGGCTCGGAGGCGGCCACCAGCGCCATGCCCTCGGCGCGGCTGTAGGCGCCCTGGACCGTATGCCCCGCCTTCATCAGGAAGAGGCCGCAGGCCTCCACGATGTCCGGATCGTCGTCGACGATGAGGATCCTGGCCATGAAGACCTCCTCCGCCCGGCCTGGCAGCCTGGCCGCGATGTTTAATACTTATGAGTCTGAAATATTTTGGTGGCGACCTATCATAGCCATCACGACTCCATAGGTAAAGATAAATCTCCGGACTCGCTGAAAAATTATTTCGTGATTTAAATCACGAAAAAAACGGTTGGAGCTGGAGGATATGAACTACACTTTTTCCGACTTCCTCGTGACAAACCATAACGTTGTGATTTTTTTCACGGTCGAACGATCATGAAAAGCATCTCGGACAAGGTGATTGGCCGGCTCGCCCGCTATCGGTCGCTGCTGGCCGAGCGGCTGCCCGGAGCGCGGACCCACCTGTTTTCCCATGAAATCGCCAGCGCCATGCGCCTGTCCGACTCCCAGGTGCGCCGGGACCTCATGGCCATCGACACCCGCGGCGTGCCCAGCCACGGCTACGAGATCCAGGCACTGCTGCGGGGCCTGGACCAGGCCCTGAACCAGACCCAGGTGCACGGCGTGGCGGTGCTCGGCGCGGGCAGCCTGGGCCGGGCGCTGATCGCCACCCTGGAGGCCAGCCGCACCAATCTGCGCATCCGCTGCGCGTTCGACGCCGATCCGGCCAAGTGCAACCGGGTCTACTCGGGGGTCAAGTGCCATCCCATGGACGCCCTGGCCGAGGTGGTGGCCCGGGAGCAGGTGAGCCTGGCCGTGCTCTGCGTGCCCCCGGAGGCGGCCCAGGCCCTGGCCGAGCGCGCGGTGCGGGCCGGCGTGAAAGGCATCCTCAACTTCTCCCCCAGAGCCCTGCGCCTGCCCAGGACCATCGCCCTGGAGGAGATCGATATCGGCAACCATCTGGCGAAGCTCGCCTACTTCACCCTTCATCCCTCTAAGGAGCGTCGTAATGGCCGTCTTGAAGAGCGTTGAAACCGTCCTGCTGCGTCACCCCGACGCCGGGCGCGACCATCTGATCCCCATCCTGCAGGAGGTGCAGGCGGCCGACGGCTACCTGTCCAAGGCCGCCATCACCCGGGTCGGCCAGGAACTGCACCTGCCCGCCAGCAAGATCTTCGGCGTGGCCACCTTCTACAACATGTTCCGGTTCCAGCCCAAGGGCAAATACCACGTGATGCTCTGCCGGGGCACCGCCTGCCACGTCAAGGGCAGCAAGCGGGCGCTGGACATGGTCACCAAGGTCCTCAAGCTGCAGCCCGGCGAGACCAGCCGGGACGGGCTGTTCAGCCTGGAGGTGGTGGCCTGCATGGGCGCCTGCGGCCTGGCGCCGGTGGTGAACATCAACGGCCAGTTCTACGCCAAGGTCACGCCCATGAAGCTGCAGAAGATCCTCGACGAATGCCGCGCCCAGGAGTCCAGCCATGCCGAGCAATAGCCCCATCGCCCTTTCCTGCTGGGAGATCCCCGGCAAGCCCAGCGCGGAACTGCTGGCCGCGCTCAAGACCGGGCCGTTCAACGGCAAGACTGGAACGGAACTGGACCTGCTGCTGGCCGGCCTGCGCCGGGAGCGGGTGGACCGCCCGGCGATCCTGGTGGGCGCAGGCACCTGCGGCCTGGGCGCCGGTGCCGGCAAGACCCTGGCGCGGATCAAGGCCTACTGCGAGGCCATGGCCCTGGACGCCGACATCCGCGAAGTGGGCTGCATCGGCCTGTGCTCCGAGGAGCCGCTGGTGGACATCCAGCTGCCCGGCCGGACCCGGGTGTCCTTCGGCGGCGTCACCGAGGACAAGGTGGATTCGCTCCTGGACCGGTTCTTCAAGGGCGAGCTGCCGCTGGAGCTGGCCCTGGGCCAGTTCGAAGGCGAAGGCCAGGAGCCTTGGCCCAAGCTGAAGCCCCTGGCCGAACTGCCGTTCCTGGCCCACCAGAAGCGCTGGGTGCTGGCCAATTCGGGCCTGGTGGACTTCACCTCCATCGACGAGTACATCGCCCGGGGCGGCTACACGGCGGTGCACCGGGCGCTCACCACCATGACCCGGCAGGAGGTGGTGGACGAGATCCTGGCCTCCGGCCTGCGCGGCCGGGGCGGAGCGGGGTTCCCCACCGGGAAGAAGTGGCAGATGGCGCTGAACGCCGCCGGGGCGCAGAAATACATGATCTGCAACGCCGACGAGGGCGATCCGGGCGCGTTCATGGACCGGGCCGTGTGCGAGAGCGACCCGCACCGGCTGCTGGAAGGCATGATCACCGGCTGCTACGCCATCGGCGCCAGCAAGGCCTACATCTACATCCGCGCCGAGTACCCGCTGGCGATCCAGAACCTGAAGCTGGCCATGGCCCGGGCCAGGGAGTACGGCCTGCTGGGCGAGAACATCCTGGGCAGCGGCTTCAACCTCGACATCGTCATCAAGATGGGCGCCGGCGCCTTCGTCTGCGGCGAGGAGACCGCGCTGATGCAGTCCATCGAAGGCAAGCGCGGCATGCCGCGCCCGCGCCCGCCCTATCCGATCCAGTCCGGCGTGTTCGGCATGCCCACGGTGATCAACAACGTCGAGACCTTTGCCAACGTGCCCACCATCCTGCAGCGGGGCGCCGCGCACTTCGCCGGCACCGGCACCAAGGGCAGCAAGGGCACCAAGGTGTTCGCCCTGTCGGGCATGGTGCGCCGCACCGGCCTGGTGGAGGTGCCCATGGGCACCCCGATCCGCGACGTGGTGTTCGCGGTGGGCGGCGGCATCCCCAACGGCAAGCGCTGCAAGGCGGTGCAGATCGGCGGGCCCTCCGGCGGCTGCATCCCCGAGCCGGCCATGGACGTGGCCTGCGACTACGAGGACCTCAAGTCGTTCGGCGCCATCATGGGCTCCGGCGGCCTGGTGGTGCTGGACGAGAACACCTGCATGGTCGACCTGGCCAAGTTCTTCATGGAGTTCATCCAGTCCGAGAGCTGCGGCAAGTGCATCCCGTGCCGGGAAGGCACCCGGCAGATGCTGCAGATCCTGCAGTCCATCACCCACAACCGCCGGGCCGAAGAGGGCCTGGACGCCCTGATCCGGGTGCGCGGGGTGATGGTGCTCAAGGAGCTGGGCGAGGCGATCCAGAAGAGCAGTCTGTGCGGCCTGGGCCAGACCGCGCCGAACCCGGTGCTGTCCACCCTGCGCTGGTTCCGGGACGAATACGAGGCCCACATCTACGAGCGCCGCTGCCCGGCCGGCACCTGCCGGGAGCTGGTGGGCGCGCCCTGCCAGGCGGGCTGCCCGGTGGGCACCGAAGTCTGGAAGTACGTGGCCCACGTGGCCCTGGGCGAATACGACGAGGCCTACCAGGCCATCCGCACCGCCAACCCGTTCCCGTCGGTGTGCGCGCGGGTCTGCAATCATCCCTGCGAGGCCTCCTGCCGCTGCGGCACCACCGGGGGCGATCCCATCGCCATCCGCGACCTCAAGCGGTTCGTGGTGGACCGGGTGGATCCGGCCAGCTTCAAGCAGACGGCGCGGCCGGCCAGGCCGGGCGCGGCGCGGGTGGCGGTGGTCGGCGGCGGGCCGGCGGGCCTGGCCGCGGCCAACGCCCTCAGCCAGAAAGGCTACCGGATCACCCTGTTCGAACGCGAGCACAAGCTGGGCGGCATGCTGGTGGCGGGCATCCCGGCCTACCGGCTGCCCCGGGCGGTGCTGGACCAGGAGGTGCAGAACCTGCTCAACCCCAACATCACCGTGGAATTCGGCAAGGGCCTGGGCCGCGACTTCACCATCCGCGACCTGAAGGGCAAGGGCTACCAGGCCATCTACGTGGCCACCGGCTCCCAGCGCAGCAAGCAGCTGGGCCTGGCCGGGGACGCGGTGAAGGGCGTGCTGCCCGGGATCGAGTTCCTCAAGGCCTACAACCTCAAGCACAAGGAACTGGCCCACGGCCGGGTCGGGATCGTCGGCGGCGGCAACAGCGCCCTGGACGCGGCCCGGGTGGCGGTGCGCCAGGAGGGGGTGAGCGAGGTGACCATCTTCTACCGCCGCACCCGCGGCGAGATGCCGGCCTACGCCGAGGAGATCGAGGCGGCGCTGGAGGAAGGCGTCCGGCTGGAGGCCCTGGTGGCCCCGCTGGAGGTCCAGTCCGCGGACGGCCGGCTTACCGGGGTGCGGTTCCAGCGCAACGAGCTGGGCGACCGCGATGAGACCGGCCGGGCCCGGCCGGTGCCCATCCCCGGCAGCGAGTTCCTGGCCGAGCTGGACACCCTGATCGTGGCCATCTCCGAACAGCCCGAGAACGAACTGCTGGACGGCCTCAAGAGCAAGAGCTGGGGCGGCCTGGTGGTCAACCCCGAATCCGGCATGACCTCCCTGGAAGGGGTGTTCGGCGGCGGCGACGTGGTGTCGGGCCCCTCCACCGTGATCGAGGCGGTGGCGGCCGGCAAGAACGCCGCCATCATGATCGACCGCTTCGTCCAGGGCAAGCAGCTCAAGCTGCTGCCTTCGGTGCCGCTGCCCTCCACCTACATCCCGCCGTTCAGCACCGACGAGGAGGGCCCGGAGAGCGAGGGCCGGAAACAGCCGCCGCACCTGCCGGCCTCGGCCCGGAGCAAGAACTTCAGGGAGGTGGATCTCTGCCTGCCGGAGGAGCACGCCCTCTGCGAAGCCCGTCGCTGCCTGCGCTGCGACATCGAATTCACCCAACCGGTCTAGACGAGGCTCATGATGTCCACACTGTCGACGACAACAACGATGCCCATGCTGGAGGCCAACGGCCAGCAGCTGGAAGTGCGCAAGGGGGACACCATCCTCCAGGCGCTCAAGCGCGGCGGGGTCCACGTGCCGACCATCTGCCACATGGAGGGCCTGCTGCCCTCGGGAACCTGCCGGATGTGCGTGGTGGAGGTGGAGGGCATGCCCGGGCTGGTCCCGGCCTGCTCCTACCCCGCCGCCGAGGGCATGAAGATCCGCACCAGCACCCCCACGGTGCTCAAGACCCGCAAGGCGATCGTCGAGCTGCTGCTCAGCAACCATCCCGACGACTGCCTGTACTGCGCCCGCAACGGCAACTGCGACCTGGCCCAGCTGGCGCGGGAGCACGGGGTGCGCGACCGGATCTACCGGGGCGCGCGCAAGCGCAAGGACAAGGACATCTCCAGCCCGGCCATCGTCCGCGATCCGGAGAAGTGCATCCTGTGCGGCAAGTGCGTGCGGGTGTGCGAGGAGATCCAGGGGGTCTCGGCCATCGACTTCGTCAACCGCGGCTCCCGGGCCTTCGTCGGCACCGCGTTCGACGAGGGCATGAACGTGTCCTGCTGCATCAACTGCGGCCAGTGCATCCTGGTCTGCCCCACCGCGGCCCTCACCGAGCGCAACTACGTGCAGGAGGTGCTGCGGGTGCTGGCCGACCCGGGCAAGACCGTGGTGGTCCAGCACGCCCCGGCGGTCTCGGTGTCCATCGCCGAGGAGTTCGGCGCCAGGGCCGGCACCGACTTCGACGGCCAGATGGTGGCCGCCCTGCGCCTGGCCGGGTTCGGCAAGGTGTTCGACACCTCGTTCACCGCCGACCTGACCATCATGGAAGAGGGCTCCGAACTGCTCCAGCGGGTCACCCAGGGCGGCGCGCTGCCCATGTTCACCAGCTGCTCGCCGGGCTGGATCAAGTTCGTGGAGCAGTTCTACCCCGAATTCCTGCCCAACCTGTCCACCTGCAAGAGCCCGCAGCAGATGATGGGCGCGGTGATCAAGAGCTACTACGCGAAGCGGGAAGGGCTGGAGCCCCGGGACATCGTCAGCGTCTCGATCATGCCCTGCACCGCCAAGAAGTTCGAGTGCAACCGGGCCGAGATGGGCCGGGACTACGTGCCCGACGTGGACTACGTGCTCA